>JAEIGA010005621.1_pt1 | contig 19136 bp, 19 predicted proteins | sample 9270691 | NCBI WGS metagenome assembly JAEIGA01 (sample SAMN17057246, study PRJNA624740) | gut metagenome | biome: biome; isolation source: fecal sample | host: Bos grunniens | place: China: Xizang | collected 2019 | reverse complement strand
TATGATACAAAAATAAATATTTATATTCTTTTTCTTTTATTAAATATTTTTTTTCGTCTTTTTTTTATATTTATCATTCTTATATATAGTAATCCCACAAATAGTACAATGAATACTAATATAATTATTTTTAGAATTGTAGAAATTATTTTATTTTCTACTAAAACACCAAAAATACTATTTAAGTTATTAGTTGCAATTAAATTTATAGTAGTTTCGAGTTTTTTACCATTATAAACCTCTAGAGTACCAACTTTATTACCTTTTTTTATAGGTAGCTTGATTTTATCCAAATTTGTTTTAGTTGAATAATTGTTAGTAGATGAGCCGTTTTTTAATAAAACCTTGTATGTAAACTCTGGCTCATAGGTTAATTCTTTTTGTTTTGTAAATAAAACTCTTTTACTATGTCTATATTTATTTTTATCTATAATAGTTTTATTGTAGAAATTATTAAAACCATAGTCTAATAATGTTCTAGATGCCAAGTATATATCATTCCTAGTAGACTTGAATACAGCAGATATCATTCTCATATCATTTTTAACAGCGCTTGATAAAAGGCACCTACCGGCATCATCTGTATATCCAGTTTTTATACCATCTACAATATCATATTTTATATCGATATCCTTTCCTTTATAATTTATCTTTTCTGTTGAAGATAAAAACTTATTTGTATTTATAAAGTATCTTTCAAAGGGATATGCTTCTGTAGCAGGAAATGAAACTGATTTCATTTTTACAATTTCCCTAAAAGTATCATTACTCATACACTCTCTAGCAATAAGAGCCATATCATATGCAGTTGTGTAGTGATTTTCATCAGGCAATCCATTAGGATTATTAAAATGAGTACTGTTAGCACCAAGAGACTTTGCTTCACTATTCATTAGATTTACGAACTCATTTACAGATCCACTTACATATTCTGCTAAAACCACAGCAACATCATTTGAAGAATGAATCAATAAAGATTCAAGTAACTCTCTAACCGTAAATATTTCACCGCGCTTTAAGTACATACTAGAACCTTCAATATTAAGGTCTTTTATTATTTTTACAGATTCATTTAAATTAGGCTTATGCTTTAAAACTAAATAAGCTGTCCAAGCTTTTGTCGTTGAGGCTGGGTAAATTTTTTTATTACCATTTTTACTATACAAAACTTCTCCAGTTTCATAGTCCATAAGAACTGCTGCCTCTGCAGGTAAAGATAGACTATCATCGTTAGCATACGATATATTGGATGAATTTAGAAATGTATAGAACATTGTAATTATAGCTGCGAATAAAGATAGAAATTTTTTCATCTATAACCTCCAAATTCTAAACTTACATTTTAGTATATCATATTTTAGTTAATAATAAGGAAAAAGGAGTGAATTAAATGAAAAAAATTAAAAGTTATATAATTATAGCATTCATAATAGTTTGTTGTACAACTACAATTATTATTAAAAATAACATAGGATTTAAGGAAGAAATGTATATTGTAAGTGATGCCGAGGCTAAAGATTATGAAGATATAAGTGACAATAATTTAGAAGTAGAAATAAATAATGATAAAGAAATTTTAACGGATATAAGTGAATCTACATATCAAGAAGATAAAATGATAACAATATATATTAGTGGACAAGTTAAAAATCCAGGAGTAGTAACGTTAGAGAATAATAAAAGGTTGATAGATGCAATAGAAATATTGGGAGGAACAACAGAAGATGCTGATTTAAATAGAGTTAATATGGCTCTTAAAATTGAAGATGAAGGCCATTACATAATACCTAAGATTGGAGAGGAAATTTCAGATGATATGTTAAATAATCAAAATAATAAATTATATAATGGTAAAAATGAAGATACTCAAAATAAAATAAACATAAATAGCTCATCAATAAAAGAGTTAGAAGAATTACCTGGAATAGGAGAAGCTACAGCTAATAAAATTTTTAAATATAGAGAAGAAAATGGAGAGTTTAAATCTATAGAAGAAATAAAAAATGTAAATGGAATTGGAGATAAAAAATATGAAGGTATAAAGGATTTGATAAGTATAAATTAAAAAGTCATGGTATTATTACCATGACTTTTTAATCTTTTACTATAGTAAAAGAGTTATCAGTTAAATTAAAGTCACTTTTTATATTAGAAGTTAAGTATACTTTTTTTGACTTGGTAATAAAGATTGCATCTACATTATCTAAACTTTCTATTAGTTTTAATCCATCTTTAAGACCTAGCCCAAATGCTGATGTTGATAATGCATCACAGTCTATTGAGTTACTTGATACTATTGTTACGCTACTAAGATCATTTTCAAATGGGTATCCAGTATAAGGATCAAGAAGATGATGATATATTTTTTCATTGCTTTCAATATATCGCTCATAAACTCCAGAAGTAACAACAGATTTATTAGATAAGGAGATATTTCCAATTGTATCTCCTCTAGGTGATGTAGGGTCCTGAATTCCAACTGTAAATAATTCTTTATTATTTTTAGTTCCAATAATTGATATATTACCTCCTAAGTTAATAATTGCGTTTTTTATGTTTTCTGATTTTAAAAATTCTTTAATCTTATCAGCTGCATAACCTTTAGCAATTGCACCTAAATCTACTTCCATATTACTAGTGTTTAATTTTATACTTTTATTAGACTCATCTAATATTATATTTGTATAGTCTATTAATTTTAGTTTATCACTTATATCATTTTGTAATGGTACTTTAGCTTGATTAGTTCCAATTCCCCATAAATCAGAAAGTGGGCCTATGGTAATATCAAAAGTACCATTTGATGTTTTTGAATAGTTTAGTGCTTTAGTTATAACATAAAAGGTATCATTTGAAACCTTTACAAAGTCCTTTCCAGCACTACTATTTATTTTTGAAACATCGCTATTGTTTAAGGTTTTGCTCATTTTATTTTCAATATCATTTAAAATTTTATCACAGCCATTAAGAATTAACTCACTTTTAGATTCACTTTCTCCAAAAATAGTTACTTCATTAATTGTACTGAAATAAAAATAATTCCTACTGAATTTATTGTTGTTATTAATTGACTTAAATGAAAATAATAAAACTACAAATATAAATAAAAAATAAAAAATCTTTTTCTTATTCATATGTTATTTCCCCCAAAATATTATGTTATATTTAATTATATCATAATGTTTTGATAAGGAGAGAGTATGAAACGTAAAGATATTTTTTTACTTATAATTATTACAATTGTAATTATTATACTTTTTATAGTTAATAATATAGTTAACAGACAAGAAATAGATACTGCAGAAATATATATAAATAACAAATTATACAAAAGTATATCTATTGACTTAGATGAGGATATCTTTATAAATAATGATAATAATTATAATCATATAAAAATACATAATAGCGGAGTTGAAATGATAGAATCATCATGTAGTGATAAAATATGTGTACAGTCTGGACATATAAAAAAAGTAAGTGATAGAATCGTATGTATGCCGAATAAGGTCGTTATAAAAATAAAGGGTGCAGATACAAGTAAAGAAGATGTTATATCTGAATAATAGGATTTAAGTAGGTGTTAATATGGCAAAAATAAATAATGACTGGGACGAATTATTAAAAGACGAGTTTAAGAAAGATTATTATTTAAAGTTAAGGTCATTCCTTATTGATGAATATAATAAAAATGAAGTGTTTCCAAATAAAAAAAATATATTTGAAGCGTTAAAACATACATCGTATAAGGATACTAAGGTAGTTATTTTAGGTCAAGATCCTTATCATGGTGAGAATCAAGCTCATGGTCTTGCATTTTCTGTACAACCATCAGTTAAGATTCCACCATCATTATTAAATATATACAAAGAATTAAAAGATGATATTAATTGTTATATACCTAATAATGGTTATCTTATGCCATGGGCGGACCAAGGTGTTTTATTGCTAAATACATCATTAACTGTAAGAGCTCATGAAGCAAATTCTCATAAGGGAAAAGGGTGGGATATTTTTACTGATGAAATTATTAAATTATTAAATGAAAGATTAGATCCTGTGATTTTTGTTCTTTGGGGATCTAATGCTAGAAAGAAAAAAGAATATATAGATGAAAGTAGACACTATATTTTAGAAGCACCTCATCCAAGTCCCTTATCTGCAAGAAGAGGCTTCTTTGGATGTAAACATTTTTCTAAAATAAATGAAATATTAATTAGCTTAGGAAAGTCACCTATTAATTGGCAGATTCCTAACTTATAATTTTTATAAAACTTAACAAAGTTTAATTATAAATAAAATGTGATTTATTAGTTGAAATAACTGTATATGCACATTTTATTTTTTTTGTCAAGTTGACAAAAAGTATCAAAAAAGTTACAATTCATTCATCTAAGATTTGAACAAGAAACGAAAATAAAAGTTCAATTAAAAAAATAGGAGGATTGTATATATGATGAATAAAAAGATTATAAAAAGTATATTTCTGACCAGCCTTGTTTCAGTAAGTGTATTAGGAGGATATTCATTATTAAGTAAAGATGTAACATTAGTTGTAAACGGAGAAGAGAGACATGTATCTACATTTAAATCTAATGTAGAACAATTATTAGAGTCGGAAGATATAAAGTATGATAAAAATGATATAATAACTCAAACACTTAATACTAAATTGAATGATGGTATGAAGGTTGAAGTAATAGATGTTACTGAAGATGTTATAAAAGAAAGTAAAAGTATTCCTTTTGATGTAACTGTAATTGAAGATAGTACTCTTAAAAAAGGAAAAACGAAGATAGAGAAAGAAGGAAAATCAGGGGAAAATCAGTTAATATATAAAGTGACTTATCATAATGGAAAGCAAGTAAAAAAGACTTTTGTGGAAGAAGTAGTAGCTACTGAGCCTATTAATAAAATTGTTAAAAAAGGAACTAATGCAGAATTATTAGTTACTTCTTCAAGAAGTGATACTTCAAGAAATTCATCTAGTAGAAAGTATATGTCTGTAGAGGCTAGTGCTTACACTGGACATAGTATAACATCGACGGGTACAACACCTAAGTGGGGAACTATAGCTGTTGACCCTAGTGTAATACCATATGGAACAAAAGTTTATATTCCAAAGTTCAATAAAACATTTATAGCGGAAGATTGTGGAGGAGCTATAAAAGGAAATAAAATTGATATATATATGAATGATGAATCTTCGGCTTATAACTTTGGAAGACAAAATATAGATATATATATTCTTAATTAAAAATTATAAATAGAAAAAGAGCTTTTTAAGGCTCTTTTTTTATTTAAAAACATTCTATATTATCATGTTATTCATAAACTTCTTTTTTATATACTTTTTATCTTCTTTAAATTCATAAGAACTAGAAAAATTTAAAGAAGTACCTTTGTAGGTAGTTATTGTGTTTATACACATTTTCATAAATAATTATAAAAGAGGATTGTTGGGGTAAAGATAATATATAAGCAACATTATTAGAAGTATCATTTGATATTCAATTAATAGTTTCTAGATTTATTAAATCTGCATATGGAATGATTTCTTCTTTATTTGTATCTTTTAAAATTATAACTATTAAAGTATAATTATCATTACGATGTTTATTATTAATTGTAGAAAAGTAGTTGTCAAAAGTAATTGCACTACATATTTGTATATTTGAAATTATAAATATAAAGATTGATAATATGATTATTAATTTTTTCAATTTATCCATCCTTTTTAATAGTTTGGGTTTAATTGCAAAATATATTCTAATAATAAAAATAAATAATTCGAGGAGCAGTAACAATATGCAAAAAGATTTTACTATGAGAACTTCACTTATAGTAGGTGAAGATGGAATTAAAAAGTTAAAAAACTCAAATGTTATAATATTTGGAGTGGGAGGAGTAGGTAGCTTTGCAGCGGAAGCAATAGCTAGAGCAGGAGTAGGAAATTTAACAATAGTTGATTTTGATGAAGTAGATATAACTAATATTAATAGACAATTACCCGCCCTTCACTCAACAGTAGGTAAAAGTAAAGTAGAAGTAATGAGAGATAGAATATTAGATATAAATCCTAATATAAATTTAAAGGCAGTAAAAAACTTATATAGTGCAGAGACTAGTGATGAAATTCTTTGTGAAGATTATGATTATGTAGTGGATGCTATAGATATGGTTTCTTCAAAAATAAAGCTTATAGAAACTTGTAAAGAAAAGGGACTTAATATAATAAGTTCAATGGGAATGGGAAATAAATTAGATCCAACTAAAATAGTAGTTACGGATATACACAAAACAACGATGTGTCCATTAGCAAAAGTTATGAGAAAAGAATTAAGAGATAGAAAAATAAAGAAGCTTAAGGTTGTATATTCTACAGAACAACCAGCTGAGTTAAAAAGTAAAATAATGAATGGTAAGAAAGTAACTCCAGGAAGTATATCATTTGTTCCATCTGTTGGAGGGCTTATATTAGCATCAGTAGTAGTAAATGATTTACTAAAGTAGAATAAATCGGGTTGATTATTTCAACCCTTTTATAATGAAATTATTGTATGTATTTTTTATAAGTACTTATAGTATCGCCATCGCTATAAAATACTAAATCACCATTTAAATCTGTTCTATATGTTAATACATTATTTTCATCAAGAACATCTAATGTAGATTGATGTGGATGACCATATTGGTTTTTATAACCACATGATATAACAGCAACATCTGGAGAAACCTCTTTTATAAATCTAGTAGAAGAGGATGAACTACTACCATGATGTGCAATTTTTAAAAAGTCAATACTACTTAGATTAAAAGAGTTAAGTATTTCTATTTCATTTTTTTCTTCACAATCCCCTGTAAATAGAAATGATTTATTTTTATAACTTAAACTAAATACTATTGAATTTAAGTTATTTTCACTTTGTATGTATGAAGGGCTAAGAACTAATATATCTATGAACTCCTCTATATTAATTTTATCCCCTTTTTGTAGATATTTTATATCTAGTTCTTTAGAATTACATGCACTTAATAGATTTTTATAGGATGTAGAGTTTGTAGATTGTTTTGGCATATAAAGTTTTTCTACATTAAAGTTTTTTATAATATAATCTAATCCACCAATATGGTCCGAGTCTGGGTGAGTAGCGATAATGAAGTCTATGTATTTTACTTTTTCTTTTTTTAAATAGCTTTTTATTATATGTTCGCTTTCTTCAGTTCCTCCATCAATTAGAATTTTTTTATCAGATGGAGTCTTTATTAGAATACTATCACCTTGACCTACGTCAATAATATGAATTGAAAGTGTGTCTTTTTTGTCACATCCGATAAAAAGTGTTATTATAATAATGATTGGAAAAAATTTCTTCAAAATGTATATAGTTATCACTCCATTCTTTACATGTTTATAAAAATGCCATGTGGGTAATATAAACATGTGAAAATATATCAATTTTTATTTTTAACAAATAATAACTTGTTAATACTATCGATGGATTTTATTATATAAATTTTAAATGTGACGTTATTAAATAATAAGGAGGAATATATGATTTTAAAAAGTATAGATTCTATTTTAAATGAACAAGATGAGGTAATCTTCAAAGAAATAGATATAGAATCAATAGAAAAGTTACAACCATATTTTGATATGGTAGATTATGAAGCGTGTGAATATTGTTTTACAACATTATATATGTGGCAACATGTTTATAAAACAGCTTACTATATAGGAGATAATTTTGCAGTTTTAGTTGGTGAATATGAAGGAAATAAATTCTCTATATTACCACTTGCATCAAAAGAAAGTTTACCTAAGGCTATTGATTTTGTTTTAAATTATTTTTCCAATACAAACCAAAAGCTTTACTTTAGAGGTATAACAAAAGAGATAGTTGATGATTTGAAGAAATACTATCCAGATAAATTTGAATATGTAGAAGAAAGAGATTTATTTGATTATATATATGATGGTGAAGCAATGAGAACTTTAGCAGGTAGAAAAAATCAAAAGAAAAGAAATCATATAAACTTTTTCTTAAAAGAATATGAAGGTAGATTTGAATATAGATTATTGGATAAAGATGATTTTGAAGATTGTTTAAATGTAATGAAAGAATGGACTGCTAATAAAGAAGATAATAATGAATATGATGATGGTATGGAAGATGAACTTATAGGAATAAATAAAATATTTAATGACTATGAAATTCTTAAAACTCAAGTTAAAATTGCGGGTATTTATATAGATAATAGATTAGAAGCATTTACTATTGGTGAATCATTAAATCCTAATATGGCATTAATTCATATAGAAAAAGCTAATCCAAATATAAGAGGATTATATCCTTTTATCAATCAACAATTCTTAGTAAACGAGTTTAGTGAAGTTGAATTTGTAAATAGAGAAGAAGATTTAGGAATTCCAGGTCTTAGAAAGGCTAAACTTTCTTATCACCCAATTAGATTTGTAGAAAAGTTTACTGTTAAGGAGGCATAATCTATGAAGATAAGATTTGCCAAAGAATGTGAAAAAGAAAATATAAGAAATATTTGGGACTATTGTTTTAATGATGGTCCTAAATTTACTGACTTTTATTTTAACAATAAATATAATAATAAAAATACAATAGTAGTAGATGAAGATGGTGAAATAGTATCTTCTCTTCAATTAAATCAGTATCAAATAAATTTGAATAATAAGTTGTATGATACATCTTATGTAGTTGGAGTATCTACTTTACCTCAGGTTAGAGGCAAAGGTTATATGAAAAATATAATGGAATATACATTAAGAGAATTGTATGAAAAAAATCAATTAGTTTCTATATTGATGCCTATAGATTATAGATTATATAGAAAGTATGGATACGAACATTGTTATGATCAACTTGAATATGAATTAGATATTAACGACTTAAAATCATTTAAATTAAATGGAGATATGAAAAAAGCTAATTTAAATGATATAGATACCCTTATAGAAATATATAATTTCTTTTTAAATGATTTGAATGGCAATATAAAACGAGATAAAGAGTACTATGAGGATTTATTTAAAGAAATAGATAGCGAGGATGGATATATATATATTCACAAAAATAAAGACTACGAGGGTTATATAATATACTTTATAAATGATGGAAATATGTTTATAAGAGAGTTATTTTACAAAAATGTAAATTCATTAAAGTCTATGTTAAAATTTGTTTATAATCATAATACACAATGCAAAAATGTTACAATTACATCTCCTATAAATGATAAAATTAGACTTTTACTAGATAATCCAAGAAATATTACAATAAAAGTTAAACCATTTATGATGGGAAGAGTTATAAACTTAGAAAAGTATTTGAATAATTTGGATATAAAAAGTGATTTAAAGGATACTATATTTATAGCAGTTAAAGATGAGTTTATAAAAGAAAATAATGGTGTCTTTAGATTGGAAATTAAAAACAACAAGCTAAATGTACAAAAAGGAAATTTTGATTATGATGTAGAGTTTGATATAAATACTATTACTCAATTAGTATTTTCTTACATAGATGCATCTGAAGCATTTTTATTAAATGGAATGGATGAAAATGAAAAGGTAAAATTATTTTTAAATGAAGTGTTTTCTAAAAAAAATAATTATATAAATGAATATATATAAAAGTACCGAAAGGTACTTTTTTTATATGCATATGATTAGAAAAAATATTAGGTGATGATAATAACAATAAAAGTACTGGGAGGTTAAATGAGAAGACCGCTATTAATAGTATTTATTATTCTAGCTTCTATAGCACTCATTTATACAAATATAAAGCCATTAGATACAAATGAGGATAATATAAATGTAATTATTGAAGGTGTAATTAAAGATAAAATTGAAAAAGAAAAGTACGACCAATATAAAATTGGAAAGTATTTAGTTAATGATTATACTAAGAATAACGATTTAAGAATAGGTAGAATTGTAAAAATATATGGTAAATATAAAAACTTAGAAAATCTAAATTTTGAAGATTTTAATTATGGAAGATATATAAAAAGTACGGGATATAATGGAATTATCTATATGAATAAATATCAATACATAGGACACAACTTAATTTACTCATGTATAGGTAAAACTAAAAATTATATAAAAAACACATTTAGATACTTATATAAAGATAAATCGGATTTTATAAATTCATTAACTCTAGGAACAAAAGAATATTTAAGTTATGAAGAAAATGATATGTTTAATAAAAGTGGCACAAGCCATATTATAGCTATATCAGGTCTTCATGTTGGAATACTATTTGGAGTAATGGTATTTTTAATAAGAGGAGCTAATAATATTTATAAATTAATCTTTTTAAGTATAATGATGAGTTTGTATGTATTAATAGTTGGACCTTCTCCATCGGTAATAAGAGCAGTTTTGTTTACAATTATATTATATTTAGCAATATTTACAGATAAAAAAAGGGATGGAATATCTAGCTTATCATTAATTGGAATTATTTTCATTATGAATAATCCATATTGTATATATAATACAAGTTTTCAATTGAGTTTTCTTGCTACATTGTCTATAATATATTTCTATGGTTATATAAATAATATTATAAAAATAAAGATAATATCTATAACTATGGCATCAAATATATTAACATTACCTATAGTATATTATATATTTAAGGGAATTCCTATTTTTTCTATTATAAGTAACTTGGTTGTAGTACCGATTATAAGTATAATAGTATATTTAAGTATGTCTAGTATATTTATGTTTAGAATAAATTTATATATTGCTAAAGGTATAGCATATTTTAACAAGCTTTTAATTAATTTTATATATTATATTTTAAGTAAAATTATTATGATTGACTTTGCGTATATAGAAATAGATAATCCTAAATTTAATTATGTAGTTATTTACTACGCTATAGTGTTTATATATATGATTTATAAGGAATTAAAAGTTATGAAGGAGCAAAAAAATGAGTTACAAGGATATTATAAAGAGTATCAAGAACAATGACTTAAAAAATATGTATTTATTTTATGGTAGAGAGTTTTACCTTATAGAAAATTCAATTAATGCATTTAAGAGTACTCTTAATGAAAGTATGTTAGATTTTAACTTAGATATTATAGATGGAAAAGAAATTATATTAGATCAAGTTATAAGTTCAATTGAGACGCTTCCTTTTATGGATGAGAGAAAAATAGTTATTATAAAAGATTTTGAACTATTAAAAGGCAAGAAAAAGAATTTTTCAGATAGTGATGAAAAATATTTAATAGATCATCTAGACAATATACCTGAAAGCACTGTTCTAGTTTTTATAGTGTACGGAGATATTGATAAAAGAAAAAATATTGTAAAGAAAATAAGTAAAAATGGTATAGTTTGCAATTGTGATAAGCTATCAGATATGGATTTATTTAAATGGGTTAAGAAAAAATTTGAATCTAGAGAAGTTGTAATAGAAAATGCTCAGGTAATGTACTTTATTGACTCAGAAGGATATAGAGATAAAAGTAGCGACAAGACATTATCTGATTTAGATAATGAAATAAATAAGATAAGCTCTTTTGTGGGAAGAGGAAATATTGTAACAAACGAAATTATAGATAAATTATCACAAAAGAAAGTTGAAAATGATATATTTAAACTTATTGATTATATTGGAGAAAAAAATCCTTCAAATGCTATAAGAATATTAAATGATATGATACAAGAAGGAGAGTCTGTTCTTGGTATATTTGCTATGATTGCTAAACAATTTAGAGTAGTTATGCAAGTTAGACAATATCAAATAGAAGGATATACAAGTAAGGCTATATCTGATAAGCTAAAAATACATACATTTGTAGTAAATAAAGCTTTAAAGCAGTCTTTAAATTTCTCTGATGATATGATAATAGATATGCTTAATTATATATTAGAAAGTGACTATAAGATAAAAAATGGATTAATAAAAGATACTCTTGCTGTAGAAATCTTGGTTAGCAAGTATTGTAATAGGAAAATAAGTTAATAAAAAAGTACCTTAAATTTATATTTAGAGGTACTTTTTTATTTTAATAAATAAAAAACCCTTGATATACATCAAGGGTTAAATCTATTAAAGTTATAAACAGAGAATTAAGCGTTCATTCCGTTTAACTTTTGAGCTAACTTAGCTATTTTTCTAGCAGCAGCGTTCTTGTGTATAGTTCCTTTAGATGCAACTTGAGATATTCTCTTTTGTGCATATTGGAATCTTTGAGTAGCTTCTTCTTTATTTCCTGCTACTACAGCTTCTTCGAATCTTCTTATAGCAGTTTTTAATTGAGATTTTCTAGCTCTGTTTAAAGCAGTTTTCTTTTCGATAACTTTTATTCTTTTTTTAGCTGATTTTATGTTTGCCATGCGAGTTCACCCCCTCATATTTTTATATTATATTCGTCGTCAACATATTAGATTTTAACAGAAATAAATCTAAAAATCAAGGATAATTTATTTATAATCTTATTTTAATTTAATAATATCTGTTGTTTAGACTTTTAAGATTATAACCTATATAAAAATAATTTACAACCTATAATTTAATTATACCTATTTTCATAAATTTATAATTTTTGTTATAAAATACTAAAAAATGTTAACACTTATAAATATCATTTGATAAAACTGGAGGTTAATATGATTAGTATAAGAACAGACTTGGCACTAGAGGCAAGGGAGATATATGAAGATGAACAAAAATCTAGTGAACTACCAGGAGTTAATGTAGAAACAAAAAAGTTAGACAATTGTACAATAACAAAAGTTGAAGTTATAGATGAACAAGGATCGAAGATAATGAACAAAGGAATAGGGACTTACGTAACTTTAGAAAGTAACTTAATGAAATTTGATGATGATGAATCTAGAGAAGAAATAATAAATTATTTAAAGGATGAACTAATAGATATACTAGGAAGTGATAAAACTAAAAAGACATTAGTTATAGGGCTTGGAAATTGGAATATAACATCAGATGCATTAGGTCCAAAATCAGTATCTAAAACACTCGTAACAAGACATATATTCAAAAACTATAATAAAGATTACGATGATGACTTTACAGAAGTATCTGCACTAAGCCCAGGTGTTATGGGAGTGACAGGAATAGAAACTAGCGAAACTGTAAAATCAATAGTGGATGCAATAAAACCAGATAGAGTTATAGCTATAGATGCTTTAGCTTCTAGAAAGATGGAAAGAGTTAATTCAACAATACAAATTTCTACAGCTGGTATAGCACCTGGCGGAGGTGTAGGAAATAAAAGAAAGGCTTTGAATAAAGAATATTTAGGTGTTGATGTAATTGCAATAGGTGTACCTACTGTTGTGGATGCTGCTACATTGGCAAATGATGTATTGGATATTGCAATCGATAATTTAATGAAAGAAGCAGGAGACTCATCTGGTTTTTATAATATGTTGAAAAAATTAAAAGAAGATGAAAAGTATCAATTAATAAAAGATTCATTAGATCCATATGATCAAAACTTAATTGTAACACCAAAGGATATAGATGATACTATAGAAAATTTATCTATAATAATAAGTGAAGGATTAAATAGATCCTTACATCCAGGTAGGATAAGTAAATAAGGAGGAGAAATAATGAAAAATAAGCGCATTTGGGCAAGAATAGTTGCCTGTGTGTTAATTTATATATTACCAGTAAATACGTTTGCTATGGAAAAAGAAGATTTTTTTAGATATTTAATAAATACATCTTATCCAGAAGCTGAAACTAATGCTGAAGAAGGTGAAGAAAATAAAGAAGTAAGCGATATAGAAGAAAAGGATGATTATATAAAGTTTCATATAGGACAAGAAAATATACCTACTATAGGTACAAATAGTGAAGAAGATGGTAAAGCTAAATCAGTTTTCTTCAGTCAATATGAAAATAATATAAAGGTAACTAGTTCTACTCCAAGGATGTTGATATATCATTCTCATAGTGCAGAGACATACTCAAATTCACCAGAAGGCAATTATCACTCTCAAGATGTTGAAAATTCTGTAATGAAGGTTGGAAATATCTTAACGAATGAGTTATCTAATAAGGGTTGGGGTGTAGTGCATAACACAACATATCATGACTATCCTTCTTATAACAATTCTTACTCAAATAGTTTAAAAACAATAAAGTCAATGATTTCAGAGTATAACAGTATAGATATAGCTATAGATTTACATAGAGATGCATCTGCAAATGTAGATCAACAAGCAAATAAAAATTATACTACTACTATAAATGGAGAAAAAGTAGCGCAAATATGTTTTGTAGTTGGAATGAAAAATGAAAATGTAGATAAAGTAATGAATACTGCGACTGAACTTACTAACTTAGCTAATGAAATGTATCCTGGTATTGCTAAGGCAGTAGTACAAAAGCAATATGGAAGATATAATCAATATGTAGCTGAAAATAGCATACTTATAGAAGTTGGAAGTAATGCTACTAGTACAGAAGAGGCAAGTGCAAGTGCTAAGTATATAGCAAATATATTAGACTCATATTTTAAGTAATATAGGTATTTAATATGAGTAGATTAGAACGAAATAAAGAAAGAAGAGAAAGGCTGAAGAAAAGAAGATTCATATATAAGGTATTATTTATGATAAGTATGAGTATTTTCGCTAGTATTTGTTTATTAATAGTAGATTTTAACGCAAACTCTATGCTTGGGAATGAATCTATTATTGAAAGTAGTATGATTTCATTTAAAAATGTACAATCTTATATTAATGAATTATATAATTATATAAGATAAAAACTAATATTAATTTAAAAAGTAAGACTCATAAACAATAGAGAGTCTTATTTTTTTATCAAATAAATATTAAAATATATTAGACTATAAGATTTTACTTTAAATAATAGGTTAACTTTTATTTACATAAATGCAGATATATTATAAAATAAAATCTATGACATTAATAAATTAAGGAGGAACAAAGGTGGACAATAAACAAAGTAGAACTAGAAATTTTAGTATAATAGCACATATAGATCACGGTAAGTCTACCTTAGCTGATAGATTAATACAAAAAACAGGTCTTGTTAGTGATAGAGAAATGAAAGATCAGTTATTAGATAACATGGATCTTGAAAGAGAAAGAGGAATCACTATAAAACTACAAAATATAAGATTAGTTTATAAAGCTAAGGATGGTAATGAGTACTTCTTAAATCTTATAGATACGCCTGGACATGTAGATTTTAACTATGAAGTATCTAGAAGTTTAGCTGCATGTGAAGGGGCACTATTAGTAGTAGATGCTGCACAAGGTGTTGAAGCTCAAACTTTAGCTAATGTTTACTTAGCATTAGATCAAGATTTAGAAATATTACCAGTTATAAATAAGATAGATTTACCAAGTGCTAGACCAGATGAAATAAAAGCTGAAATAGAAGATATTATAGGTCTTGATGCAAGTGAAGCACCATTAATATCTGCAAAAAGTGGTTTAAATATAGAAGATGTTTTAGAGGCTATAGTAAAGAATATCCCAGCTCCAACTGGAGATAAAGAAGCTCCGTTAAAAGCTTTAATATTTGACTCATACTATGATGCATATAAAGGTGTTATAGCTTATGTTAGAGTATATGAAGGTACTGTTAAAAAAGGTATGACTATAAAAATGATGAACACTAATAAAACTTTTGAAGTAACTGAAGTTGGTGTTATGGCTCCAGGTCAAAGAGAGCTTGATGAATTATCAGCAGGAGATGTTGGATATATTGCAGCAAGTATAAAGGATATAAGAAGCTGTCATGTTGGTGATACAATAACTGATGCAGATAATCCTACTGAAGAATCATTACCAGGGTATAAAAAGGCTACTCCAATGGTTTATTGTGGTATATATCCAGGTGAAGGCGAAAAATATGAGAATGTAAGAGATGCACTTGAGAAATTACAAGTAAATGATGCAGCTCTTGAATTTGAATCAGAAACATCTGCAGCATTAGGATTTGGATTTAGATGTGGATTCTTAGGTCTTTTACATTTAGAAATAATTCAAGAAAGATTAGAAAGAGAATTTGACCTTAACCTAGTAACAACAGCACCATCTGTTATATATAGAGTAACGAAAACTGATGGAGAAGTAGTAATGGTTCAAAATCCTGCTAACTTACCAGAAGTGTCTGAAATAAATATGATAGAAGAACCAATTGCAAAAGGTGATATAATCGTTCCTAAGGATTATGTAGGTGTAGTTATGGAATTATGCCAAGAAAGACGTGGGACGATGTTAAATATGGAATATATAGATGAAAAAAGAGTTATGCTTCACTATGACCTTCCATTAAATGAAGTTATATATGATTTCTTTGATGCATTAAAATCAAGAACTAGAGGTTATGGTTCATTAGATTATGAAATAAAAGGATATGTACCATCTAAGCTTGTTAAACTTGATATATTAATAAATAAGGAACAAGTAGATGCCCTAAGCTTTATAGTTCATGAAAGTAGAGCTTATCCAAGAGGTAAGGCTATGTGTGAAAAATTAAAGAATGAAATACCAAGACATCAATTCGCAGTTCCAATACAAGCTGCAGTTGGAAATAAGGTAGTTGCTAGAGAAACTATAAGTGCACTTAGAAAAGACGTTCTTGCTAAATGTTATGGAGGGGATATATCTCGTAAGAAGAAGCTTCTTGAAAAACAAAAAGAAGGTAAGAAACGTATGAGACAAATAGGATCAGTAGAAGTTCCTCAAAAAGCATTTATGTCAGTATTAAAATTAGATGATTAATAAAAAATTTATATAAATGAAAAGCAGATATATTAAGTTATAAAACTTATATATCTGCTTTTTTATATATCTGCTATAAATATGATAATTGAAAAAAAGTTGGCAATACTAAATTTATAAAAATATATAATTTTTATAAATTAATGAGGAGGCATCTTATGAGTGATGGACTTAAAAAAACCTTAGGATTAGGAACTGCGCTTTCAACCGTTGTTGGTGTTGTAATAGGTTCAGGGGTATTTTTTAAACCACAAGCTATATATTCAGCTACAAATGGTGGACCAGGAATGGGTATACTAGCATGGGTAGTAGGCGGTATTATAACTGTTTTAGCAGGTCTTACAGCAGCTGAAGTTTCAGCAGCAATACCTAGAACTGGTGGTATGATGGTTTATCTAGAAGAAATATATGGAGAAAAGTGGGGCTTTTTAACTGGTTGGATGCAAACAGTTTTATTTTTCCCAGGTACAATAGCAGCAATAGGTGTAGTATTTGCTCAACAGTGTGCAGAATTATTTGGATACTCATCTTCAAATATGATGATAGTTATTCCTATATCAATAGGTATAATATTATTGTTAGCGATACTTAATAACCTAGGATCATCATTTAGTGGCTCAATACAAAATGTAGCAACAATAGGAAAATTAATACCATTAATTTTAATAATTATATTTGGTTTTATAAAAGGAAACGGAACTGGAAATATGTTATCTCCATTAGTAGGACCTGGAGTTAATGCAGGTGCAGTACTAGGACAAGTTCTTATTGCGACATTATTTGCATATGATGGATGGATAAATGTTGGTGCAATAGCAGGTGAAATGAAAAATCCTGGTAAGGATTTACCTAAAGCTATTATAGGAGGATTATCTGCTGTTATGGCAGTATATATTATTATAAACCTAGCTTACTTAAGAGTAGCTAGTGCATCAGAATTAGCTTCAGTTACATCTCCAGCAGCATTAGTTGCAACTAGATTATTTGGAGATATAGGTGGAAAAATTATAACAATTGGTATACTTATATCTGTATTTGGTGCATTAAATGGATATCTATTAACAGGACCGAGAATACCATATACTTTAGCTAAGCAAAAACTACTTCCATTTAGTAATGCATTATCTAAAGTAAATGCAGGAGGTGCTCCTGTAAACTCAACTTGGTTAGTGGCAATATTAGCATGTATATATGCTTTATCAGGTCAATTTAACTTACTAACAGATTTAACTGTATTTATGGTTTGGGTATTCTATGTACTTACATTTATAGGTGTAATAAAACTTAGAAAAGATAATCCTGAATTAAATAGACCATACAAAGTGCCTTTATATCCTATAATACCTATAATTGCAATAATAGGAGGATTATTTGTTATAATCAATCAATTATTAACTGCTACACTAATAGCTTTAGGAGGAATTATAATTACTTTAATAGGATTACCGGTATATAGCTATATGAACAAAAAAGATAATTAACAAAAATTTATATAGAGAAGCTATAAGTTTAAACTTATAGCTTCTTTTAATTTGATAAATAATTATTTTTGAAAAATATATACAAATTTAGGGTAAAATAATATTTATAGGAAATTAGAAAAATATGAAAGTAGGTATAATAAATGTTTGGATTATATATACACATACCTTTTTGTGTTAAAAAATGTAATTATTGCGATTTTAACTCATTTAAAATAGATAAAAAATTAAAAGACCAATATTTAAAAGATTTAGAAAAAGAAATGAAGTTATATAAGAGTGAGGAAGAAATAACAAGTATATTTTTAGGTGGAGGAACACCTAGTATATTAACTTCAGATGAGATTAAATATATATTTAAAAATATATATGATAATTTTAAGATAAAAGATGATGCAGAAATAACAATAGAGTGTAATCCGGGAACTCTAACTAAGGAAAAGTTACAAGCTATGAAGTCTGTTGGTATAAATAGACTTAGTATAGGACTTCAAGCAACACAAGAAAATCACTTAAATTATATAGGGAGAATACATACTTATGAAGAATTTGAGAAAAACTATAAAGAAGCCATAAAAATTGGTTTTAATGACATAAATATAGACTTAATGTATTCTTTACCAAATCAAACCTTTGAAGAATGGAAAGAAACTTTAGAAAAAATAACTAATTTAAATCCAACACATATATCAGCATATTCATTAATATTAGAAGAGGGAACTGAGTTGTATGATATGTATGAAAGAAAAGAGTTTGAATTAGTTGATGAAGATAATGATATAGATATGTATGAGTATACTATAAATTATTTGGCATCAAAGGGATATAATCAATATGAAATATCAAACTAT
>JAEIGA010005620.1_pt1 | contig 19137 bp, 26 predicted proteins | sample 9270691 | NCBI WGS metagenome assembly JAEIGA01 (sample SAMN17057246, study PRJNA624740) | gut metagenome | biome: biome; isolation source: fecal sample | host: Bos grunniens | place: China: Xizang | collected 2019 | reverse complement strand
TTTTTCCGCTAAATAGTTTAAACAACATGTCGTCTTCCCTATCTTTAGAGTTAAATATAATCGTGGCATCTTCATAACGAGGATTAGGAACGATAGCCAGATGTTGAAAAACGCCATTAAGGAGTTCATCGTCAAAATGGATATTGTGCCACTCTCCGCTTTCCCCTGTTGATTCGGTCATGTCGTAAGTGCAACTGACCGACCAACCATTTTCAATTTTTCGTATTGCGTCATTATCGTAAATAACGCCGTCGCAATAAAACCACGCGTCATTTGGCTCAAACCACACACTATTGACAACGCCGACGCGTTCATCGTCAACGTTCTCTTTAGTAAGTTTTTTGTGCTTTACGATAACCGGACACGCCACAAAAGATTGAACAAACTTGTCTAAGGCTTCCTTTGTAACCTTCAAAACGCCGGCACTGCCATAACTCACGGCTCCGGCCTCAATAAACCTAGATACAAAATGCCGCCCCTTGCCTTCGACTTTTGCATCATCAAAGGTAATCTTTGTATCATTTGATAAAATCATGTTATTTGTCCCGTAATTTTTGCGCTACCCAATTAAGCGCGGAATCTGCACTTGAGCCGAGCTGTCTCTGCCATGCCCCCTCACGCGGCGACCATCTAAAGCCGTTACTCTTCAAAATGCTGCGTGTTGCTTCATCCGGCTTGCCGTCAAATTTAAGCTGCAAGCGGTTTATATCGGTGTTGCGGTCAACGCTAAATCCCAAATCTGCATAAGGGTTTGTATAATTTCCGCTTTCTTGCTTTGCTTGAATTTCTTTGTTTTTAAGCCCTGTTTCATGAATAGAAATAACACGGTCAATAATGCGCCGACGTTCTGCGCTATCAACAGTGCGCTTATACTTTTCAGCCAATTTTTGAATAGCGTTTGCATCGTCGGCACTGATTCCGGCCTTGCCTACGCTTTCGGCGCGGCCTGCGTAATAATCGGATTTCTTGTCGGCTTCAACTGCTTGCCCTATCTTATTAAACCATTTATCACGATAATTGCGATCTCTTTGGCCGATAATCGGTTGTCCAAAAGGAATAACGCCTAAATGGTCGCTAACCGCTTTGTTTATGTTTGCGCTTTGTTTTGCATACCTGTCTGATAACTCTTCAAAACGTTCGCGGCGTGCATCTTGCTTTTCTTCATAAGCCGAACGGCCTTGACTTTCAAAATTGCCCATAATTGACTCGGCATAGTCGCGGCGGTCTTTGGTTAGTTCCTTTTTATATTTTTCGGAATCTATAACCGCTCTCGCCCATTCGGCACCTTCACTATGCCATTTTTTACTGTCGGCTTCTTCGTATTTTTTCTTTGTTTCTTGATATTTTGCGCGGGCGCTTTCAAGGTCTTTAACCTCTTTTGCCTCTTCCGCTTTCGGATTTAAGAATTTATTAACGTATTTTTCCATGCCGGATTTTGTAGAAAAATATCTAACACTTCCGCCAACCGGATTAACCATATATTTTTCTTCGCCGTCTGAACCGAATGTCTCGACTTCAACTTGTCCATTCTTATTTTTATAAATATCTCTGCCTTTAGTAGAAGCAAAAAAGCCGCTTGTGTGCTTTACTTCCACATCATCGCCAAACGGATGATTTACTTGTTTTTTTTCTTGAGCTTGCTTTTCTTTGGCTTTTTTCTCTTTTTCGTAATTATGATGGCTCATGTAGTCTTCATAAGATACGTCAGGGTGTTTTCTCTGAAATTCCGACCAGCTTAAATTTGCGTCTTCGGCGTCTTTTTCCTTCAACGCTTTTTTATAAGCATCCGTGCGCTTTTTATCGTCGGCCTTGTCTTTTTCTTGCTGTGTTCGTTCCTCTTCGCGCTCTTTGGAAGTTTTCGTATCCTTTTTATAATCGGTTTTACCTAAGTCGGTCTTTTTATCAAACAATTCCTCTTGTCTATCGCCGTATTTGCGCTCAACTGCTTGCTCTGCCGTTTCGCCATCTTCAACCTTTAACCGGCGATAATCGTCCGGATTTTCCTTGTTAGGGTGCACCGTAATCCAGCGGTCATTTTCTAACCGTGTCGGCTTTATTTCATACCAGCAACCATCGGCGGCATTAAAAAATTTTTGACTTGCTAAACCCATTTTTTTATTTACTCCCTAAATTATTCCACTCAATAACCGGCTCCGCCCAACAACGGCAATTAAAAGCTTGGCTCGGATACCCGCGCTCCCCTGTGCGTGCGTCTATAATCGGCGGCTCGCTCCAACTGAATATCTGCCCGTTTAGCGCTTTATGCTCCGGTCGTTCACGGCCATCCATAACCGTGCGCCATCTAAAGCGCGTTATTCCGGCTTGTTTCATCCGGTTTTTAGTGTATTCGGCCACCAACAAGCGCGTCTCTTGCCGTGCTAAAAACTTTGCCTTGCGTGCCGATATACCCTCACGCTTTTTAATAATTTTCTCTAAGCTCTCTGCTCGGTAACCCGCCATAACAAGCGGCTGTATTTCTTGCCGAAGCTTTACAATTTCATCGTCGGCAAACTTCCGAATATAAAAAGCAAGGTTGTTTGTGTAGTTTTTTGCAATCTCCGACTTCTGAAACTCGGTCATTTTCGGCGCAATCTCTAACACTGGCTTTACGCTTTCCGCAAATTGCCGGTCTAAATCCGTGCCGATTTTCTCGACTTCAATATCAAAATTAAGCCGATCATACGCAAAATCTTTGCTATCCTGAATATTGTTCAAATAGCTTTCAATGCGTTTTACCTTTTCGGTATTGTGTATATTGACTTCGGCCACCGTTTGAGCTATCACAACCGGCAACTTTTTCGGCGCTAACACATAACCTTTACGCGCTCGGCTGTATTTTGCGCCCATTTGTTCAAGCTCTTTGGCAATCTTGTTTGATATAGGCCGCTCAAACTTAAACACGCCGTTTTCATAAACAACCTCGCCACGCCTTAACAGCGTTCGCAAATCAAGCGCATTTTCAAGCCGATTGTCTTTAACAACCTCTTTCATGTAATTAAAAAGCAAGTCGTCAAAAAACTGCTTAATCCGCCGGTAAATCACTTCTTCATGACTGCGATTTTCCCTTATCGGTTTTAGAAACTTTATCATTATCATCGCCCTTGTCATCAATCATATCAACGCGATTTAAGTAATCCTCATCGGCTTCTTTTTTGAGCGCCCGTGTTTCCATTGTAACAATGTCTTTGCGCTTTAAGTATTCCATTGCCTCGCTTGGTAACATTAACTGCCGGTCAAGCATACCGAATACGTTTTGGAATATCTTGTTTTCTTTGTCCTGCTCTTCTAAACCGGTCAAAACTCGTAACGGCTGCCATTTGATTGTCAAATCCGGCACTTTGCGCCCGAATAACTGCATACAACGCAAATCAACAACCCACTTAATCATCTTTAAGCACTGCGGCCTGATTTCGCTTTCAATCATGGCGTTGTAGTTTTCTAAGTCGTCCTCGCCGCTTGAAAAGCCGCTTGAGCCGGTGCCCCAAATCTTAGAAACCGGCTGCCGTAAATAAGCCGCTACCATAATCCGGATTTCTTTGGATAACTCTGCCATACCGGCAACCGATAACTGCTTTTGAACGTAGTCATCTTCTTTATCCATAACCAGCATGGATTTATAGTTTTTGTTTTGTGCGGCCACATCCACACGCTTTTTAATCTTTTGCGTGCCGTCTGCCTGCATTAAAATTGTCGATAGTTGATTGATTTTCAACACATCAATCTTATTTTCATCAAGCAATTCAAGCATAACGTTTTGGCTCTTTAGGTACTGCACCAGCGGCGGCAATGTCTGTTCAAAATAAGACAAACCCCAACCTTGCAAGCGCAATCTAACGTAATACGGCGCTTTTTTACCCATAGCCAAACAACAACGGCTCCGGTCAACGTTTTTACCGTGAAACAGAAAATCCGTATATAATGCGCCCGCTTCCGGATCTAACATTGTTGTTTCCCACCGGTCAGAGGCAATAAAATCGAGCTTGCCGTCATAAAGGCCTTTTTCATTGAGCTTTTTATCGGATTCTTGCGAAGTATTGGCAATCAATATGCCGCCACCAAATAAACGTCCCCAACGTTGCGTCTCTTTGATTTTTTCCCAATCGTTATGGTCTTCCATTGTCTGTTTGAGCTGTTCGAGCTCTTCTGCCGACAATGTTTCGCTTTCTAAATCCACGCCGCCCCTGAATGCATCCTCTATTGGCTGGTCTATCGCTGTTTGCAAAAAGCCGTATTGCTTATAGGCATAACTTAACGGATATGGGTAAAGCGTCAATAAATTATACGAGATATTATACCCGATACCCGCTGGATTTACCAAAGCGCTATGTACCGCCGGATTATAGGCGTATTGTTCAAGCCCTAATGCTTCCGTCAGCGAATTTTCTAAAATCTTTTTTTGTTTTTTAACCATTGTCAAACCTTTTACAATACGTCTAAAATTGACACTGTTGTATTTGATAAAAGCACTTGCACCGCATAGGCCAAAATATCCACTTGGTCGTCGTGTGCATGGCTGTCGTCGCGTGTAAATGCTTCACACTCGGCAACAAAGTCTTTAACAAACGAATAATCGCGGCTTTCCGGCAATTCAACTAAACCGGCCTCAATATATGGCAACGCATTTTCAACACGCGTCAATTTGTCCTTATCGGCTACCAAAGGCAACACCGGCACTCCGGCAACCTGTAACTCTTGGATTAAGCCGATACCGCTTGCCTTGTCTTCAATATATAGCGCATTGGCAAAACTCTCGCTGTTTATCTGCCACCTATTCCATAACGCCACAACTTGCCGCTTTAAATCCGGCGCTTCCCATTTGCCGCGCACTAAATCAAGCAAGCGCATTTTATTCTGTTCGGTTAATCCCCAAACGCCAAACACCGAATAATCGTTGTATTCCTTAACCTTTAAAGCCGTATCGCCGGTTATTATGATCCGCTTGTATTTTATCGGCTGATTAACCGGATAATACTTAAACCATTCCGATTTAATAACCGCACCGCCCAAAACAATCGGCTCTTGCTGATACTGCGAAACAAACATATAAGTATTTATTTGCAGCTCTTTTATACGCTCGGGGCTGTATTGCCTCGGCAACTGGCAAACACCGTTTTCATCAATCAATGGCCTTTTAAGCGTAATAAAACCGTATCGTTCCGCTAATATGCCGCTCAAGTCTTCAAGGTGTAGCCGTTGTTGAATATTGACAATCGGCACATTTGAGTTATTCAAACGTGATAATAGCGTCTCTTCAAAATAACGCACCACTTTTGAACGCATTATAAACGAATGTATGTCTGCCGGTTTATTCGCATCATCTATAATCAAACAGCCGGTAAAGCCGCTTGCATTACGTAAACCAGCACCGTAACCAGTAATCTGTCCACCTATGGCCGAAAATAACACAACGCCGCCTTGCGTTGTCATTATCCGCTTGGCCGAATAAGTGTTTTTGCCGTTTTCCTTGCGTAAATACTCCGCCCAAAAGTCATCAATCGGATTTATTTCGTCATTGTCAAAAGCTATGTTTGTCGGATACATGCTTTTATAAATAGGGTGTTCAAGTATATTGTGAACACTTGTCGCAATGTCCGTCAATAAACTTTGTGAAAATGACGTATAAATAATATTTGCCTTTGGATTAACCGTTAAGGCATAGACAAGCAAATACTTCGCCATTGTCGTTTTACCGGCACGAGGCGGAATATTGATATTTAAGCGGGTAACTTCGCCTTTATACAGCTTGTCCATATATTCAAACAAGCCCTCATGTATCGGCTCCACAATAAAAGGTTGTCCCTCAATCACTCTGAACATATAGCGAAACCATTTTTCAAACCCTTGCTTGACTAACAGATTCCCTATGTATTCATGATTAAGATTTGTCATTGATAACGTCTTCTATGTGTTTAAGCGTGGCATCGTGTTCTTCCGGTGTTATAAATATCTTTTGCACATCAACGCTTCCGGTTAATTCGGTTGTTATGGCTTCTTTTCCGTCTGTGCGGTCAATAACTTCTCTTTGCGCTTGGGTATTGCCTTCAATACTCTGTTTAATCATAACAGCGGCAATATAAGCGGCATTGTCGGGATAATCTGTCCCTTCCGGCTTTTCTTTAAGCAAGGTTTTAAGCCATTTTTTTATTGATCCGTTCTCGTTCCGGCTTTCCACAGATTTTTTCTGTGCCATCTGCGCTAATTCTGGGCAATTTGCACTAAACTTATATTTTTCCGTTTCCAAATTTTCCTTACTTTTCGGATTGTATGCCATGCTACCCCCTTGTCATATAGGATTATTCGCCGGTATATGTGCCTTCAACGCCTAAAATGGTAACACCGGATTTTATGTTTTCCGGCAATATGTTAGCATCAATGGCGCTTGTTACCGCGGCAACCGTAAGCGGATTAAAGCCGTCAACATCGCCGGATGCCGTAATTGTCTGTTCGGACGTGGTCGGCGTGATCTCTTTTGCTTCAATCTTTGTTACACCGCTAATTTTAGACGCATAATCAGCATAAGGCGTTGTGTCAGATACATTGCCGCCGCTGGCGTTAATTGCGTCTCTAATCGCGGCCAAACTGTTAATCATGTAGCACTTCTGCTCTGATTCCGTCATATCATTTATACTTTTTTGATAAGTCATGTTTTTATCCTTTATTTATTCAAAACAAAAAAGCCGCCTCTTTTCGAGTGCGGCTTATTCGGTCAACGAATGACCTCCAGACAATTAAACTAATTCAAGTTTTACGTCCGACACAAAGAAGTCTTTTAGCATCATTTCCATATCTTCCGGAAATTCAAGTTTAGATACATCATTTATATACAAGCTATTGTATTTCTTTTCAATATCTTCTTCTGTCGGCTTCCATTCCGTTTCATCATCACAGATATATTCGGTTTTATGCGTTTTTTTATCAACGCGATAAAGCGCTATATCCTCGTAATAGTCATATTTATCCGGTTCAATTTTCAATATCGTAGTCATTTTATTTGCCCCCTTTCAAATAATCTTTCTTACTTATTGTTCTTATTCCCTCCGGCACCTCGAATTTCTTGGCAATCTCAAACATTTGTTTTTGATATTCTGCGTGCTTTTCCGGATTTTCTTCATCACGATCTAAGTCATATATCGGATGCAACTCTTTTTCTTTTATATTGAAATTTTTTAATGTATTAAACTGCAATTCATATCTTTGATTATCCGGCGAAATCATTTTGACGTTTATTCCATCATACGGATTATCGTCCTTATCAAAATAATTCTTTATTTCTTTTATTTTATGCCCTTTTTTCTCTAATTCCGCCAAAGTGCTATATGTATCCGCTTTTAACTTTTCCGGCTCCGATACCTGACTATATCTTACATTGTCCCATGCATGGCTTAGAAAATATGTATCCGCTTTGTCTTTTAATTGAGGTTTTTCTTTTCTATCGCGCTCTATCTTGTCCACTGCTGTCTTTGGCAACTTTAACCGAAATTCCAAACCAAATGTTTCCGCGCCCGTTTTCTTTATCGCGCTTGTTACCGTCTTCGTTATTGCTGGTTCTTTGGATTTTGCTTTATCAAAAACTGCCCAATTTGCAGGAGTTGTTTCAAATTCAACATCTTCGCCTTTGTAATTTTTGTAACTCCGCCTCTCTAATTTTATATTACCACTTTCGGCACTACTTGTCAAGTCTTTTTTAGCGCCTTGAGGTGCAGATCCGCCAACTTTACCAATACGCCCCGCATGGCCGAAATTACCACTTCCGGCGCCGCCATTTTCGAGCTCTATTGCCTTTTCATTTTCAAGCGTCTGTGTGGTGTCCTCTTCGCTCACAATATCGCGCCAATCGCTATTATCGTTGCGGATTTCTTCCGGCGTATAGGTTAATTGACGATACAATAAGCCGTTATGCCGCTGTAAAATATGCGCAATCGCGCCTAAAATATCCTCTTCGCCTTTGGTGCCGTCGTATTTTTGAATAGTCATAAGCGCCCGAATAATCAAATCACGCAAGCGCTTAAAGTTATCTTGCGTATTGTCGGTTATTTGCGGCGTTAAAGTCGCCACCTTACGCGCAATATCGGCACTTGACGGCGCTTCTTCACTCTTGCCCAAATAAAAGGTCTCGATAAAGTCGTCTTTAACGTCAACATCCGATAATCTCTCGCTAAACAGATGATCCGAAAAAAAGTATCTGCCTTTTGCGGTATAGTGAATATCGTATGCGTAATTGCTTATTGCTTCAAGCAAACATAAAAGCTCAAACTTATCCATTGTCATCCTCTAATTCGGCAACTCTTCCGCCGTTAAAATGTTTTTATAAAAGTCGCTTTCAAACTCAAATTCTTTTTGTGCGGCCATCCAGTCGCCAAAGTCGTTTATTTCGTATAACCGAACATTGCCGGTATCATCCTTAGCAACTTCGTTTTGCTCTTCCTTTTCCGCAATAACCAGCGAATAAAAAGGATTTTTCATTAACTCGACAATAACCTTTTCAAAGGTCTTATCCGCAGCTTTCACTTGCGCTACAAATATCCTAAGCCCGAAATTAAGCCGCAAATATTGTTTTATCTTTTTGAAATCGTCCCAACCGTTAAAAGCAAAGCTCGCTATTTTTTGCTTATATCCGAGTTTTACCGCTTCCATATTTTCATTAACAACCGTAAAACTTTCGGTTATTTTCTTAACGACTTGAAAATAATATTTCTTGCCGCGCTTGTATATGCATAAAAACATATCATTCCCCTTGTAATATGTTAAGCTCGGGCGTTAGAGTGAAAAACCGATAAAAGGAAACGTTAAGAAAAAGTTTTTGACGCCGTTAAGGCGAACACCCCAACGCCCGAATAATTTTGGTCGCGGATGGTGGAATTGCACACACCGACCTCTTGGGTATGAGCCAAGCAAGCTACTACTGCTCCAATCCGCAATAAAAAAGCGGCACCGTTGCCGGTACCGCTAAAAAGTGAAACGTAATATCATTATGGAGGTAACTTAATTACATAAAACAAAAAGCCTGACTTGTTTTTAAGTCAGACTTTCCATTCTATTGAAATCAATATCACACTTGCTGCACTTTTTCAAGCATTTTTTTCAATTTTATCACAAATTTTTCATAAGTTGTTGATTTTGCGAATAAAAATATTTTTTTATTTATTTTGCCATTTTATCTGATAAATCATACAAAGATTGCAAGCCAACAGCATCAAATGGATTGGTTCCACCGTGTTCGCTACCGCCCGCAATAACCATTCTGTCAGGGAATTTCACGCTTGCCAATGCTTTAGCAATACCGATTTTTGTTTCCATTTCGATTTTAGCTTTCTCAAGCGGTGTAAGACCGGCTTCAACCTTTTTCTTTGCGGCATACGCTTCAGCTTCGCCCTGCGCTTTAATCTTCTCTGCTTCAAACTTAGCTTGTTCTGCGGCTAAACGAGCAACTTCTTTTTCTTGTTCAGCTTTAATCTTAGCGACTTCAGAACGTTTTTGTGCCTCAGTCACTTCAGTTGCCTTTTGAACTTCTGCTGTTGCTTTAGCTTCGGCAATACGCGCTTTTCCTTGTTCTTCAACGGTAATAGCATCTTGTTTAGCTTTCTCGGCGTTTGCTTGTGCCACCACCTTGTTTTGTTCAGCGTCTTTTTTACGAGCAATTAACTCGTTAATCTTGTCGTCATACTCAAAGTCATTAACAACAAATTGCAGAATCTCAATTCCGTAGTGTTTCAAAAGAGAACGTTTTTGAATTACAGGGTTTCCGTCCTTATCAAATACGACCTTAATCTCTTTCTTTTTGAACTTGGTGCCATCTGTATCGGTAACTTCTACCGTCTTTGTACTTGTCTTAAAGATACCCTCTTTAAGCTGTTGCATCGCCATATCAGAAAATTCAGCACGTCCGGCGGCATATGAATCTTCCGCCACCATATATGTTGCTGTATTTGATAATGCTTCGGCAACGTTTCTAACAATTAAATCACGTTCTACATTTTTATAAGTTGCGTAATCGCGGTGTAATTCTTTTTGCTGTTCTGGGTTTGTCGGAAGTTTAAACTTAACCGTTCCTTTAACTTTAGCGATAGAACCGTCATTAAATCTTACTTGTAAACCATTATCTTCAAAATCAACATCTTCAGATACTGGATATGTAGTGATTGTACCGAACATCTGTAAATATAATCCCGGCTCGTTTCTAACCGTTACGTGACCGGTTGCAGCCGCCTGTTTGATTTGATAATTACCGAAATTGTTTGTTTCAAAAATCTGACTGGCGCAAAATACACCACCGACCAATAACAATACCGCCAAAACGGCACTAATTTGTTTAATCATTATATTGTCCTTTCATTTTTTTAAGTTGTTTCAGCTTTTCAGCTGTTTGTTTTTTGCTCTCCTTAGAGTATTCCTTAAAGAGCGAAATGTCTTGCCGTGCTTGATTTAAGAACTCACGGTCTAAAGTTCTTTCGATCGCTTTACGAGTTTTACGAAAATTCATAATCCCCAATATAATAGCAACCACTACACAAAATACTGCTGCTGTCATTTATAGTTTCCCCCCAAAAAAACCAAAAATAAAACCCACAATAAACATTACTGCACTCCAATACCCCATCTTATTATCCCTTAAATTCTTTACTATTAACTGCTTCATTCCATGTCGGATATTCTGCCACAAGTTCACAATCTTCTTGAATCCACTCCCAGCCGATAACATCAGTTTTCCCATCCTTATAAATAACCGATATGTTATAATCTGCGTTACTAACCACAAATATATCCGCATCGTTTTTTCGCCAATAAGGCATTTGTTTTTCTCTATAAATCTGGCCTTCTTTTATCATTACAGCCTCCACCCATTTGATAAATAACCTTTAATTACATAATCCAACCCACGGCATAAGTCGCATACTTGTAAATGCTTGTTTTTTTCCTTTTCCGAGCGATTTAATCCAGCGCCCTTAATCAATCTGTCAAAACAGCAAACTTCACTTACAACGCCCTTAAACTCCGCCGGAACGTCTTTCATTGCTTTCATATAGCGGTCGCGCGCATCCAACACAAAATCCGGCTCGGATTTAATTGAAGTATCAACACGGTCTTTTTCATAATCTATCGCCGTGATAGATTGTAACCGCCCACGATAAAAGTCAAAGGCAAGCTGTAACCCTGCCGCAAGACGATATTCCGGCGTAAATTTACCGCCTACAGTCGCCAATAAACCCCGCTCAAAATAATCCTCAATAACCGACAACTTCCGCTTTGGTTGTGTAACCTTATTTATGACCTTTTTTCTCATTATTTACCTTCCTTTACCTTATAACCCGCAACATATCTGCCGCACCAATAACACCGATACCCGCCTACATCGTATTTTTTGCCATGCTTTCCGAACAAGCAAAGTACTGCATGCCATAACCGATAAATTTTTTGATACCACTTCCTTTTTGTTTTTCTCATTGTTTTACTCCTCGTGCCGCCATTCGCCAAATTTTTTAACAAATTTTCGGGTTGCATTGATTTCCATTTTACAATCAACCGCTTCCGAAATCTCATCCCATTTTTTCCGGTTTTCGATAAGCTCAACCATTAATCTACCGGTATAATCGCGGTATCTATACCATAAAACCGCATTCACAATATAAACATCGGCAAATTCTTCCAATTTCGCCGCATAATCGCCGGCTTTGCGTGCCGAATAGTATTCTTTAATTTCTCTATTCGCTTTAATCCGCTGTTCTCTAACAGTGCAATCCGGCAAGTTTTTCATGTGCCATTGTTTAATGTCGTCCTTTGTCCAGTGTTTCATTATATCCCCCAATGTGCGGCCAGTGTTTTAACCGGCGATAAATCCGCGCTTTGTTTTACCTTGTGCGGTTTATTTTGCAGCGTGTAATATTCGTTATCACTCATAAACCGCGGCGTCGGGCATACCGTTTGCAGCGCTTCCGACATCCGGTTTAATACGCCGTTTTCAAGCGCAAGCCGTATTCTGCGCTCCCATGACGCATTTTCGTAAATGTCCGCCGGTATAACTTCTTGCAAGTATGTTGTTATGCAAAGGTTAAAAGCATACTCATAATCCGATAAAAAATATTTCAAGTCGCCGCTTTCGCCGTCTTGTTTCCAATACCAATATGCGGTCGGCAATTCGGTTTTTCCGCTCGGTATGGCCGCTTTGGTGTGTTTTTCCGGCAGATATTCCTTAAATCTCGCCGGTAACGGTGCCACATTATACGGCACATTTTTGCGATACGTTTTAAGCGCATCCAAAATATCCGTCTGCGAATATCCGTCAAGAATATCCACCCAAACAGACACATCGATTTCATCCGGTCGTTCAAAAGTCGGATACAGCCGTTTCATTTTGGTAAACAAAAACTCGGTTGTTTTTTGTGCTTCATTCATAGTCATTCTCCGCTACACGTCTTTCCAATTCTGCCCAATAGGCAGCGTCATCATCGGCAGTTTTACGGCTTGCCGGTTCCGCCGCCGTGCCTTTTTCCCACGTTCTGACCGCCGCCCTCCAATCTTTCATTTTGTTTTTACCGACAAACCAACCTTTACTTTCGTAAAAATCAAAAAACTTCTGCGGATCAACTCCGTTGTGTCGTTCAAGGCAATAGGATTTAATCTCTTCAATCGTAGGTTTAATAAATCTCTCTGCTGGTATTAAATCCAAGCGCCCCAGTTTTGAAAGTTCTATCCGAGTGTGTTGTCCGCAAAACTTTTGACCGTTAATTTCAAATTTTGCTCTTCTTTCACAATCAGATGAACAGTTTTCATTCCCCCTGTAAGGGGATAAAATAATATTTTCGTCAGAAAATATATTTTTAGGGGTTATATTATTTAAATCTTTCGTTTCTTCTTTCGTTTCTGCTTCTTGTTTTTTTGTTTCAATTAAATCAATTTCGTTTAATTGATTTTTTTGTTTTATTTGTTTTGAATTGTTTTTAACTTCTTCAATTATGCCTTTTTTAGCGTTTTGATTGCCTTTAGGCGCACCACGGCCAACATACTCCAAACTTGGCTTTATTGATTGTATTATTGCCTTAAAAGCCCAGTCTGTCGGCTCAACACCATCAAAAACGTAATCTTCTATTGCCTCGCGTAAATCGAGCTGTAATTCACGCGGCACGCTTTTAATTATGTCGCGCATATTACGGAAAAACATAAAACTATCTCTCATTTCATAAGCTCCAGCAGCGGAAGGCTTGGGCGGCTGGAGCTCCGCCCGCCTTCCATCGTTTGAACACCATTATTTGCTCCAGTTAAACTCTTAATAATATCCTCCGGCTTATTCAAAACTCTGAACTCAACCCTCGGGTGCTCCTTATCCACTTCATAAGGCGCAAATACCGGTAAAAGCTCATTTGCATTGTCATCCGGCAATAAATCCGCTTTAACCATGCAATCACACAAATTTTGGATTATGTTGATATAATCGAAAATCCGTCTGGTCTGGCGGTATATCTTAAATTCAATCACGAGCGGCTTACTACAAAAGCGTGTCTCTTTTTCCCAATCCTTCCGGATCATGGCTAATTTATTGCAAAGTTCGTATTCATTATCTTTGGCAACTTCGGATTTAATCAGATAATAACGGCGTTTACTCTTACTCCAGATGATATTTCGGGAGTTTTTAGAACTGTATAATTCGCCGTCAATCGTAAAAATCATTCATTGCCTCCGAATAATGATAATTGCTTGCGCTCATCTTCTAACCGCTTACAGCTTGCTTCCCAGTATTCCTTATCCTTTTCAATGCAGATAAACCGCCGATTAAGTCTATGGCAAGCAATTGCCGTTGTGCCGGAGCCGGAAAAGCAATCAAGAATTAAATCGCCCTCTTTGGTATATTCATTTAATTGCCGTTCAATCAATTTTACCGGCTTTTGCGTCGGATGAAACCGCTCGGAATCTTGCGGCGCGTATTCCCAATATTTTGCGTTGCTATTAAATGAACACCACGCATACTCGCACATAGCCATAGAAAAGGCTTCGGATATTGTCAGCTTGCGCCATACATTGAAACATCTTGTCGGCGGCAGATTAAAATAGTTACCGCCCCAAATTATTTGATTTTTGGAAACCCTAAAAATTTCATCAAAATATTCTTGCGCCGGTGCGGTGTCCCAATGTCTTATATCGTTGTTAAAGATACCCCCTTGCTGGTACTTCTTGCTCCAGCTTCCGCCTGTCCTCGATATGGTATTTATCGAACATACCGCCGAACCGCGACCGTTTATTTCCTCGCCAAGCATCCTGCTCCCCCCCCCATACGGCGGGTCGGTCAGCACCAAATCCACGCACTTATCCGGCAACTGGCGCAATATATCCATACAGTCTGCGTTTATGATTTTGTTTTCTAAATCCTCAAGGCGCAGAGGCTCGGTTTGTGGACTCAACGCTGTTGTTAATGTAAATGTTTGAGCCTCTGCATGCATTCTTATTCGCCTTTGTTATAATTTACCATAAATTCGATAATTTTGTTTTTTCCGCTTTCGCGAATTTCTTGCCCGTTTTCTATGCGCTTCAATAATGACGGATCGTTTTTCGCTTTTATTCCGAACTCCGTCGGCGTCATTCCGGTTTTATCTAAAAATTTTTTGATTTCTTGTTTTAATTCTTCATTGGATAGCATTTTTTCCTCCACTGATAGAAATATTAAAGCATAAATGCTATCTTGTCAATAGAATATTTGCTATTTGTGTAAAAATAGTTTTACAAAATCGCATTTTTGCTATATAATGCAAGCGAAAGGAGTCGTTATGGAAAACAACGAAAACAACAATATTTGGCGTGTTAAACAGCACGTCAAAAAACTTCTCGACGATAAAGGTATAAATTACAATATCGCCGAAAAGCTCGGTAAAAATGTTACATACTTGCAAAAATTTACTAAAGAAAAATCGCCTAAACGGCTTGACGAGGATTTTAGACGCAGACTTGCTGCTGTTTTGCAAGTTGACGAGCAAGAATTGACCGACCTTCCGATTTCGTTCCCTTCTCTCGCGCCGGATATAATCCAAATAGATGTTTTGGATGTTCGTGCCTGCTGCGGCAATGGTATTGAAAACTTTACCGAAAATGTTATAGGCCAACAAATGATGACGCTTCCGGCCTTGCGTGAACTGACCGGAAGTGCGCCGGAAAACATCAAAATCATAAAGGCTATCGGCGAATCAATGATGCCGACAATTCACACCGACGATATTGTGTGGATTGATATTTCGGTTAAAACCCCAACTTCTGACGGCCTGTATATCCTTTGCGTCGGCTCTGACTTACTTATCCGCCGTATTCAGATAAATCCGTTCGATAACACCGCCACCGTTATCGCCGACAATAACAAATATTTATCGATACCGCGTCAGAACTACCGCGATATAAACGTAGTCGGCAAAGTCATTTATCACATGCGCAAAACCGCTTAAAAGGGTGTATCATGGCACGCAGACAAACAAACGATCCTTTTATTGCCGTTTTCTTATGGATAATAAAACAAACAGGCAATCTTTTAAACTTGTTTTTTACTGGCCGGCAAAAGAAAAAAATCGAAAACGACTTAAAAGAAAAAGAGCGTATGCTTCAATTTGCAATACGTGATAAACTCGATAAATATAGCGATGTTTTAGAACAAAAATATAAACAACTGGCCTATGTTGACGATTACGGCATTATTCGCACCGATAAATACGAAAGCGAGCTCAAATACTTTGTAAATAATGTTCTCGATACCAACGACGAAATAACCACTGAAAGCAAGCAAAATTTGATTAAGAAAATAGTTGAGCTAATGAAAAAAGAAGTCAACCTTAACGATATGTCTGCACTTTCTTCCGAAAATCCCTACGATTTTGAAAAGCAATGTGCCGACGTCTTAAAAGAGTGCGGCTGGGACGCGAATACCACCCCGAAATCTTCCGATCAGGGCGTGGACGTTATCGCTACCAAAAACGGCAAAACCGTCGCTATTCAATGCAAATTATACAGCAAACCGGTCGGCAATAAGGCCGTGCAAGAAGTCAACACCGGCAAATCGTATTATAAAGCCGATTATGCCATTGTCGTTAGCAATAACACTTATACGGCCTCCGCGCGGCAACTGGCTAAAAATTGCGGAGTCTTATTGTTATTTTATGACGACTTAAAAAATCTCGATAAAACGTTAAATATCTGAAATTGAATAACATATAAAATTATCCCCTTTTATATCCCTTTGTTTTTTCGTTGAAATAGCATTTTTTTAGCATTTCTGTTAAAAAAGATGCATTTTTTCTATTGACAAGATAGCATTTTTGCTATAATATATAAATGTAAGTTGAGAGAACGACCTAGCCGAAGTCATTAAAAGCGGTATCAGTAACGGGCTGTAAAACGTAGCTTCAAGGCTATTCAGAGCGGCTGACGCGACAGCAAAGAATACCACGAGGCAGGGGGTAATAGTTTTAATAGGAGCAACAAACATGTTATCAAGATTTATAGATTTGTTCGACCAAACAAAGGCGATCATACAGGAAAAAGTCGGCACAAAAACTTATTGGGTATTTGCCGGCGAAGGTTCAGGAAATTATGCCTACACAACTTTAATCACGTCAAAAGTCGGAAACAAAGCCGGCGGTTATTATGGATGGCATGACAAAGCCGGGGCTATTAAATACATTCAAGAAAAAATTGCCGATGCTAAAAACTTCATTGAGCACAAAAAACAAATGCGCAAGGAAAATGACGTTTTAGCTATTAAAAAGTTTGATGAAATCGTAGTCGGTGGAATTTATGAGACTTCTTGGGGATATGAGGCCGAGTGGTATGAATTTTACGAAGTTGTCGATAAAAAGAACGGCTATGTTTATTTGCAAAAACTCAAAAAAGAGATAACCGACGAAGAGTGTAATTATGGCTATGACTCCCGCGGATGTGTTCGCCCGATCAGAGGTTCTAAAGATGGCGACGTTTTCAAACGTAAAGTTAAGGCGTGGGGTTTTGGCGGAGTTGAAAAATATGAAAGCTGCGGTTTTCCGTACAACCCAAACAAGAAATATGAAGAAGGATGCTGGCACTAATGAGGAGCAACACTATGACAAACAAAGGACAAGAATACGGGCGCGAGATAGCCCAGAAGATGCTGGAATTACAGCAAGCATTCCGCGCCGAACTCAATACACACAATGATATTTATGCCGAATACAAAGCCGAGGGTGTTTATGAAGACACCATCGCTGCCGAGTTATCAGAAAACGACGAATTTATCGAGGAATACCTCCACGACGAAATGATGGCCTTAGCAAAGGCGGTACTTTCCGCCGATTGGTACGGTTTATACGTTGCGGGATTTGTTCCGGCGGCTAAGTCTTATGAAGAATACCGCGAAAAGGAAGCTAAACAAACCCGCGAATATAACCACGACATTAACAAGACGTTGCGGAGTTTTGAGGCCTTTATGGAAGAACACAAGAACGGTATTTTTTAACCACATGGGGGCGGCATAATCTACTCCTTGGATTGTAATAAGTTAACACTAAACATTTACCCCGCCCCCACCTTACTTTTGGAGCAACACAATGATTATCAATTTCAGAACAACAAAAGCATTTTTAACGCGGTTTTTAATACTGGCAAGCATTATCGGCAATATTTACGCGCTGTTTGCATATAACGCAATGGATGCGTCGGTTGCCGGGTGCGAAAGCTACATCCGCCAGTTACAGGATAAACAAGCGCAGTATGTTGCGCTTTTCGGGGAGGCAGAATAATGACAGATTTAACAGTTTTTAAGGCAATAAATGCGGTACAAGCTGCACTTTGCAAAGAGGGTATCACCAAAGACCGCCGCAACGCTCAACAGGGTTACAATTTCCGCGGTATCGACGATATTTACAATACCTTATCCAGCTTGCTTGCCGACAATGGCCTTTGCATTTTGCCGGAAGTTTTGGAGCGTACGCAAGTCGAACGCATAACGCAAAAAGGCGGCGCGTTATTCTATACCACGGTTAAAGTCAAATATACGATTGTTTCCGCGGCTGACGGCTCGCAATTCATAACTGCCACTTACGGCGAAGCGATGGACAGCGCGGATAAATCAACCAACAAAGCAATGTCGGCAGCGTATAAATATATGTGCTTACAAGTGTTCTGCATTCCGACCGAGGGCGATAATGATGCCGACGGAACTACACCGGATATGATTAAACCGCAGACACCGGCACCAAAACCGCAACCGCAAAAGCCGGAGTTATCTATTGACGAACGTTGCACCGCGTTCATCAATTACATCACAACCGCCACCATGGCGCAACTGAACGATGAAAAAGTAAAGGCAAAGTTTAACGCACTTTGCAAAGATGCCGGAGCCGACAAAGCCGAACAATTAAATAAGGCTTGGCAATGCCGCCTTGCCGCAATCGCACCACTGGAGGAAAACAATGCCTAACACCTATGCGATACATAACGATATAGATGCCGCCGAGCAATTAATCGCACAAACATACGATGCCGAGACCGGCGAAATTACCGGCGATTACGAAGCCGCCGAAAAACTACGCGCCGAAGTACAGGCACTCGGTTTGGAAACTCTTTGCAAAGCCCGCGCCAACCGCTTGGCACTTATCGCCAATATTAAGGCAGAAGAAGAACGGCTGAAAGCCCGCCGCCAACGGCTCGAAAATACCGTTGACAGATTGGAAAGCGACATCAATGCGGTATATCAGCGCGGCGATGCACCGGTACAATATGCCGGAAACTTTACCATAAGCACACGCAAGTCAACGCAAGTCATAACCGACGGCACTTTTTACGATGAACGCTTTATCCGCACCACAACAAGCGTGGATAAGGCTGAACTTAAAAAGGCATTAACGGCAGGCGAGCAAATTATGGGCGCACACTTGCAAACGAACTACAATTTACAAATTAAGTGAGGATATTATGGCAGACGTAATCGAAACATTAACAGAAGTATTTGCACTGGCAAACGGTGCGGTTGATTTGGCAAACAATATTATTGAAGCGACCAAAGGTAAAGGCGCAAAGACTGATGAAGGTAAAGAAATTATTGATAAGATTAAAGAAGTTATGGAATCTAATACAGAGCTTCTTGCACTGTCTGCACCTCAGATCGGAATCAGTAAGCGTATCTTCTGTCTGCGCTTT
>JAEIGA010005619.1_pt1 | contig 19145 bp, 17 predicted proteins | sample 9270691 | NCBI WGS metagenome assembly JAEIGA01 (sample SAMN17057246, study PRJNA624740) | gut metagenome | biome: biome; isolation source: fecal sample | host: Bos grunniens | place: China: Xizang | collected 2019 | reverse complement strand
TTGGTGTAGCCATGCTGACCACCAAGGCGGTTCTCCTGCAGATACTTCCAGCCCCAGCGTAGCTGAATGCCCTCGGGGGTCTGCCACAACCACTTGTTAGCCACGTTTATCTGGTGCGACTTAGGCATATCTACGAACTTATCGCCATTGTCGTCGTGCGACATTGGGTGCATAGAGCCGTGGAGAAGAATGACGGTTGAGAGGCTCTTGTCCTCGGTAAGAGGAATAGCCGTCGAGAGGTTAATCTCGGGACGTAGCTCCGAGTCGAAATAGAGGTTGAGGAATAGGCGCTCGTCGTCGGTAGGCTTGCGGTGCTCGAGGTTAATCTGACCGGTGATAGCCTCGTGACCCGCAGTCACCGATGACACGCCCTTAGACACCTGGATAGAGTTGAGCCACATGCCAGGGGTGTAGCTAAGGCCGTAGGCAGCACCTGCACCCTGCATGATTGGGCGGTTCTCGTCCAAAATCTGGGTGTATGTACCTGCCAAGCCGAGCATCTTAATCTGTCGAGCACCCGAGATAGCATCGCTATAACCTACGGTTACCGATGCTGAGTTCTCGAACGACTCGGCGAGCGAGCAGCATGCCATCTTACATAGTCCCGCAAACGATATCTGCTCCTGACGAGCAATGCCGCTGGTCTTTGCGAAGTTGCCTCGCTGCTGACCCTCTACAATAACAGCGTCGATATCTACTGCTGAGGGATTAAGCTCGATGGTAATCTCGTTGACACTGTTATCGCTAAGCTCCTGCTCCCAAATATCGTAGCCGAGATAGTCTACAACAAGGGTGTCGAAGCCGTGTACTCGCTTAAGCGTAAATGCACCATTGGTTGATGTTGTCGCTCCTGCTGTGGTGTTCTTCCAGTAGAGCGATGCGCCGATGAGTGGCTGCTTAGTGGTAGCATCTATGACCTTGCCACTAAGACGCTGTGCCGATACCAATACGGGTAGGCACAACATTACTAATAGAGTTATAATTGATTTTTTCATATCTGTGTTAGAGTGAGTTTCTCCTTATGTGTTGTGGGGAAAAAGTTGGGGACATCACACTCGTACAGAACAAGTAGGTGTGATGCTTTAGGCAAACACTGGGGGAGCACGAAGAGATTCGTGTGTTAGGAGTGCCGCCCTAAGCGGCTCATGTTCATCGCCAAAGCTCAACTCGGCAATAATAGACGTAGGTGCTTGGAGCGACTCAATGCTTAGCTCTGCGACATGTGGCTGAAGCAACAGCGCAAAGAGCTGTGCGCTACGTGAATCGTGGCGCAACTCGTTGGCTATGTAGTCTGTATGATTCTCTCCAAGTAGGGAGTGGTGATGGTTGCAACAATCAGAGACAAAGGCTACACCGCCGCACTTGCAATCATGGTCGTGGTGTGCCTCGGTGTGGTGGTGATGAGGGTGCTCGCAGAGAAGTATGGCTGCAGAGGAGCTAATCGTAGCAATAGAGTATATTGCCACAAGCAGCACTGCTAAAAAGCCTCTAATTATCTCTCTATGTCGCCTCATTTGGTTTTGTGTTGGGGTTACTCCTCGATAAGTCCGCAATCAATGAGCTTGTCTACCCAACGCTGAGCGTCGGTTGTTGCCACCTGGTCGTCGATACCATACTGCTCGGCAAGAAGCTCGGCTATGGTGTTGACATTAAACTCTTTACCCTCGATAGACTGCCACAAATAGAGGGCGCTATCATTTAGCGAGATGATGCGAGTAAGGTCGCTGCCAAGTTTGCCCTGCATGATTACTACATGCTCGCCAGCCATCTCTCGAACTTTGTACTGCTCCTTAATTTTCATTCAGTTATAATGCTTAATACGCCGCAAAGGTAGAAAAAAAATCGAATAATCACTAAAAATTTTTATCTTTGTGCTGTGAAAAATGTCGAAGAGCATATTGCTTCCTCCTCTATTGAGGAGATTTTGCATAAGTGGTGGGGCTACAATGGGTTCCGCCCTATGCAGCGTGAGATTATCGAGTCGGTGCTCACAGGGCATGACACCTTGGCTCTTATGCCCACAGGTGGCGGTAAGTCGCTGACGTTCCAGATTCCTGCCCTTGCGCTCGGTGGGCTAACCATCGTCATCACCCCTCTTATTGCCCTTATGAAGGATCAGGTCGACAACCTGCGTAGGCGTGGTATATCGGCAGTAGCGGTGCACTCGGGCATGGACCAACATCGTATAGAGATAGCCTTGGATAACTGCGCCTATGGCGATGTTAAGATGTTGTATTTGTCGCCTGAACGTCTTGCTACTGAGGCCTTTCGAGTGCGTCTAAAGGTTATGAACGTAAGCCTTGTTGTTGTCGACGAGGCACACTGTATATCACAGTGGGGTTACGACTTCCGACCCTCATACTTGCGTATTGCCGAGATTAGGGAGTATGCTCCAAAGGCGACATTCTTGGCACTTACGGCCTCGGCCACAGAGGTCGTTGCTAAGGACATAATGTATCGTCTTGGCTTCAAGCAAACGAGAGTGCTACGCTCGAGTTTTGCACGACCCAATTTGCAGTATGTAGTGCGTAAAGATGGCAATAAATATGACCAGCTTATGCGCATTATTCGTAATGTTGAGGGTTCGGGCATTGTCTATATGTCGACACGTGATGAGTGCGAGAAACTCGCTGCAAAGTTGCGTGACGATGGCATAAGTGCTCAGTTCTACCATGCTGGACTGCCCGTCTTGGAGCGCTCGATGCGCCAAGATGAGTGGCTCGATAATAAGACTCGTATCATGGTGGCTACCAATGCCTTTGGCATGGGTATCGACAAGAGCGATGTAAGGTTTGTTGTACACTATACCATGAGCGACACGCTCGAAGAGTATTATCAAGAGGCGGGACGTGCAGGGCGTGATGGCAAGCGTTGCTATGCCCTGCTGCTATACGAAGATGGCGACATAGCTCGTCGCAAACGAATCCTCGAGTCGGAGTTTCCGCCTATTGGCGATGTTAAACACATATATGAGCGCATATCCAACTACCTGCAAGTGCCCATTGGCGATGCTGAGGGTGTGTCGTTTGCATTCAATATTTACGACTTTTGTGCTCGTGAGCGTCTCTATGTAGGGCGTGTTAAGAGTGCTTTGGTACTACTCGAGCAGAATGGTTATATGACGCTTATTGACCAGAATGACGAGCCCGCAAAGATGATGTTCGAGTGTAGTCGTGATGCTCTGTATGGTGTGCATGCTGGTGGCAACGACATGGATTGTATGCTGCGTGTGATACTCCGCAAGTATGACGGTCTGTTTAGCCGTTTTCGCCCTATCAGCGAGCTCGAGATTGCTGCCGAGGCGCAGCTTAGTGCCGAGCGTGTGCATGAGCTTATGAAGATATTGTGGCGAATGAAAGTAATACGCTACATACCAGCCAATAACTCGCCCTTGGTGCGTTTCGATACTGAACGTCTGCCCCTCAAGAGTCTATATATCGCCCCCGAGAGCTACGGGATGCGCCAACGACTTATAATGGAGCGCTACGAGAGCATGGTGGAGTATGTTACGTCGGAGGATAGGTGTCGTAGTCAGATTATCGAGAACTACTTTGGAGATGCGGCATCCAAGGAGTGTGGTGTGTGCGATGTATGCTTGCATAAGCGTCGTAGCGGTGAGAGCGAAAGTTCTATATATGAGCAGATAATTAAGCTTGTTGAGGCATCGGAGCTCGACATCAAAGAGCTGGTTGCAAGACTTAATGTTGCCCCCGAACGTGTTGTTGCCATTGTCGACAAAATGGTTGCCACAAATAAAATTTCTTTGTCGAAGTATGGCAAATTAAAAATAAATGGCTAAATTTGTTCCTTGACTATGTCAAGCGAAACCCAAAATTAATGACATTTCAAGCAAATATAGATAACGATAGTGTGGCACTGCTCCCCGCAGCTCGCTTCCCAGGACCTATTGTCGTTGTTGATAGCGACGCTATGGTCGATGCGGCGTGCGAGGATTTGCAGCGCTATGAGCGTATAGGCTTCGACACCGAGACACGCCCTTCGTTTCGTGCTGGCGTGAGCTACAAAGTGTCGTTGCTCCAGCTCTCGACACCCGATACGTGCTATCTCTTCCGACTATGTAAGATTCGCCTTAGCAATCGTATACTCAAAATATTGGGCTCTCGCCGCATTTTGAAGGTGGGCTGCGATGTTGCGGGCGATATTCGTCAGCTGCGTGAGCTGCGTGAGTTCCGTGCAGATGGCTTTGTTGACCTTCAGCATGAGGCTTCACGCTGGGGTATCGAGGAGAAAAGCCTAAGAAAACTATCGGCAATAGTTCTTGGCGAGCGCGTCTCTAAGGCTCAGCGCCTGAGCAACTGGGAGGCGACGTCGCTCACCGAGCAGCAGCAGGACTATGCTGCAACAGATGCGTGGGTGTCGTTAACACTGCTCGAGGAGCTTATGAAGGTTAAGCCCGAGGTAGAGGCGCCACTCGCTATTGTTAGTGTCTCGAAGCCTAAGGTCGAGAGTAGGGTAGCAGAGAGGGCTAAGCCACATCGTCATCGTCGTTTTGTGGCAAAGAGAGTTAAGAGAGATAAAAAAGAGTAATATATGAGTAAGTTGGCATGTGTACATTTGCGTCGAGGCAAGGAGGAGTCGTTACAGCGTCGTCACCCTTGGGTCTTCTCGGGCGCTATCGACCATATCTCCGAGGGCGACAAACCTTTGGAGGAGGGCGATGTTGTTGATGTTATTACTAAGGGCGGCGAGTTTATCGCTCGTGGCCACTACCAGATAGGCTCTATCGCCGTGCGTGTGCTTAGCTTCGAGCAGGAGGCTATCGACGCAAGGTGGTGGCAGGAGCGCATAGCTCATGCCAAGGCTCTGCGTGAGGCACTCGGCATGGTTAACAATGCCGATACTACGTGCTATCGCCTGGTGCATGGCGAGGGCGACATGCTTCCTGGCTTGGTCATAGATGTATATGGCCGTACGGCTGTTGTGCAGTGCCACTCTGTGGGCATGTACCACTCACGCATGGCTATTGCCGAGGCTATACGTAAGGCCTACGGCTCGGAGATTGAGGCTATATACGACAAGAGTTCGCAGACGCTACCTTTCAAGGCTGACCTTGGAGCAATAGATGGCTATTTGTGGGGTCGCACCGAAAATCCCGATGCCGTGGTGCTGGAGAATGGCCTTAAGTTTAAGGTCAACTGGGAAGAGGGACAAAAAACAGGCTTCTTCATCGACCAGCGTGTAAACCGTGACTTGGTGCGCCAGTACTCTCGTGGCCGTAAGGTGCTCAACACCTTCTGCTATACCGGAGGCTTCTCTGTTGCTGCCTTGGCGGGTGGTGCTACGGAGGTTGTATCTATCGACCTCTCGGAGCGTGCCGTGAAGCTCGCTGACGAGAACGTGCGCCTTAACTTTGGCCAGGAGGCTAAGCACGAGGCTATCGCTTGCAATGCCGTGGAGTACTTGAAGGATATAGACTCAGATTATGACCTTATCATTCTCGACCCACCAGCCTTTGCTAAGCACCATAAGGTCTTGGGCAATGCCCTTCAAGGCTACAAGAAGATTAATGCCCGTGCCTTGCAGAAGATACGTCCAGGAGGTATTCTCTTTACCTTCTCATGCTCGCAGGCTGTTAGCCGTGAGCTCTTCCGCACAACGATATTTACCTCTGCGGCAATCGCTGGTCGTAAGGTGCGCATCATCGGTCAGCTAACACAGCCTGCCGACCACCCAATTAACATCTACCACCCTGAGGGCGAGTATCTTAAGGGCTTGGTGGTATATGTAGAGTAAGATATAAATTTAGATATTAAGTGATGAGAAGACTATTTATTCTATGTGCTGTTGCTCTGTCGGCTGCTGCTTGTGCCGATAGGAGTCACGGTGTTGTGATTAAAGAGGAGGAGGCAATGAGTGTTGCCTATGACAAAAGTGTGGAGCTTGCTACGGCTGTTGCCGAGGCTAAGAGCTATGAGGAGTTTGCTGGGGCACGTGCCGAGCTTGAGGCCTATGAGGAGGCTATGCGCACGCAAGTAGGGGGCGAGGAGTATGAGGCCTTTTTGATGTCGGCTAATGAGGTACTTAAAAATCTAAAATAGCTAAGTGATGAAGAGAGAGATATTTACTATATTAGGTTATGCAGCACTTGTTGTTGTGGTGTTGCTCATGTCGCAGTGCGAGTCACGTGTTACGCTCACCACACCTAAGAAGGATGCCCAGCATATCATAGCCTTGGCGCAGGGCGTCGAGTCGGAGGAGGAGCTTAAGAGTGTTGAGAAGCTCGCCCGCAAGTATGAGATTGCCTACGAGCGCATGTATAATGGAGCTAAGGCTCTTGAGTTTAAGCGCCTGACCAATGATGCTTTGCGTGAGGCAAGCTACGTGTGCGACCAGATTCATGCCGATAATGAGCGTCTTTGCGAGTTGAAAGCTACGTTTAGCGGCTCGCTTGCTGACCTCGATGGTGCATGGTCACGCAATACAGCATCTAAGGAGGCAGACATGGCAACAATAAGAGAGAATGATGCTCGTATCGAGGCTATTAAGGAGAAGATAGAGAGTGCCGAAGCCGACATCTTGGCCTATTCCGAGAGACTCATTGATGCTGGCTATCCTGCCGACATGCTTGAGGAGTTGGGTAAGATGAAGGAGACTATTACAGAGTATGAGGCGCAGATAGCCGCTATTGAGAATGAGAGCCGAATTATTCGACTCGCCTATAAACTTCAGGGCGTAGAGTTTATCGAGGTCGAGCCTGAGGCTGAGCCTGAGGTTGAAACCTGCATTGCGGAGTAATAGACTAATAACCAACAAAATAAGTGCTGCCAGAACTCTCTGGCAGCACTTATTTTATCTATCCAAGCGTAGCTTGTTGCTACATTCGCCCTGTTACTTTAGTAGCGTGCGAATAGCCTCAATGTTGCGCTCGTTGTTGATAGCCTTACCCTCAGCGGTGTAGGCGTGGGCGATAGCCTCGGCAAAGTGCTTCTCTACCTTGTTGCGAACAACCTTCATGGTGCTATTAACCAAACCATTCTGCTCGGTGAAGGCCTCGTTGGCAAGGGCAATGACTGCAGGAACCCATCTGTCGGGGAACTCGTCGGCATAGATGCCTCCTGTGCGATACTTAGCCACCTCAGCACCAACAAGCTTTGCAGCCTCACGGTAGCGCTCCTCGCCTGTGATGCCCCTCTGGTCGAGCACTCGGTTGAGGTTCTCCTTCGAGGCAACGACCAAAGCGATAGTATAGGGGCTCTGGTTGTTGTAGATCATAATCTGGTCGATGAGTGGCGACTTGTCAACCATGGCCTCCTCCATGCCCTCGGGGCTATACTTCTCGCCGTCAGACGATATGAGCAACGACTTGAAACGTCCCAAGACATAGAGGAAGTCATCCTCGCCCATATATCCCATGTCGCCAGTATATAGCCAGCCATCACGCACCGTGTCGGCTGTAGACTCTGGGTTTTTCCAATATCCAGCCATGACGTTCTCGCCCTTGATGACAATCTCGCCCTTGACGCCACGTGGTAGCTCACGGCCCTCATCATCGAGAATCTTTATCTCAAGAGGTCTCACTAAGCGGCCTGACGAGCCAAAGCGGTGGTCGCCCTTTGTTGGCGCATTTGTCGAGATTACGGGGGTAGCCTCCGAGAGGCCGTAGCCCTGGAACATAGGTATGCCTATGGCGTAGAAGAATCTCTGAAGCTCGCTGTCGAGTAGTGCACCTCCACCCACGAAGAATTGTAGGTCGCCACCAAAGGCCTCACGCACCTTCGAATATAGTATCTTGTCGAAGAGCACCACAGCGGGCTTTAGTAGGCAGCGCCAGCCACGACCCTTAGTATAGCCGTCAGCCTGATAGGCATACGATGTTTTGAGTGCAAGCTTAAAGAGTCGCTCGGTAGTCTTGCCCTTCTTGCGGATAGAGGTCTCGATGCTCTTGCGGAAGTTCTTGGCAAGGGCCGGAACAGAGAGTAGGAAGTGTGGACGTACCTCCTTAATGTTTATAGGTATGTTCTTGAGCGTCTCCATAGGCGTGCGTCCCACCTCGGTGGTTGCCACCGACGCACCACACGCTATCATGATGTAGAAGCCTACTACATGGGCAAAGCAGTGGTCGAGAGGCAAGATGATGAGCGTACGCCACTCTGAGGGTATTGACATCACCGATAGCGCCTGCTCTACGTTTGCTGTGTAGTTGCGGTGTGTGAGCACCACACCCTTAGGGTCTGCCGTAGTTCCCGAGGTGTAGGTGATTGTTGCTATGTCGTCATTTTTGAGAGCCTTGCCAATGGCCAAAAACTCTGCCTCATGCTCCTTGAGATGCTCCTCACCCATTTGTTTGAGGCTCTCGAGAGATATTTCGCCCTCCTGAAGGTTGCCCTCCTCTTCGCCCCACACGACGATGGTCTTAAGTAGAGGTAGCTCGGCTACGATACGACGAATCTTTGGTAGCTGGTGCTTCGAGACGAAGATAAGCTCTGCATCGGCATGGCGTAGGCGGAATAAGAGGTCGTTCGACTCCTCGAGCTTGATAGATAGAGGTACGCTGATAGCTCCTGCGTACAACAAACCGAGCTCCGAGATAATCCAGTTGTTGCAACCCTCGGCAAGGATTGACACACGGCTCTCGGGCTTTATGCCCAAGGCAACAAGGCCAGCACCTGTTTTGAGTGCTTCGGCCTTTGTTGCTGAGTATGTTGTTGGCTCAAACTTGCCATTATGCTTTTCAAGTAAAAACTCCTTGGTGGCATACTTCGATACCGACTCCTCGAAGAGGTCAATAATCGTGCGTTTCATAGCATGTTTAATTATCAGAGGTTATGGGGGGAAATAGCGGGGTGTTACTCTGCTTGAGTACCGTCGAGGTCGACAACAAATGTTGTCCAGCCCATCATGGTATTGGTAATACCTACGATTGTGCGACCGTCCTCAGATGTGCCGATAACGATAACACCCTCCAAATATAGGAGGTCGTCGGGATTCTCATTTGTTGATGGGTTGAACGATGCGATGTCGATGTTGTGCTCGTCGAACAACCACTCCTCAAGTGGTGCCCAGTTGTAAGGCTCACCCTTGTTAATGTCGATAACGTATGATGTAGTACCAAGGTAGCTTGCAACATCGTTGATAAATACAATACCATTGTCTGACATAGCTGTTACTGAGCCACCAGTGAATGTTGTTAGCTGCTTGGTGTTGCGGTCGTAGATAGCTGGTATTGACACCTGTCCTGCCTCATAATCTATGGCCTTACCATAGATGTAGCGGCCACTCTGTGTGAGGAGGTTCTGAGTGTCACCAAGGCTGAATGTTGGCTCGTATGAGTCGTTATACAAGAAGTGTACATACTCGAAAGGAGTGTACTCGTCTTTCCAGATAATAGAGTGAATGCCGAGTGACTGCTCGTAGCCCAACAACGAACGATCTGGAGCTACTGCCTTGATAGCTGTTGCAGCTACCTCGTTGTAGAGGCGCTCGCCTGGCTCTGGAATAGTTACCTTGTTCTTGTTTATATCGTAGCAGAAGGGTACAACCATGCCATACATCTGACCATAGTATGAGCTCTCGTTGTACTCCCAGAACCAACCTACTACATACTCGCCATCAGGAGTGATGCCTGTTGCGCAGCTCATGCCATAGCCTGATGCCAACTCAGCAATGCCCTGAATCTTGACTACCTTGTCGCCAATGAGCATTGCAGCGTCGCCATCAGGATTCTCAGAGTGGTCAGAGCCTACGGCAGTACCGTCGTCGGCAACATCGTAGAACTCGGCAGATGTGAACTCTGTTAGCTTATCTGTTGTAAGGTCAAGGATGTATCCCATGCGGTCGTTACCACCAACAACCCAGCGGCCATTGTTCGATATTGCCTGAGCAGCAGCGCCATACGTTGGGAAGAACTCACGATATGCAGGAACAGTACGCTCAGGAATCTTCACACTCTTCTTAGCAACATTAGAGTTCTTTGACTCATCAACAGAGATAGCTCGTACCGATACTGTGTACTCGGTGTTATACTCTAAGTTCTCGAAGCGATGTGCAAGCTTGTCGGTCTTCTCGATTGAGCCTGGGTCGAGTGCTACCTCATAGTATGCTGCGCCAGTGATGGCCTCCCATGATACCATGATTGTGTTGTCCTGGATGTTGATGCCGAAGTTTGGCGTTGCCAAGCGACCATCATTGTTCTGCTCGCCAGGTGTCTCGCAAGATAGCGCCATGATGGCAATAATACCTGCAAAGATTGAGTAAAGTGTTCTTTTCATAAAATTGGTTAAAGAAAAAGTTATTTGTGTCAAAAATCCCATATTATCGCAACAAAGGTACATATTTATTTGGATGTAACAACTTTTTACTGCGACATTTATACATATTTATGTAACTATTCATATTTGACTATTTTGCTCTTATTTTCGCCACAAACAGTTCGTCGTGCGAGGCTTACCATTCGTAGTCATAATATCGCAATTTGGATAAGATGTAGGGTCTAATTTTTTCTATTATCAAAATATTGTTATAACTTTGTGGTGTATTATGCGAGGGTGCGCACATATCGCAGCGCTTATAAAAATGTTTGTAACAAACTTAATTATATACACACAATGAAAAAGTTACACTTTTTACTGATGGCTCTCTTTGCAGTTGTCATTATGGTGGGTTGTGAGCTTCCACATGTTGATGAGCCTACTCCCGAGCCATTTCCTGTTCCCGATCCTGCGGAGCTTCCGCTAATCTCTACAAACCCAGCATTTATTACTGATGCCATGACCGAGGATATTACCGTTATCCTCAATACTAAGGGTACTGCTGCTGAGGGTTTTACTGGCGAGTTGTATGCTCACACAGGTGTGCTCACTGCAACAAGCAAGGATAATGGCGATTGGAAGCATGTGCTATCGAGCTGGGGTCAGAATATCCCTGAGTGTAAACTTCAATCTAAGGGCAACAACATCTGGTACTACACCATTAAGGGTGGTGTTCGTGCGTGGTATGGCGTTAAGGAGAACGAGAGTGTGACACACCTCGCCTTTGTATTCCGTTCCTCTGACAATAAAATTGAGGTCAAGGACAATGGCTCAGATATCTTCATCGAGCTTGCTAAGGAGGGTATGGCTGTTAAGTTCCTCTCGCCAAAGCATGGTGCAAAGTATCAGATTGGCGACGAGATTGTTGTGCAGACACAGCAGCAGGCTGCAACATCTGTGACACTCTATCAGAATGGCGAGGAGGTTGCTTCAACCACCGAGGCCGAGCTTAGCTATAGCTACACCGCAACAGCAACCGAGGATATTGTATTCAAGGCCGTAGCTACTAATGGTGTAGATACTATCGAGGAGAGTGTTGCTGTGACCATTCTCGGCCAGACCGAGAATGCTCCACGTCCAGCAGGCGTTAAGAAGGGCGTCAACATCAATGGCAACGAGGCAACATTTGTGTTGTTTGCCCCAGGCAAGAAGTCTGTAATCTTGCTTGGCGACTTCAACCAGTATGCTGCATCTAACGAGTATATGATGAAGCGTGATGGCGACTATTTCTGGACAACTATCTCAGGTCTTGAGGAGGGCGTTGAGTATGGCTACCAGTATCTCGTTGACGAGACAATCAAGATTGGTGACCCTTATGCTACAAAGATTCTCGACCCATGGAACGATAAATATATCACTGCTGCTCAGTATCCTAACCTTAAGCCTTATCCAAAGGATTATACCACTGAGCCTGTGGCAGTATTCGAGATAAACCCTGGGGAGTATCAGTGGACAATTACCGACTTTGAGCGTCCAAAGGAGAACTCGTTGGCTATTTATGAGTTGCTTATCCGTGACTTCACAACATTGCGCACCATCGACGCTGTGACAGCTAAGCTCGACTACCTCAAAACATTGGGTATCAATGCTATTGAGCTTATGCCTATTCAGGAGTTCGATGGTAACGACTCGTGGGGCTACAACCCTTGCTACTACTTCGCAGCCGACAAGGCTTACGGTACTGAGGAGGCGTATAAGAAGTTTATAGACGAGTGCCATAAGCGTGGTATCGCAGTTATTGTTGATGTGGTATTCAACCACGCAACAGGTCTTCACCCCTATGCTAAGATGTGGTGGAATTCAAGTGCAAACAAGACCGCTGCGAACAACCCATTCTTCAATGTCGATGCGCCTCATAACTTCAGCGTATTCCACGACTTTAAGCACACATACCCTGAGACCGTAAACTTCTTTGACGATGTGCTTAAGTTCTGGTTGGAGGAGTACAAGGTTGACGGCTTCCGCTTCGACCTTACTAAGGGCTTTGTGCAGAATCCAGGCAACTACGATGCTGGAGGCTACTCTGCTGAGCGTATCGGTATCTTGAAGCACTATGCCCAGACTATCCGCTCTGTTGAGAACGATGCCTATGTTATTTTCGAGCATTTCTGCGATCAGGGCGAGGAGAACGAGCTCTACAACTCGGCAGGTGCTCTCTGCTGGAACAACAACCAGATGAATGGCTACATGGAGAGTGTCATGGGTTGGGTTGGTAACAACAAGAGTAGCTTTGCCGACTTTAAGAAGGGTCGTGTAAACAACATCGAGACTCACGACGAGGAGCGTGTGGCATATAAGGCTAAGACCTATGGCGACAGCTACGTTAAGAGCAACTGGGCGGTTATCTCTAAGCGTCTTCAGGCTGCCTATGCCTTCCACTTCCTCACTCCTTATCCTAAGATGATGTGGCAGTTTGGAGAGCTTGGCTACGACTTCTCGATCAACTCTAACGAGAGTGGTACTGTTGGCTCGGGCGACGAGTATCGTACTCACCGCAAGCCTATCCGCTGGGACTATATGAACGATGCTAACCGCAAGGCGTTGTACGATGCAATGTCTAAGATTATCACATGGCGTACATCGCACCAGGAGTACTATGGTCAGGATAACCTCTCTGTGCATACATGGAAGACTGGCGATAACAACATGAATGGCAAGATCTTGGTTATGGACCGTGTGATTGTTGTTGCTAACTTCACCAATACTCAGTCTACAACAACTATCAACGTGCCACAGACAGGTGAGTGGACCAACCTTATCACAGGTGCTAAGGTTCAGGTTGGCTCATCATATACTGTGTCGTTGCCAGCAAACGAGTATGTTGTGCTTGTGAAATAACGCAAAGTAATATAAGTTTACCGTGAGGGTGGGCATCCGCAGCGATGCTCACTCTTTTTTTGTATATATACCTTATATGTTGGTCTATGCGGAGCTATAATAGACAAATTTAGGTATTTGTACTATTTAATTTTTGGAATAATATTTGCTATCTTTGCCTCAGATTTTTTAAATAACAGAAGATGAAACTAAGAACTTTATTACTTATTATCGTTGCTGTGGCAGTTAGCTTTGCTGCTGAGGCACAAACTGCTGGCGAGAAGGTTAAGTCGTTTGCTAATGAGCACCTGTCGCTATCTGGATATTTGCAGGCTGGTTTTGAGTGGAATGAGGCTCTTGACCCAAATACAACATTCTACCTCAAGCGAGCTCGTGTAAGCCTCACGGGTAACTTCCTTGAGGAGAAGATGGACTTCCGCCTTCAGGTGGATATGGCGGGCTCGCCAAAAATTTGCGACCTCTACTTCCGCTATAAGCCTCTCAACGAGCTTAACGTGCAGTTGGGTCAGTTCAAGCTCCCATTCGCTATGGAGAACGAGCTTTGTGGCCCTACAACCTTCGAGTTTATCGAGTACTCATACCTCACGATGTACCTTACACGCAACGCCAACAAGTATGACGGCATTGCTGCCACAGGCCGTGACATCGGCGCACAGCTCTACGGTGGATTTATCGAGCGTGAGGGCTACAATATTATTAATTATAATGTAGGTATCTACAACGGCACGGGTATCAACGTTAAGGACAACAACTCGTCGAAGGACTTCGTAGGTCGCCTTATGGTTAAGCCTATCAAGGAGCTCTCAATCTCTGCATCGTATATGTACTCAGAGACAAATTTTAATAACGTAACCTATATGAAGTCGCCACGCTGGTCGGTAGGTGCGTGGTATAACTCACGCCACTGGGTTGCACGTTCGGAGTTTGCACAGGCTAACTTTGGTGGCAACCTCACCAACACGCTCTACGCCTTGGCGGGCTACCACTTCGAGAAGCCTTGGTCGGTTGTCGGTCGCTACGAGTTTATCCGTGACGAGGCTAACATCCTCAATGAGGAGCGTATCACACTTGGTGGCGTATACAAACCATATAAGTTCTTGCGCCTCCAGCTTAACGCTTCGTACACAATGAATAACGCCTTAGGTCGCAATACACCAGGCGTAAACCTCCTTGTGTCAGCGATATTCTAATAAACCCCTAAGCCTCTATGAAAAAGTTTTTAACCGAAGACTGGGTAACTACTTTTTTGAGTATCCCACTCATTGCATTTGCAGCCTTGTCGTCACTGCTCCCCGGTGGTGGTGTCAAGATTTCGTCAGACCTCACGGAGCTTGGAGCGTGGTTCGATATCGCTGTGTTCTTTGTGATAGCCTTTGTGCTATTGTATGTAGGTAACCGCCTGTTAGGTAGGTCGGTAAAGGGCATTATACCATCGTTTATCGTTGTGTTTTTGATTGCCCTTCTTGCGCAGTGGATAGCCAAGATCGACGCTGTGAAGTACTACGGCTTCGAGGCGGTATTCTTCTCGGTTATCTTCGGCCTTATCATTCGCAACCTATTTCACATTCCCGAGTGGCTTAAGCCAGCTATTCAGGGCGAGTTCTTCATCAAGATAGGCGTTGTCTGCCTTGGTGCTACGGTGCTCTTTTCAGATGTTATGAAGTCGGGTGCTGCGGGACTTATTCAGGCTGTTATCGTTGTTGCTGTTGTATGGTTCTTCGCCTACACGCTTGCTCGCAAACTTAAGGTCGAGCGTGCTACGGCAATGACTCTTGCAAGCGGTTGTTCGATATGTGGTGTCTCGGCATGTATCACCGCAGCGGGTGTTGCAGGTACTGAGAAGAAGTATCTCTCGTATATCACCTCGGTGGTGCTTATTGTCGTTGTGCCGATGATATATCTTATGCCATGGCTTGCATCGATGATTGTACCCCTCTTGACCGACGACCCAACTATTCAGAGCGAGATTACGGGTGCGTGGATAGGTGGTACTATCGACACCACGTCGGGCGTGGGTGCCTCGTCGGAGATGGCAGGCGAGCTTGCGCAGAAGACGGCTATTGTGGTTAAGGCTACGCAGAATGTGCTTATCGGCGTTGTGGCATTCTTCATCGCCTTGTACCTCTCTGCTCGCTCGGGCGAGGGTCGTGGCATGCAGCGCCCATCGTTTGGCATCGTGTGGGAGAAGTTCCCTAAGTTTATTCTCGGCTTTGTCCTTGCCTCGGCACTCTTTAGCATCTTGCAGTCGAATGACATGCTTACTGTGGCTGGCAATGGCAAGCTTATCGAGACCTCTATGGCTAAGAACTTCTCAACGTTCTTCTTCTCGCTATCGTTCGTATGCATCGGCATGGATACCCGTCTAAAGGATATCGTCTCACGTGAGAATCGCAATATCTTGTTCTCGTTCCTTGGTGCTCAGTGCTTTAACATACTCTTTACCTTCTTTGTTGCATGGCTGATGTTTGGTGTTGTTAAGCCCGCCTTGTGGCCTGCAAAGCCTAATGAGGAGAGTGTGGAGAGTGTCGAAGCGCCAACCTTAGATACCTCGGTTGTGGTTATCCCCGTTGAGCCAGCCCAAACCGAGAGCGATGTTGAGGTTCAAGAGTTTACAAGACTTCAAGCCACTGAATAAAAAATATCCGGCCCTGCGAGGTCGGATATTTTTTATATGTCAAGCTCAAGTTGTTGTCTGTCAAAAATATTTTTTACGGGGCAGCCAATCTCTCGGGCATAGCGAATGGTGTTTGCTGTGCCGCTCGGCTTGCCGTCCCACCACGCTATAACATAGTCAGCACCGTCGACCATAGCCTCGTTGCGCTCTTGGTATACCCCATGAAAGTAGCTATCCGAGAGGTAGTGTATAAGTGTTGCTCGCTCAAGGATAAGCGAGTATAGTCGGCGGTTACTCTCGCTAAACGTCTGCTCGAAGCCTCGCCATGGGATAAATGCCTCAAGCTCTATGTCGGGGTGATGGCTCTGTGCGCTAAGCACCACGCATGCTGCAGCAAGGTCGAAGCCCTCTGCCATGCCCACACGAAACCTGCGTATGCCCATATTGTAGAGCCTCTCGACCTCACGGCAGACGATGCTGTCGTAGAGTCGTGAGTAGGTGCGGTGACCTGTGAATGTTGCTATATGCGGCTTTGAGATATTCATAGCACAAAGGTAGCAATTTTTTTGTTCCTCGCCCCGCTTCTGGCTTGTGTTTTGTTGTTGTCGAGGTGTACAACATTTAAAATTTACGTACTATGAAACAATCTTCATTATGTCTGCTCTCGGCATTGGGTGGTGCCCTTGTCGGAGCTATGGTAGCAGTGCTCGTAACCCCTACAACAGGTAAGGAGCTTCGTCACAAGATTCGTGATGCTGTGAGCGAGGCTGAGGCTCGCATGCGTGCCGACCTCGGCTGTCACTGCGACGCTGAGACCAAGTAAGTGTTAAACCACAAATCTGCGATACCGTATGCCAATGCTTCTGTTTGTTGTCGTGTTGCTATTAGGACTTATGTTCCTTAGTGGTGCTCTTGTTGTGGTGCTCACAGCACTTACCCAGAGCCTTGCCCTCGCACTACTTATCGTCGGGGTGATATATGCTCTTTGTGCCGTGATGCTCTATTACAGCTCCATACGTCACACCCTAAGACAGTGGCATCGTCGCCTCGATACGGTCTACGATGTCAGTGCCATTGTCGAGGAGATGTATCGTCGAGGGGTGGCTTATCTACAAAAAATACTGGGTAGCTTTTAGCTGCCCAGTATCGTTTTTTATCTTCATTATTAGCTGTTTAGGTGCTCGATAAGGATTTTTATGCCGATGCCAATAAGCACCACGCCACCCAACAGACCCGCCTTAGAGCCGAGGTGTGAGCCAATCTTACGGCCGAGATAGAGGCCCGCTGCCGAGAGTGCAAATGTCACAACGCCGATAACGGCTGAGGCAACCCAGATGTTGGCATAAATAAAGGCGAAACTAACGCCCACGGCGAGTGCGTCGATGCTCGTAGCCACAGCCATAAGCGCCATGGTGCGCACGCCAAAGTCGTCGTTGCTCTCCTCCTTGTCGCCCCAAAATGTTTCACGTATCATGTTAAGGCCGATGAGTGCAAGAAGAGAGAAGGCTATCCAGTGGTCGATGCCCACAACAATGCTTGCAAATTGTGTGGCAAGCAGATAGCCCACTATGGGCATCAGCGCCTGGAAGCCACCAAACCACAAACCTACCTTTAGTATGTGTGATAGCTCTACACGCCTCACGCTTAAACCTTTGCCTATGGATACTGCCGTAGCGTCCATCGCCAAGCCGAAGCCTATCAGCAGAATTTCTATAATTCCCATATCTTTCAATTATTGCTTTGCAAAGTCGTTCAACGTTGCAATCTCCTTAGCCCAGCGCTCCTCGTCGGGGGTCTCGAGAATTAGTGGTATGTTGTCGAAGCGTGGGTCTCCAGCGATATACTTGAAGCACTCCCAGCCAATCTCGCCATCGCCAAGCGGCGAGTGGCGGTCGATGCGGCTGCCCAAGGGGCGCATAGCATCGTTGAGGTGCATGCCACGTAGGTACTTGAAGCCTACGATGCGCTCAAACTCCTCGAACGTAGCGTTGCATGCCTCTGCTGTGCGCAGGTCGTAGCCCGCAGCAAAAGAGTGACAGGTGTCAAGACATACGCCCACACGGCTCTTATCCTCCACACGGTCTATGATATATGCTAAGTGCTCGAACTTAAAGCCGAGGTTTGAGCCCTGTCCTGCGGTGTTTTCCAACACTGCCGTAACGCCCTTCGAGCGCTCCAAAGCCATGTTTATCGACTCGGCAATACGCTTTAGCGAGCCCTCCTCGTCGATGCGCTTGAGGTGGCTACCAGGGTGGAAGTTTAGGCGGTCGAGGCCAAGAAGCTCGCAACGGTGCATCTCCTCGAAAAACGACTCTCGCGACTTCTCGAGGCCATCCTCGTCGGGGTGTCCAAGGTTGATGAGGTAGCTATCATGTGGCAACACCTGTGCTGCGGTGTAGCCAGCCTCGGCCATAGCCTGCTTAAATATCTCTATCTGCGAAGGGGTAAGCTCGGGGGCTAACCACTGACGCTGATTTTTTGTAAAGAGGGCAAAGGCTGTTGCCCCTATATCTTTTGCATTGCGAACGGCATTCTCCACACCGCCCGATGCACTTACGTGTGCTCCAAAATATTTCATATTTTATCGTGCTTAATTTGTACAAAGATACGAAAAATTTATATCTTTGTAGTCGTTATCATAGATAATTATTAAAACTCAAACATATGAAGAAGATTTTTACCCTTCTAGCATTGGCTATGATTATGCCAGCTACAAACCTATTTGCACAGGTATCAGTAGATAATGTTGACACAGCATCGGAGGCTGTAGTATTTGACAACAGCATGAAGCAGGGCGACGTGTCGGTAGACATCGACTCTGAGGCTAAGCGTCGTGCCGAGCGCATTTTGCTTCGTCAGGAGCGCAACACAGTAGACTTCACGGCTAACCTCCACGGCTCACTCACAGCATTCAGCAAGTCATGGCAGGCGGCAGGCGACAATACAATCACCGTTCTTGCCAACCTCAACTTCTTGCACACATACAAGCATGGCCGCTTTACCCTAACCAACACTGCTGCGGCTAAGTTCGGCTATAACAACACCAAGATCGACCTTAATGGCGAGCAGAGGGGCGTATGGTTTAAGAATGTCGATGAGATTGCCCTTTCGACATCTCCTCAGTGGGCCTTGGTTAAGAACTGGTCGTATGGTGCTAACGTTAAGTTCCGTACTCAGTTTGCTCCAGGTTATGAGGCTCGTGGCGACAAGCAGTTGGGCAACCAGCGAGTATCTAACTTCATGACTCCAGGTTATCTCGATGCATCACTCGGTTTTACCTACATTCTCCCTTCTGAGCGATTCCCACTAAAGGTTAATCTTGCGCCAATTGCGATGAGTGCAACATATCGCATCGACCAGGGAACATCTAAGGACTATGGCGTGACAGCTCCTTTACGCCAGAAGTATGAGGGTGGTCTTTCAGT
>JAEIGA010005618.1_pt1 | contig 19146 bp, 19 predicted proteins | sample 9270691 | NCBI WGS metagenome assembly JAEIGA01 (sample SAMN17057246, study PRJNA624740) | gut metagenome | biome: biome; isolation source: fecal sample | host: Bos grunniens | place: China: Xizang | collected 2019 | reverse complement strand
GATAAAATTGCAGTAACTAAAGTTGATGCAGAAGTAGAAAGAATTAAACAAATTTTGGGAATTTCTTACAGTACAATATTACCATTCTCTTCAGAAAGAAAAATTTATATTGATAAAGTTTGGGAAGAAATAGAAAAATATGTAAAACCTGAATAAATTAAAAATTTTTGAATAAATATAGTAGAGTAGATTTTTTCTACTCTATTTTTATTTTAGGAGAGAATAGATGTATAGTGAGTTTATTAAGGAATTTAAAATTGAAGATAAAACAGAAGAGGAAAAAGATAAAGAATTAATAGATACAATAAAATATGTGAAAAAGAATTTAGGAAATATGTATAATAACTTGCAATATGCAGATAGCGATTTAATTGATTATTATACTTATCAAATAAAGGCAGAAGAGGCTAAATATAATTATCTTATAAAACAGGCGAAAAAGAAAAAATTGAATATTAGTTTTTAAAATAAGAAAGAAGCCAATTTTTATTGGCTTCTTTATGTTTTATCTTAGTTTAAAATATTATTCAACTGTAACAGATTTTGCTAAGTTTCTAGGTTTATCAACATCTAATCCTTTTTCTTTTGAAATGTAGTAAGATAATAATTGAAGTGGTATAACTGAAAGGATAGGTGAGATAAGTACATTAGTTTTTGGTATATTTATTATAGTATCAAAAGAATGGTTTAATTCTTGGTTTGTTACTATAAATGTTTTTGCTCCTCTTGTCACAACTTCTTGAAGGTTACTTATAGATTTTTCAACTAACATTCTATTTGTTAAAACAGAAATAACTGTTACATCATTTTCGATTAAAGCAATTGGTCCATGTTTTAATTCTCCAGAAGGATAAGCTTCAGAGTGAATATAAGAAATTTCTTTTAATTTTAAAGAGCCTTCTAATGCTACAGCATAATCAACTCCTCTACCAATAAAGAACATATCTGTTTCTTTATAAACTCTTTGAGCAAATTTTTTTATTTCTTCTTTATTTTTTAAAACTTCATCGATTTGAGCAGGTAATGCTAAAATGTCTGATTTTAATTCGTTTACTTTTTCTTCATTTAATTCTAATATTTCTGCAAAATGAATTGCAAGAATAGCTAATAAAACTATTTGAGCAGTATAAGCTTTTGTAGAAGCAACTGCTATTTCTGGTCCGGCATGTGTATAAGTTGTGTAATCTGCTTCACGAGAAATTGAAGAACCAATTACATTTGAGATAGCTATTGTTTTTGCCCCACAAGATTTTGCAAGTTTTAATGCAGCTATTGTATCGGCTGTTTCTCCAGATTGACTTATAAATAAACATAGTGTTTTCTCATTTATAATTGGATTTCTATATCTAAATTCAGAAGCAGCTTCAACTTCTACAGGTATTTCACAAAGTGATTCGAAAATTGTTTTTCCAACAAAACCCGCGTGCATTGCTGTACCACATGCAATGATAAATATTTTATTTATTGTGCTTAAATAATCTTTGCTTACATCTATATCTGGTATACTAGATAATCCGTTTTCTTGAATTCTAGAACCAATTGTTTCTCTAATTGATTTTGATTGTTCATGAATTTCTTTTAACATGAAATCATCAAAACCTTCTTTTTCAGCAGCACCAGCATTCCATGTGATGCTTTGAGCTGTTTTTGAAATAGGTCTTAAATTGATATCGAAAAATTCAATATTTTCTCTAGACATAAATGCAAATTCATTATCATTTAAAAGATAGAAATCTTTTGTAAATGAAAGAATTGCAGGTATATCAGAACTAATATATTTTTCTTCTAGACCTTTTCCTATAACTAATGGGCTATCTTTACGAACAACTATCATATTATCAGGATAGTCATTTGCTAAAATTTCTAAAGCATAACTTCCTTTTAACATTTTGCAAGTATCAGTAACAGCTTTCATTAATTTTTTATTTCCAGTTTCTTTTGATGATGAATAATGGAAATGAATTAAGTTTGGAATTACTTCTGTATCTGTTTGAGATAGGAAAGTATATCCATTGTCTGTTAAAAAGTCTTTTAGATCAGCATAATTTTCTATAATTCCATTATGTACAACAGCAAAAGATTCTGAATTATCCATATGAGGATGAGAATTTTCTTTTGAAGGTTTACCATGAGTTGCCCATCTTGTATGACCTATTCCAAGAGTACCAACTAAAGTATCCATTCCAGGAGCTTGTTCTAAATCACAAACTCTTCCTAAACTTTTTATTGTTGTTATTTTACCAGACTCGATTGTAGCGATTCCTGCTGAATCATAACCTCTATATTCAAGTCTTGATAATCCATTTAATATTATTGGTTTTGCATTTTTTCTTCCTATATAACCAACTATTCCACACATAAAAAAACCACCTTTCTTTTTTAAAACTGGTTATGAAATTTAAGGGCAGAAACAAATATCTGTCCAAATACCAGTTTTATTAAATAGGTGTAAGCATAGACTACTTGACTAAAATTTGTTTTAGTATTACTACTAGTTTTTGTTTTAGTCAAAAGATATTTTTGAGAGTAGCCATCTCAACTAGAGCATCCGCCGAATCTTTCGATAACTCTAGACCTCGTCAACTATTTTTTAGATAGTCCAGGCGCTAACAATAAAATTGTTTTAAAAAATAAATAAATCCTTTCTAAATAATTTTTGCTTATGTTAATTATAACAAACCTATTTGCTAATATAATATGAAAAATTGTTAAAATTGTCAATAAAATTTTTGTTTTAAAATCAATAAAGGTATTGAAAAAGCAAGGAAATGTTAAGGGTTTTGTGTTAAAATGTGTTTACACTAAATGTTAATTGTAATATAATATTCATATAAATTTGAGTATATAAGAACAAAATAAAATTATAAATAATTATTCTTATTATATTAATTTAAAATGAGGTATATATGGATAAAGAAATAAAATTAGTAACACAAGTAACTCTTGAAAGTGGAAAGGTATATTTTTTATATAGTGATGGAAATTTATATACTCGAGAGGATGAAAAATTAATAAAACTAGATAATATAACAACTGAAAATAAAAAAATTATAGAAAAAATAATGGAATTATATAAACCAGCAAAAACTGATGTTATTGATAGAAATCTAGCAGGAGATAAAATTCAAGAAGAAAAAGCGAATGTAGAAGTACCAGAAATGTAAAAGAAAAGAGATATACAATGGATAAGCAATATGAAGAATATTTAATTGGATATTATTATAGACATATTGAATCAATTTCTATGCCTGAACAAATGAAACCTTTATTAGTAGAGGTTTTATTACGTCGTGCAAAAGAATTTGAACTTACTTCTCAAGACATTTATCAAGATATGGTATCTTTATGTAATAATTTGAATAAAATTGAAATTGCAAAGATGCCAAAAGGATATGAAAGTGCTGCTGGTGTATATATGGGGCAAGAAAAAACAATTAAAATTGCACCTCAATATTTAAAAAAAGCATTAAATACAGGAGATTATGAAACTTTATACGAAATATTTACTCATGAAGTATATCATGCTTTATGTGTTGATGAAAATGGGCAAGATAGATTAGTTTCATATAATAAATATTGTAATCAATATAATGCAACATTAAGAGAAGCCATAGTTGAAAAAGCAGCTGATAGATGTGTATTTAGTAGAAATCCAAATGAGAAAACTGCACCATATCTTCATCAAAATAAATTTGGATATTCAGATATAACATTTATAACAGATGCGATAGAGGCAACATATGGTGTAACAGAAAAGGCATTTTTAAAACATGCTATTATGGGAAGAGAAAGATTAGTTGAATTCTTATCAGCGGTTTCAAACGAAGATAAAGTAGAAACTATGGATTTTTTAGATAGAATTGAAATGAATTATACAAGATTACATTCAGCTTTATATGGAAAACCAGCGCAAAAAGGTAAGGTTTTAGAAACTACAATAACTGATACAATGTCTTCAATATATATGATTTGTGAGGATCAAATTCAGAAAAGAATAAAAAATTATGAGATAGAAGATTTTTCAGATGCAGAACGTTGCTCGGTAGAATTTAAATATGCTCATAACAAACTTGTAACAGCAATGGAACACGGAATTAATGGATTTGGTTATAAAGTAAATTCTAAAAAATTAAAAGAAAAAGTTGAAGAACGAGTTGGTTCAATGCGTAGTGCAACAGTTTCAAGAATTTGCGATTTTTCAGAAGTTACAGAAAATAAAGAAAACTTTGAATCAACTGAAGAAGCAATGATGTTAATGAGATGGGCAAGATATGGAAATTTATGGAATTATGAAAGAGATAGATTAGATCAAGCAGGTGTGAAAGTTAAATTTGAAAATATGTTTTCAATTCCGGAAAGTACTAAAAGTGATATTGAACGATTTGATTTTAATTTGAATTGGGATAATAGTTATATAGTTTATAATACATATGAATTTGCAAGACAACAAATGAATACAACAAAAATGAGATTGCTAGAATTTAAAGATAAAGTGTTTAACGGAATAAAGAATTTATTCACAAAACCAAAGGGGTTAAATCCACCTGTAGAAAATATTACTTATGGTGATGTAAATAGTCAAAATGGATTATCTATGCTTACACCTGAAGAACTTGATAAATTTAATAAAGGTGTTCAAACTGTTTTGAAAGAACATAGTGTTAGAGATGTTGCTTGTAGAAATGCAGCTACAACTGAAAAAAATGAAAGGGAATAAAAGAATATTTATGGAAAATTTAGAAGAAAAATTAAAAGTTTTATATAGCGAAGAAGAACTTCAAAAAAGAATTTCAGAAATTGCAAATGTGATTGATAATGATTATAAAGATTGTAAAGAACTAATTGTAATTTGTGTTTTAAAAGGGGCAGCATTTTTTACGGTTGATTTAGTAAAGAAAATGAAAACACCAATTGTTTTTGAAGTAATGCAAGTTTCAAGTTATTCTGGAACAGAGACAACTGGTGCAATTACAGTAAAAAAAGATTTAGATTGTAAAATTGAAGGTAAAGATGTTTTAATAGTAGAAGATATAATTGACACAGGTTATACATTAAGAGCTTTAAGACAAGATTTACTTGCAAGAAATCCTAATTCTTTAAAAATTGCTGTATTATTAGATAAAAAAGAAAGAAGAAAAGTAGAAGTTCCTGTAGATTATGTGGGTTATGAAATACCAAATAAATTTGTTGTAGGATATGGATTTGATGTTGATGAACATGGAAGAAATATACCTTATATAGGATACATAGAAGAATAAATATAGATGAGGAAATTAAAGGATGTTTGATATTGAAGAAGAGCTAAAAAAACTTCCTGAAAAACCAGGTGTTTATCTTATGAAAGATAAAGATGACAAGGTTATATATGTTGGAAAAGCTGTTGTTTTAAAAAATAGAGTAAGACAATATTTTAGAAAAAATAACAAAACAGCTAGAATTGAGAAAATGGTTTCTTTAATAGATCATTTTGAATATATAGTGGTTGGAAGTGAAGATGAAGCTTTAATTTTGGAATGTAATTTAATAAAAAAACATAGGCCTAAGTTTAATGTTCTTTTAAAAGATGATAAAACTTATCCTTATATTAAAGTGGATATGAAATCAGAATATCCATCTGTTTTTATGACTAGAAAAATTCAAAATGATGGTGCTAAATATTTTGGACCATATCCAAATGTAAGTGCTGCAAAAGAGATGGTAAGTTTTATTAAAGAGAAATTTCAAATTAGACAATGTAAAAATTTTAGAAATCAAGATAGAGCTTGTTTGAATTATCATATAAAGAAATGTTTAGCTCCTTGTATGAAATTTGTTTCTAGAGAAGATTACATGAAACAAATTAATCAAATTTGCTTATTATTAGATGGAAAAATTGATAGTATTATAAAAACTTTAACAGAAGAAATGAATCAATATTCTATTAATTTAGAATTTGAAAAAGCAGCTGCAGTTAGAGATAGAATATTAGCTATTGAAAGAGTTTCTGAAAAACAAAAGGTTTCTAATATTTCTGAAAATAATATTGATGTAATTGGTATTTTCAAAAATGAAGTTACAGTTTGTGTTGAAATTTTCTTTATAAGAAATAGTAAAATGATAGGTAGAGAGCATTACTTTTTTGATGAATTAAAGGATATGCCTGAAGAGGAAATTGTTTCAGGATTTATAAAACAATTTTATATTGATAAAAAAGATTTCCCAAGTAAGATTATGCTTAGATATGATTTAGAAGAAAAAGAAGCGTTAGAAACATGGCTTTCAAATATTGGAAATAGAAAAGTAACTTTAAAGAGTCCTCAAAGAGGAGAGAAGTTAAGATTTGTTGAAATGGCAGAACTTAATAGTAGAATTACTTTAGAAAATAAAGTAAAAGATAAAACAGATATTTTAATAGAATTAAGAGATGTTTTAGAGCTTGATGATATTCCATTTAAAATTGAAAGTTTTGACATTTCAAATATTTCTGGTAGTTTTATTGTTGCTGGAATGTGTGTAGCTCAAAATGGTGTTATAAAAAGAAACTTATCAAGAAGATTTAAAATAAAAACGGTTTTAGATCAAGATGATCCAAAATGTATGCAAGAAGTTGTAACAAGAAGATTAAAACAAAGTTTAGAAAATCCTTCTGGAGGATTTGGAACTCTTCCAGACTTAATTTTAGCCGATGGTGGTATTACTCAAATTAGAGCAATTAAAGCAGCAATGAATGATGTAGGTGTAGAAATTCCTGTATTTGGAATGGTTAAAGATGATAAACACTCTACTAGAGCATTAGTAGATGAAGATAAGAATGAATTTAAAATTTCTGAAAGTTTATTTCATTTTATAACCAATCTTCAAGATGAAGTTCATAAAACAGCAATTGAATATCATAGAAAAGTTCGTGATAAAGAAATGACAAAATCAAAACTTGACTATATAGAAGGAATAGGAGAAAAGAAAAGAACAGAACTTTTGAAAAAATTTGGAAGTGTGAAAAAGATTAAAGAAGCTTCAATAGAAGATCTTGTGAAAGTAAAAGGAATAAATGAAACTTTAGCACAAAAAATAAAAGAAGAATTATAAAAAAAGACCCTGAGTACGGAATGTTTTTCCGTTACTCAGGGTCTTGCAATTTCTTTTTCAAAAAATGGAATTGTTTTTGCGATATAGCCTCTGTCTTCTAAAAACTTTCTTGAAGTGGGAGTACCCATGGAAATAACTTGAATCTTATTGCTCTTTTTGGGAGCGTAGGTTTCAAATTTTTCAAGAAGCTCTGATAGAAGTTCAGGAGACATATACTTATAGTGCATTGTCCATTCTCTGATAATAAACTGCTTACAGTAGTTTTCCAATTTTACATATCCAACCACTTTACCTTCAACAACAATCATAAAAATTCGATACCATTTTAGATGGTTTTCGAAGTCATGTGGGGTAAAATGAATAATCTCTTTTTGGATCCGTATTGAGTCTTCTCTTGAGAAAAAATAGTTATCTTGAAAAGCCTCATCATTAAGATCGATTTTGAATGGATTATCCATTTCGGTTGCAATTTCATCTAAAAACAACCAATGAAAGCAAGTGTGGACATGGAAGTAGTAAAAAAATGGAAAATCATCTGTAGTCGCTTTCCGAAGTTGAAAAGCTTGGTTTGCCATGAAGCCCACCTCCAAATGATTTTTGTTGTCATATTAGATTATAACATGGTATACATAAAATTGCAAATTTTGTATAATGGATAGCTTTTTTAAATAAAAAAACCAGTATAAAAATACTGGCTTTAATAAATTACTTTTTATTATTTTGTTGAAATTGTTTCGAATGTGATTTTATTTAAATCAAAATCACAACGATTTGGTACTACAACTGATAATCCACTGAAGATAGGTTTGGTATCTTGTGTAGAAGATGAAAGTGTTTGGTGTTTTAGAATAGATAATGTTAATCCATTTTCTGATTCATCATATTCGTTTAATGTATATAGGCTAGATGAATCTGTTGATAATATTACTAGTAAATAATAATTAATAAAATCATCTTCTGTAAGACTTCTAATTTCAGGAATTAATTTTTGATATTTTAAATATTCATCATATGAAATTATTTTTTTGATGAAATAATCATCTGTTTGTGTAAATTCATCTAAATTAAATGATTCTTCGTATTGATAAATAGATTTATTAACTAAATTCCCACCTAAAAATCCACTATTTGAGACTGGAATATCTGCTAAATTTCTAAATAATCTTGTTTTTCCTAAATATTTTTGAATTGTTTTTCCCATAAAACCATCATCTGAAATGAATTCTTTGTGGAATTTTATTTCTAATTTATCTCCAATTTTCCATGTTTGTTCAGGATGTTCTGAAATAGAAAAATAAAGTTGCTCATAAGATTTTTTTAAAGATTCATCTTCAGAAAGAATATATACATGTTTATCATCAATATTTTCTACAGCTCCTATAAATGTTGTATAATTTTTTTCAATTTGTTTATTTTTTATAAATATTGTTAAGAATCTAATTCCTAGACCTAACGCAAATGATAATATGATTATTAAACTTATAATTAAAATTTTCTTTTTCATAAGATTTACCTCCGCATAAATTAATTATAGACTAAAGAATTCTAAAATGTCTATAAAATTTATATTAAATTTGTAATATTTTTAAAAGTATAGAATATATATTATTAATAATAAAAAAGGAGAGAATATGAAAAAGTTTTTATTTAAGATTTTACTTATTGGGACAAGTATTAGTTTTGGAGTTTTATTATTTTTGTTATATAGTTTTGTGCAAATTTTGCAATGTTTATAGAATTGATTTTTAAAAGGTCCTATAGTATAATTTAAGAAATTATAAAAAAAGAGGAATTAATATGGAAGTAGTAATTGGAAAAATGGCTGGATTTTGTCCTGGTGTAGAAGGTGCAGTAAAAAAAGCAAAAACAGCTTTAGAAACAAGAGATATAGTATATTGTTTAGGAGAAATTGTTCATAATAAACAAGTTATAAATTCTTTAGAAAAAGATGGAATGATAACTGTAGATTCTTTAGATGAAGTTCCAAATGGTAGTACAGTTTTATTTAGAGCTCATGGAGAACCAGAATGCACATACATTAAAGCAGAGGAAAAAAAGTTAGAAGTTTTAGATGCAACTTGTGGGAAAGTTTTATCAATTCATAAAAAAGTAGAAAGAGAAAAAGAAGATTCTTTTATAATTATACTTGGTAAGAAAAATCATCCAGAAGTTATAGGAACTAAAGGATTTGCTGGAGAAAATAGTTTTGTTATAGAAACAGAAGATGATATTTTAGATGCTTATATGAAATATGAAATAACTGACTTAGGTAGAGTATATGTTGTTGCTCAAACAACAATATCAAGCTCATATTTTGATGTTTTAGCAAAAGAAATAGAAAAAGAATTTTATGAAGCAGAAGTTTGTATAGATAAAACTGTTTGCAATGCTACAGAAATAAGACAAAAAGAAACTCAAGAAATGTCTAAAAAATTCCACACAATGATTATAATAGGTGGAAAAAATAGCTCAAACACTAAAGAACTAGCTAAAATTGCAGAATCAAATTGCAAAAGTGTATATTTAATAGAAACTGTAGAAGAAATAAAAGGTATAGATTTTTCAAAAATTGATACTGTTGGAATAATGGCAGGTGCGTCAACACCAAAAGAATCAATTAATGAAGTAAAAGATTATCTAGAAAAAGTTGACATAATAACAGAAGGGTGTTAAAATATAAATGCATTAAAAATGTACTAATTTTAACAAAGGAGAATAAACATCATGGAAAAACGAACCCGGAAGACACATGAAGAAATCCTGAAAGGAGCACAGATCTATTTTGACAAGCTCGGACTTACTCCAGTAGTGGATGTATACTTCGAGAAACAATTCGTGAAAGACGAGGTACACCAAATTTATGCTAAATACGAGGAAAATATCCAAAACCTTGTTGAGCATATGCCGAGTGTTCTGAAAAAGAGAAGCGAAGATGTTATCGGAGAAGCTATCGGAAGAGAAGATGCATTCTTTTCTGATGTAAAGTCCAATATGATGTGCAACATCACCAGACTGATCATGGCACTGGAAGATTTTATGCCGGTGGATGAGAGAATTACTCAGCTTTGGGTAAGAGCGTTTGTTGATGAGGCAGATGGAAAGATTTTCGAGATGGTTAAGTATTTTGCAAACGGCCTGGCAGATTCTCTGGTAACAGATTTTCTTGCAGCGGTAAGCATGCCGAGTGATCTTCCTCCTGAAGTTGCTGCTCTGCTCAACATTATTGGCGGAGATGGAGCATTTGCAATGAATTTGGATGAATTCGAGAAGTTTATGGATGAAGAAGATGATGATGACGATGGTAGTGATGATTAATTAATAACTCCAAAAATGCCACTGGTTTTCCAGTGGCGTTTTATATTTTATAAATAATATTATGGAATAATAAATATAATTTACATAAAATTAAATAAATGCTTTATTTTATAATAAAAATATAGTATAATAATTAAGTGAATTATAAAAATAAAGGATGGAATAAATGGAAATAGCAAGAAATTGGAAAGATTATGAAATCTTAGATATGTCTGATGGAGAAAAATTAGAAAGATGGGGAAATGTTGTTTTAATAAGACCAGATCCACAAATAATTTGGAAAGAAAAAACATTTCCAGAAAAATGGAAAACAGCTAATGCAAGATACGCTAGAAGTTCATCAGGCGGCGGAGGATGGAAATACAATAAAAAGATGCCTGATAATTGGCAAATTAAATATAATGATTTAACATTTAATATTAAACCAATGGGATTTAAACATACAGGTTTGTTTCCTGAGCAAGCGGTTAATTGGGATTGGATGATAAATAAAATAAAAACATCTGGAAGAAAAGAAGTTAAAGTATTAAATCTTTTTGCATATACTGGTGGTGCAACTGTTGCTTGTAGTTATGCAGGAGCATCAGTATGTCATGTAGATAGTTCAAAAGGTATGGTGGCATGGGCAAAAGAAAATATTGCTTCATCTGGACTTTCAGAAAGACCTGTTAGATTTATAATAGATGATGTTACAAAATTTGTTCAAAGAGAAATTAGAAGAGGAAATAAATACGATGCTATAATTATGGATCCACCATCTTATGGTAGAGGAAAAAATGGAGAAGTATGGCAATTTGAAAATAATATTTCAGACTTAGTAGAACTTTGTGAACAAGTTTTATCAGATAATCCATTATTCTTTTTAATAAATTCATATACAACAGGAATATCTTCAAAAGTACTTGAAAATATATTATCTTTAAAGATAAGAAGAAAAAATGGAAAATTATCATCAGGAGAAATTGGACTTCCTATGAAAGATTCTAATTTAGTATTACCATGTGGAATCTATGGAAGATGGGAAAGATAAAATAAAAGCAAAGAGCAGACGTTTTTGTAAACGCCTGCTTCTTAGTTTTAGTTTTGATTGTTACTATTCAGATATTGATTGATAAGAGTTTCGAGTTCATATTGATTGTGTGCATGACCACGGACAAATTCAAGTGTTTTTCTTTGAATTTCTTCATTTTCTTTCATTTCTTCGTGATATCTACGAGTGTAATAGCTTTCGCGAAAGTAGACTGGTGAAGAAATAAATTTCTTACTATATTCAGAAAATGAAGGAAAAAGAAATTCTTTATATCCTTCATAAAAACTGTCAACAGAAGAAAAAATGAAAACAGGTATTGATACGTCCATTGAAGCAAGCCTTAGCAGAAATTTATAACCTGCATATTGATTAGGTAAAATACTAGAGCCTTGCAGAGGTCTGGTCTCATAGAATTGAATGTCAAGGATGATGAAGTCAAACTGAGAAATATCACTTTTTCTTAAGAGACTATATGCTTCCATGTAATTATTTATGTGGATGTACTCGGTAATTTCATGATCTTTTATAATCCGAATAGCATCATCGAGTTTATAATTATTATCCTCGATTATTAGTACTTTCATTGGGTACCTCCTAGTTATATGAGATGAAAGATTTTATAAGTAACAATCAGCCTGTATTATAGCATGTATAATAAAAAAATACAAATATATTTATATTGGAAGGTATTTATAGCAAAAAAATAATATTTGTGATAAAATTTATAAAAAATAAAGGAAGAAAAAATTAAATGGAAAAATTAAATATATTATTTGAAGATAATCATATAATTGTTGTTGTAAAACCAGTTAATATTCCTTCACAGGGAGATAAAACTGGTGATGAAGATATGTTAACTATAATAAAAAGATATATAAAAGAAAAATACAACAAACCGGGAGATGTTTATTTAGGATTAGTTCATAGATTAGATAGACCTACAGGTGGAGTCATGGTGTTTGCCAAAACTTCTAAAGCTGCATCAAGACTTTCAGAACAAGTTAGAGATAAAAAAATGCATAAAAAATATTTATGTATTGTAGATGGAAAAATGGAATCTTTATCAGGTTCAATGAGAGATTATTTAATTAAAAATGAAAAAACAAATACAAGTAAAGTTGTTAAGGAAGGAACAAAAAATGCCAAAGAAGCTTTGCTTGATTATGAAGTTTTAAAATATAACGAAGAAATTAATATGTCAGTAGTAAAAGTTGATTTACATACAGGAAGACATCATCAAATAAGAGTTCAATTTGCTTCTAGAAATCACAGTTTATCAGGAGATCAAAAATATGGAACTAGAGGAAGAGGAAAGCAACTAGCGCTTTGGGCATATAGTTTAAGTTTTGAGCATCCGACTTTGAAAGAAGAAATGACTTTTGAACAATATCCAGATATAATAGGTAGTTGGAAAATTTTAGAAAATGAATAAAATATAAGGCACTTCAATATAATGAAGTGCTTTTTTATGTAAAAATATAATTAGATAGTTGACATAATTTAAAAAAGGTGCTATAATAAGCTTGTAAGGGAGTAATAACCATACCAAGTATGGAATAGCATCAACAATCGGAAGCAGGACCTGGTGCTATTTTAAAATATGAGACTTACTAGTGCAAGAAGTACTAAGTAGTCTCGATTTTTGTTTTAGAATACAATAACTCTAGATAGACATATTTAGTACTGGTACTAAATATGTTTTTTGTTGCATTAGCAAAGAAAGGAGATTGTTTATGGCAAAAATCGTTGTAATAGGAAGTGCCAATATGGATACTACACATTATTTAAAAGGTGACTTCCCAGACGAGTGTACACAAGAAAGTTTAAATGAGGTCGAAAGAACAGCAAGAGTTTTAGGAGGAAAAGGAGCTAACCAAGCTAGGGCTGCAAAATTACAATCCAAAGCTGACAAGGTATATTTTATTGGATGCGTTGGTAAAGATGAAGCTGGTTTAAGTATTTTAGAAGAATTTAGAAATGTAAGAGTTAATTTTTCTGGAATAAATTTGCTAGAGAATACAGCTACTGACGGAAGAATTATATATGTTAATAAAAATGGTGACAATAAGATGATGGGATATGGAGATTGTGTAAAACAATTAAAACCAGATGTTATTGACTTAGATATTTTAACAAATGCTGATATTGTAGCAATTCAAATGAAGATGCCACCAGAAACATGTAGATTTGTTATTGATTATTGTCAAAAACATAACAAACCATTAATAATAGATCCAACTCCACCAGAAAAAGCAAATATTTTAGCAGAAAATGATGGAGAATTATTAAGAAAAGCAACATATTTTACTCCAAACGAAGAAGAAGCATTTGCGTTAATTAAATTTTTAGAAGGTAAAACTTCTATGAAAGAAATAAATGAAGAATTCAAACAAACACCAAAAGATGTTAGATTGAATATGATTGAAAAATTAGTAGAAAGATTTCCTAATGTAGTTGCTACAGTTGGTGCTGAAGGTGTTATTTATAACAATGGAAAAGTAATAAGAAGAGCAACTTACCCAACTGTTTGTAGAGATTCAACTGGAGCAGGAGATACTTTTAACGGAGCATTTATCGCCTCTTTAGCTAGAGGAGAAAATATAGATAAAGCAGTAGAATTTGGATTAATGGCTTCAAGCATAAAAGTACAATATAGAGGTGCTCAAAACGGTGTACCAACATACGATGAGACAGTACAAGCCATTGAGAAAACAAAAAGAAGAGTAAATACTAAAGATGAAGATATAGGAAACAGATAGATAAAAAAATAAATAATAGTATTATTTATAGTAATAAAATTACATACTCCAGATAGAGTAGGTTAATATAGAAAGATTTCGAATGAAATCTTCTTTTTTTTTATTTAAGAAAAAGATAGAATTAAAAGTTGACATAAAAACAAAGTGGTGCTATAATAAACAAGATACAAGTTGAATTACGTATGAGCGCTTAGCCATACTACATATACCACGGAGGTATTAGCATGTACATTGAAAAACTTCCAATGCAGATTAAAACACCACTGTTCAGACATGGAATCAGAAATGATGAACAGGTGGCAAAAATGTCCTATGAAGAGCTTTTAAATGTAAGACATATTGGACATGTAGCTATTGAAACTATCAACCAGCAGGTGAGAATCCCTATGGGACTTGAACCACTTGAAAGACCAGCAAAAGGCACGCTGCACCCTAATACAAGGGCCGGACAAATTGCCTATTGGGAAAAATATAATAGAGGAGAAATAATCCCAATCAGAAAGTCTAGATATGTGAAACCATAAAACCGTGAATAAAAAAAGAGGAACTTCAAAATAGGAGTTCCTCTTTTTGATTAACTAACGAAGAATTCTAAAAAATATAGATTTTTTTTGAAATATAATATAGAATAAATATATGATAAATAATGTTTGTGGTTAAAGGAGATATGGATAATCTATGGAGGGAAAATATAATACAGGAGTTCCTATAGATATTAATACAATTTCAGAAGATGAAAGAAAATTTGCATTTCATGAATGGGCAGAAGGCTCAGAGGCATTAGAAGAATTACTAAATACAGGATATGAAAATGGTTTTTTATCTCACGCTTGTTGCGGTGGAGATACTGGGCATCCATATATATCGTATGACTTAAATGATGATAATTCAAGGAAAATGGCAATGTATCTTGCACAACAATTAATAGAAAGTGGACTAAATTGCAAAATCATTTTTTTACACGATTTTTTTGATACAGAAGAAGAATATAGAAAAGATAGATTATATCTTATAAAAAATTTTCCAGAATCTTTTACAGAAGAAAATTTAAGTCCTACAAGGACGATAATCAATTTTTCTATATATACAATGATGGAAAATAGAGAGCAAATTTTTAAATTAATGGCAGACAGTGTAAGAGAAGCACAATTAGATAATGTAAAATTACCTAAAAGTTTAGAAGAAATTCCAGAAAGGAATTTTGATGATCCTATTATAAAAAAAGAAAATGATTCACTAGTTACAAAATCAAATATGATGGCTCAAACAGTAAAAGCAAGTAATGAAGGTTTACTAACGGTAGATTTAATTGAGACAATTTCAGAATTAAATGAATCACAAAAATCTTTTTTACAACAATCACCAAATAAAAAAGAAACAGAATATGAAATAGAAGAATAATCTGGTATCAGATTATTCTTTTTTTATGATAAATTAATAACTTATAAATACATAAAAATAATAAATAAAAATATACTTTTATAAAATAAATGAAAGGAGATTTTTATGATTATTAAAGATAGAATTTTTAGAAATTGTGCTGCTCTTGGTATATTAATGACATGTATTTTACAATTTTCGTTATATTCACAAGCGACAACTTTAGACAATGAGTTGATAGCTTGGGGATTTAAGAGAGGAGAAAATCATAAACAAGCAATATTAGATTTAAAGGCGGAAAGAATAATAAGGGAATTCAATGGGATTTCTATGGGGAATGAAAATAGTAATAGAATATATTTGACATTTGATTGTGGATATGAAGCGGGATATACTGAAAGTATATTAAATACTTTAGAAGAAAATAATGTAAAGGCTGCTTTTTTTATAACAGGTCATTATTTAAATACTGCAACTGATTTTGTAAAAAGAATGATTGAAGATGGCCATGTTGTTGGTAATCATACGGTGAATCATAAATGTTTACCCAACATTAATGATGATGAAATAAAAAAAGAAGTTATGAATTTGCATAATGCAGTTTTTGAAAAGTTTGAATATGATATGAATTTTTTTAGACCACCAAAAGGAGAATTTAGTCAAAGAACAACAAAGATACTTAATGATTTGGGGTATACAACTGTTATGTGGTCTTCTGCTTATGATGATTGGGATAATGAAAAACAAAATAGAGAAGAATATGGAAAAAAGAAGATTTTAGATAACTTACATAATGGTTGTATTTTATTACTTCATTCTACTTCAAAAGATAATTCTAAGATTTTAAATGATGTGATAAAAGATGCTAGAAATATGGGGTTTGAGTTCTATAGTATTACTGAATTTGAAAGATAAAATAATTGTTTTTAGTGTTTTTTCTATATTGAAATAAAAAAGTAGATATGATAAAATTATTATGTTATAAAATAGGGAAAAATAGGATGTGAGGAATAAAAAATGGAATTTTTAAATATAGAAATTACCGAAAAACTATATATAAAAATATTAATAATATTTGTTACTTTAATAATAGTATATTTAGGTCTTACAATGAGTTCTCTTTTAATATTTAAATCTTATAGTTTGGGACCAAATACTTCAGTAAATGATGAAGGAATAAATATGCATATTGATAGATTAGAAGCTAAAGGTAAAAAAATTGAAATATCAGGTTGGGCATATAAAGAAGGTGAACCATTAACTACTATTAATTCAAATTATGTTTTAAAACATCAAGAAAGTGGAAAAATGTATCTAATGAGAACAAAAATGGAAGAAAATATTAATTTGACAGATGAAGATATAAAATTGGCGGGTATTCATGCTCAATGTTTATTATTTGGTATTCCTAAAGGAACATATGATATATGTGTATTATATCAAAACGGAGAAAATGATATTTTAGCAAATACATTAATAAGTGTAGATATATAAGAAATAGAGGATGAAATTTATGAAAGAAAAAATAAAAAAATTTCTTGATAATGGAAGAGGAGCATTAGTTGCATTATTTGTTTTAGAATTATTGCTTATGATTTTTGTAACACCTAACAAATATGATGATGCAGTATTTTTAGAAAATATTCATGGGAAATCAATTATATCTTATGTAGGACCAAGATACTTTACTTGGACATCAAGATTTTTAATTGAATATGTACTTTGTTTAGTATTAAGAATTTCAAAATATTTATGGATTTTAATAGAAGCTTTAATGGTAACTCTTGTAGGGTATTCGTTGTCAAAATTGTTTATAAAAGATAATAGAAAAGAAAATACATTAATGCTTGTATTTATGATTTTGACTTATCCGATTACATTAATGAATGGAGCAGGATGGGCAGCAACAACAGTAAATTATATGTGGCCTTTAGCCACTTGTTTATTTGCACTTATTCCAATAAGAAAAATTTGGGATGGAGAAAAAATTAAATTTTGGCAATATCCACTATATGTGATTGCATTAATTTTTTCAGCAAATGCAGAACAAACTTGTGCAATATTGTTAGGAACATATTTATTATTTGCAATATTAATGATTATTAAAAATAAAAAAATTCATCCATTTATGGTTATTCAAACGTTATTGGTAATCGCTAGTTTAATATTTATATTAACTTGTCCGGGAAATGCGGTTAGAACAATGCAAGAAGCCGAATCTGTTTTTAAAGACTATGAAATGTTTACTATTCTAGATAAAATAGGACTTGGATTTACATCAACAATGGGAATAATTGTAAAAAATGGTAATATAGCTTTTACAATAATGAGTATATTGATGGTTGTATATGTATTTTCAAATTATAAAGAAACTTTATATAGAACAGTTGCATTGATACCTGTTTTTTCAATCTTTACAATTGGATGTTATGGAATGAATTTAACAGATGGAATATTTCCATTTTTTGCTTCAATTAGAAATTTATTAGTTGATGAACAAGTAATGCTTACAGCAATAAGTTCAAATAATTTATTATATACAATTCCATTTATATTTGCTGCAGTTAATATAATTTGTGTAATAATGACATTATTACTAATATTTAAAAATTTAAAAGACAATACAGCCTTATTAGTATTTTTAATAGGTTTAGCAGCAAGATTTATTGTTGTTTTTTCACCAACAGTATTTTTATCTGGAGAAAGAACAATGCTTTTCTTAGATTTTGCTATGATTATTGTTTCATATTTAGTATGGCAAGAGCTAATTAAAAAGAATGATAAAAATGATAAAAAAATACAAAAAAGAGTTGAATTTATTATAAAAGCAAGTGCTGTTTTACAATATGCAAATTGCTTAATTGCGATTTTAATGACTCAAAAATAATAAAATTAATATACAAAGGAAGGTAAAAAAATATGGATGTTGCAAATTTTACAGATAAATCCAAAGAAGCAATAACAGTTGCAAGTAATATAGCTACTAAAAACAATAACCCAGAAATAAAAGACTGTCATATGGTTGCTGCGTTTCTTGATGATAAAGGCGGAGTAATAACTATGTTACTTAAAAAAATGAATATTAATGTTGATTCATTATTAACATTGCTTCAAGAAGAAATAAATAAAATGCCAAAAGTAAATGGAAACGTTTCTCTTCGTTTTGCATTAGAAGTAGAAAAAGCTTTGGATGAAGCTGAAAAACAAGCTCAAGCAATGAGGGATGAATTTATTTCTGTAGAGCATTTAATGTTAGGATTAATAGAATGTGCAACAGAGCCTTTAAGAAAAATATTTAAAGTATATAAAATAGATAAGCATAAATTTTTAGTTGCATTAAAAGATATAAGAGGAAATGTTAATGTTAATTCAGATACACCAGAAGATACTTATGATGTACTTACAAAATTTGGAAAAAATGTTACTGATTTAGCAAAGTCATTAGAGAATATGGATTTAAATAGTTTCATAGTAGAAGAAACTGATAATATTGATGAAATGGCTCCTCAATTTAATGATGTGGATGCTGCAGATATGAAACCAATTGGTGGATTTGCAATCCCCTTGGGTTCTATCTTTGGAAATATGTTTAATCCT
>JAEIGA010005617.1_pt1 | contig 19146 bp, 12 predicted proteins | sample 9270691 | NCBI WGS metagenome assembly JAEIGA01 (sample SAMN17057246, study PRJNA624740) | gut metagenome | biome: biome; isolation source: fecal sample | host: Bos grunniens | place: China: Xizang | collected 2019 | reverse complement strand
GACCTTCTTCGTTTTGCGCTGGAAACTCCTGAAGAGGTGCGGGCGCAGACGGAGGATTTGAATGTGGGATTCGATACGGAAACCAAGACTTGGGAACTGATTGTAAAATATCATGATAACCTGGATGGGTTACAGGCGTTAGGAATACAGGTGGAATACCTAATCGCAGGATATGCCATTCTGACGGTGCCGGAAGCATTGGTGGAAGCGGTGGCGGCATTGGAAGAAATAGAATATGTGGAGAAACCCAAGCGATATTTTTATAGTCAGATCAGGCCCAGGGAGACCTCCTGTATTTTAGAATTGGAGCAGGGGCCGGGAGGTCTGACGGGGGCAGGTGTGTTGATTGCCATATTGGACAGTGGAATAGAATATCGACTCCCGGAATTCCGCAGGGCGGACGGGAGCACAAGAATCAAGTATTTGTGGGATCAAACGTTGATGGGTGAAGCCGGTGCTGGTGGTGAGATGCAAAATGGTGGTGAGGTGCAAAAGGGCGTTGTGTTCACTGAGGAACAAATCAATGGGTTCTTACTGGGGGATGAGGAAGAGAATGTGACCGGTGGAGGGAGTACAGTAGGAGAAAGTACGGTAGGGGGGCGTGCCGGAGGAAACACCCTAAGGACATTATCCCGTCCCAGCCCAGACACTTCCGGTCACGGGACAGCGGTAGCGGCCATAGCGGCGGGGAACAGTGAAACTTATCAGGGGGTGGCTCCCGCAGCAGATTTGATTGTAGTGAAACTGGGCATTCCCGGCGCATTTTCTTTTCCACGGACTACGGAAATTATGCGGGCAGTGACTTTTGCGGTACAAAAAGGTGTGGAATTGCAACAACCTTTGGTCATCAATTTAAGTTTTGGAAATACCTACGGCGCACACGATGGGAGTTCCCTGATAGAGCGTTTTTTGGATAATGCAGCAGAAATTGGCAGAACGGTGATTTGTGTGGGCGCAGGAAACGAAGGGAGCAATGGAGGACATGCGGAGGGGAGTATAGGAGCCGGAACGATAGGCCCACAGGAAAACGGAGGAAACACATCTTTCGTAGAACTGGCAGTGGCGGACTATGAGACTAACTTAAATGTCCAGTTATGGAGGAATTACAGGGACGATTTTGATATGTATTTGCGTTCGCCATCAGGGGAAGAGGTGCAGATCACTCAGTCTGTGGAGGGGGGCAAATACACCTTGGATTTGCAAGACACCAGGGTGCTGGTATACATTGGAGAACCTACGCCCTATTCGGTGGCGCAGGAAATTTATCTGGAACTGCTTCCCTTGGGAGAGAGTTTTATTGATTCGGGGATTTGGACCTTCCGCTTGGAAAAGCAGAGGGACAGAAACTTCATAGGAGGCATTGGTTTCGGAGAAGTAGATGAATCGGGGCCGGGAGGTGTGGCTGGCAGAGAGGGCAATACGGCAGGGAAATATTATTTCTACTTGCCTTCCGGTGCCGTGAGAAATGAAGCAACAGGATTCTTGCGTCCAAACCCGGAGGTTACGTTAACCATTCCTTCCACGGCGGCCAAGGTCATCACTGTGGGAGCCTATGACCCGGTGTTTGAATCCTATGCGGATTTCTCGGGGCGTGGTTATGGGGATGCCAATCGTACCATTGGTGTGGTGATGGCGGGGCTGACGAAGCCGGATCTGGTGGCACCGGGTATTGATATTGTGGCACCAAACACGTTCGGTGGCATTGGTGAAGTGTCCGGAACTTCTTTCGCTACGCCCATGGTATCGGGAGCTGCCGCACTTTTGATGGAATGGGGGATTGTGAGAGGAAACGATCCGTTTCTATATGGAGAAAAAATAAAAGCCTACCTGCGTAAGGGTGCGAGACCCTTGCGCGGGGAGGCTGTCTATCCCAATGAAAGAGTGGGGTGGGGGGCGTTATGTGTAGCGGATAGTTTTCCGGGAATATGAGTGGATAAAATGTGTTCTGAAAAGCGCCATCCACCTGATAGGCCGAGGGGATTTATTCTTCCTCATCTTCGTCGGTATTGGTGCGCACATGAATACCATTCACTTCCACATCGCCGCTTAATTCGATGACCAGACATCTGCGACCGTTGATGGTGCGGGTCTCTACCAAATCGGTGCGTTCCGGATTTACCTTGATGACCACATCGGGGGTTTTCACCTCGAAGGTTTTCACATTCATCACATTGTTCATCACCAAATCCGTGTCTTCGCCTGCAACGGCGCGGTAATGGGTGTCGAAACGCTCCAACTTTTCATTGGAAACACCACTGTCAGCCAAAATGGTTTTCACTTCTTCCTTATCTAAAACCACCAGGTCGGGGATTTCCTTTTGTTGCTGTGTCATTTCGGTCAACTTTTCGTGGATATTTTTTATGATCTCGATATCGCAGTCCTCAGCCAAAGTTTCTTCCACAATGGATTGGAAGGTCTCTTTCTGCAATCCGGCAGAAAGGGGCAGGGGACAGCCCAGGAGGCAATCCACAAAACTTTGCTTCAGATTCTCTGCATCCTTTGTATAGTACAAGGTGCTATGTATGTCGGCACTTCTGTCATTGAAGGCGGGGAAAAGGAATGCAGCATCGGGAAGGCTTACCACCCAGTCTCTGGTGCGGTTGTGGAACATGTTTTCCTCTGCGTCGTAGCTTAAGCCCGGTTTGGAAAGCTCTACGGGGCAAATACAGGTGAGAATATATTCATAGATTTCGTCAGAGGCATCTTCCATTTCCGTGCCGTCGGTGGATTTACCGGGTACGTCGTACACATCATGTACCACCAAAATCAGGTAATTTCCCACAAATTCATAATCGTTAATGATGTGGTTGTAGTAAGTTTCCAGGAGGGCATCGTCTTTTAATTTGCTGTCCCGCAAAGCCATCAGAAGTCCGTGACTGCCGCCCTCCAGTTCCTGCTCCAGGGGAAATTCCAAGGTGAGCAGGTTTTTACCCAAGGTTCCGGACATGGACTTACGGAAGATTTCAAAGTATTTGAACATTTCCTCCTCGGGCAATGCCAGGAAGGGCTGTTTGAACTGTGCTTTTATATTTTTTTCTCCGTCCACATAGCATCCACAGATGCGGGTGAAGGAGCAGTTTTTCGGTGTCATTAGTTTCTTGATTTCAGAGATTTCCTGTTTTGTCATAGGGGTTCCTTTCTGATGAAAAAATCCATGTCTTCATATTTCGAGTCATGCCCGATTAGTATATCGCAAATCAGCTTCTTTTTCAATTGTGAAATAGTCACAAAGAGAGATACAAACAACTATGAGAAGGACGGAAAGAGCAAACGTGAAGGAAAATAAGTAATTGCAATGGTAGGTAATAAATAGTTGTGGAAAAGGGTAAGGTATGATAAAATAAAAAGGTCTGATTATGTCGAAAATAGTATGACGATATAAAAACAAAAGACGCCGATACAAATCGGCACAGGAGGTCAAAATGAAGAAAAAAGGCAAAGGTTTTATGGAAGAGTTTAAGAAGTTTATTCTGCGCGGCAACGTGCTGGATATGGCAGTCGGTGTTATCGTGGGCGGTGCGTTCACGGCCATCGTTACTTCCTTGAATAAGGATGTGATTACTCCTTTTCTCGGTTTGTTGGGCGGTATGGATTTCTCTGATTTAAAGGTTACATTGATGGCTGGCGAGTCCGCGATAGTGGATGGCGTGGAAACTGTGATCAAGGAGCCCATCATTTTAGCATATGGTAATTTCTTAACCGCAGTGGTGAATTTCCTGATTACCGCATTTGTGATTTTTGTTTTGGTAAAGAGTATCAACGCATTGGCGAACGGATTCAAGAAAAAAGAGGCAGAGGTAGCTCCTCCTGCACCCACCACCAAGACCTGTCCTTATTGCTTGAGTGAGATTCCTTTGGAAGCAAAGAAATGTGCACATTGTACATCTGATCTTGAGGCATAACAACGAGGTAACTATGATTTTTGAGAAGAGAAAACGTCTGCGTTTTTTGGGACGACTTGTGGTGACCGCATTCTTGTTGGTTTCTATGCTGACCGGCTGCGGAACCACCGGGGAGTACACCTTGCAGGCTGTGGAATATCTGAATCAAATGGAATATGACAGTGCCATTGAGGCCTTGGACATTGCAGAGGAAGAGGGCGAAGAACTTCGACAGATTTATCGTATCAGAGGAATCGCCTATATGGGTAAGACCTGGTATGCCAAGGCGGCCAGCTGTTTCGAGGCGGCCAATAAAAGAAGTGACGGCATTCTGCGGGATATGGATTATGACATCAGTTACTATCTTGCGGCGGCGTATACGAAGAATGGAAAATATAGTGATGCCCTGCGCGTGTACAATGCCATCGCGTCCCTGCGACCGCGGGATAAGGAAGTGTATTTCCTACGCGGAAATGCCCATATGGCATTGGGCCATTACGAGGAGGCCTGTGCTGATTTTGAAAAGGCCATCCAAATGGCGCCCACCGATTATGACCAGTTGATTAAGGTCTATGAAGCACTTTCTTCTTTTGGCTACGCAGAAAAGGGTAAAACCTACCTGCGGGAGGTCCTAAAACAACAGGACAAAAAAATGGATCCCTTCGTGGTGGGACGGATTTATTACTATCTGCAGGAATATCAAAACGCTTGTCTGACCTTGGAACAGGCAAAGAAAAACACCAATCCGGACAGTTATCTGTATTTGGGCAAGGCCTATGAGGCCACCGGAGACTATAATTATGCGGCCAGCGTGTATCAGGCTTATCTGAGAGAAGAGGGACCTCATGCCGGCATCTATAACCAGTTGGGATTGTGCGAAATGTCCAGAAAAGATTATGTTAAGGCATTGGACGCATTCCAATCCGGGCTGGAGTTAAATGAAAAGGATACCTTGCAGGTGTTGTCCTTCAACGAAATTGTGGCCTATGAACATTTGGGAGAGTATGAACAGGCACTTTCTTTAACGGAGCAGTATTTGAAAAAGTATCCAGATGATTTGGAAGCAAAAAGAGAATACGAGTTTTTACTCACCCGGTAATTAGTTAAAAGGCAATTAGGCACCCACCATATCTATGGATGGGTGCTTTTTTGTTGCACAATATCTTGTGTTATGCCATTGACTTTTCGATAGGGCAGTGATACACTAATGGTACTCGCTTTTTGGTACATAAGAAATTTATACATACATAGGAGGTGGCAAGATGCAGGTTATCAGAAGAAATGGAGAAAAGACAGATTTCACATTGACGAAAATCAGTGATGCCATGATGAAAGCCTTTGTGGCAACCAATATGAATTATACCAATGATATCATTGATTTGCTGGCTTTGCGCGTGACCGCAGACTTCCAGGACAAGGTAAAAGAAGATGCCGTTCATGTGGAGGATATTCAGGATAGCGTGGAACGTGTGCTTTCTCAGGCCGGTTACGATGAAGTGGCGAAGGCATACATTCTTTATCGTAAGCAGAGAGAAAAAATGCGTGCCATGAAGTCCACCATTTTGGACTATAAAGAAGTGGTAAATGGCTATGTGAAGATCGAAGACTGGCGTGTAAAAGAAAACTCCACGGTGACCTATTCTGTTGGCGGCCTGATTCTTAGCAACTCCGGTGCAGTCACAGCCAACTATTGGTTGTCTGAAATCTATGACAATGAGATTGCAGAGGCGCACAGAAACGCAGACATCCACATCCATGACCTTTCTATGCTCACCGGTTATTGTGCAGGTTGGTCCCTGAAGCAGTTGATTCAGGAGGGTTTGGGCGGTATTACCGGTAAGATTACTTCTGCTCCCGCAAAGCATTTGTCTGTTTTGTGCAACCAGATGGTGAACTTCTTGGGTATTATGCAGAACGAGTGGGCAGGCGCTCAGGCATTTTCCTCCTTTGACACCTATTTGGCGCCTTTTGTTAAAGTAGATAATTTGTCCTATAGAGAAGTAAAGAAATGCATCGAAGCCTTCATTTATGGTGTAAATACACCCAGCCGTTGGGGTACCCAGGCGCCTTTCTCCAATATCACTTTGGACTGGACGGTACCGAATGATTTGGCGGAACTTCCTGCCATCGTAGGCGGCAAGGAAATGGACTTCAAATATAAGGATTGTAAGAAGGAAATGGACATGGTCAACAAGGCATTTATCGAGACCATGATCGAAGGCGATGCCAATGGCAGAGGCTTCCAGTACCCCATTCCTACTTATTCTATCACCAGCGATTTCGACTGGTCTGAGACCGAGAACAATAAACTGTTGTTTGAAATGACAGCGAAATACGGTACGCCCTATTTCTCTAATTACATTAACTCCGATATGGAGCCCAGCGACGTCCGCAGTATGTGCTGCCGTCTGCGACTGGATTTGAGAGAATTGCGCAAAAAGACCGGCGGTTTCTTCGGCTCCGGTGAGAGCACCGGTAGTGTGGGTGTGGTTACAATCAACCTGCCCAGAATCGCATACCTGTCTGCCAATAAGGATGAGTTCTATGCAAGACTGAACCACATGATGGACATTGCGGCACGCTCTCTGAAGATTAAGAGAGGTGTAATTTCCAAATTGTTGGAAGAGGGTCTGTACCCTTATACTAAGAGATACTTGGGATCTTTCGATAACCATTTCTCCACCATCGGCTTGATTGGTATGAACGAAGTGGGTCTGAATGCCAATTGGTTGCGTGCGGACATGACCGATGAAAATACCCAGGCCTTTGCAAAAGAAGTGCTGAACCATATGAGAGAGAGGCTTTCCGATTATCAGGAAAAATATGGTGACCTGTACAACCTGGAGGCAACACCTGCAGAGTCTACCACCTATCGTTTGGCAAAGCATGACAGAAAGAAATGGCCTGCCATCAAGACCGCGGGAAATATCGGAGATACGCCTTACTACACCAATTCTTCCCATTTGCCTGTAAACTTCACGGCAGATATTTTTGATGCGCTGGATATTCAGGATGAGTTGCAGACATTGTATACTTCCGGTACCGTGTTCCATGGATTCATGGGAGAGAAACTTCCCGATTGGAAAGCGGCGGCAACCTTGGTGCGTACCATTGCGGAAAATTATAAATTGCCGTATTACACACTTTCCCCCACCTACTCCATCTGTAAAGAGCACGGATATTTGGCGGGCGAGGTAAAGGAATGTCCTCACTGTGGCGCGAAGACCGAAGTTTACAGCCGTATCACCGGTTACTACAGACCTGTGCAGAACTGGAATGATGGTAAACTTCAGGAGTACGCAAACCGTAGAGAGTACGAGATTGCAACTTCCGTGTTAAAGCGTTCTAAATCTGATGCAACACCGGTGGCAGAACCGGTAGAGGAAGCAGAGGATTGCGGATGTGAAGAAACAAGATTTCTGTTTACCACCAAGACTTGTCCCAATTGCAAACTGGCAAAGGAATATCTGAAAGATCAGCCTTACGAGGTGATTGATGCAGAAGAAAATCCTGAATTGGTGGCAAAATACGGTGTAATGCAGGCGCCCACCCTGATTGTAGTGAAGGGTGATTCCTATAAAAAGTATGCGAATGCATCTAATATTAAAAAATATGTTGAGGAAAATGTATGATTAACAGATTAATTGATAAAATCCAAAAAACAGGTGCTCCCATTGTGGTGGGCCTGGACCCCATGATGAAGTTCGTGCCCGGCTACATCAAGCAGGCGGCCTTCAAAGAATACGGAGAGACCTTGGAGGGGGCAGCAGAGGCAATCTGGCAGTACAATAAGGGAATCGTGGATGCTATCTATGATTTGGTGCCTGCAGTAAAGCCCCAGGTGGCCATGTATGAGCAGTTCGGTATTCCCGGAATGATTGCCTTTAAAAAGACCGTAGATTACTGTAAAGAAAAAGGCTTGGTTGTTATCGGTGATATCAAGCGTGGGGATATTGGTTCCACCTCTGAAGCATATGCCGTAGGACATTTGGGTAAAGTACAGGTGGGAAGCAATTCCTTCTACGGTTTTGACGAAGATTTTGTGACGGTAAATCCTTACTTGGGTTCCGATGGTATCACTCCTTTCTTGAAGGTTTGTGATGAGGAGAAGAAGGGTATCATCGTTTTGGTAAAGACCTCTAATCCCAGCAGTGGAGAATTCCAGGATCAGTTGGTAAATGGTAAGCCTTTGTACGAAATCGTGGGAGAGAAGGTGGCCCAGTGGGGCGCAGAGCATATGCCGGAAAGCGGTAATTATAGTTATGTAGGTGCCGTAGTAGGTGCAACCTATCCTGAGCAGGGCAAAGTGCTTCGTAAAATTATGCCCAACACCTTTATCCTAGTGCCCGGTTATGGTGCCCAGGGTGGAAAGGGTGCAGACCTGGTTCATTTCTTCAATGAAGATGGCCTAGGTGCAATCATCAATTCCTCCAGAGGCATTATCGCAGCATACCAGCAGGAACAGTACGCAAAGTTCGGTGAAACCGGATATGCAGACGCTTCCAGAGCAGCGGTTTTGGACATGAAGACAGATATCGAAAATGCTTTGAACAGTAGATAAGAAACAGCAATAGAACAGGGCGGGATGGTCGAAGGATTCATCCCGTCTTTTTCCTTTTTTGGATTTGCCGAAATTAAGAGAAAATTAAGGTAAAAAGGCGAATTTTGCAAGGTTTACCAATGGACAATGGAAACAAGAATTGGTATAATATTTAGTTGCAAAGTATAAATAGTAAAAGGGTGTATCAATGCAGAAAAAAGCTTGGTTTTTACTTGGGATGCTTGTCCTGCTTATGGCGGGTAAAACACAGGTGCATGCAACCGAGACGGCACAACAGAATACCTTATTGATTTCCACCTATCAGGGTCCTGCGGATGAATCGGGTCCCACCGAGGAGGCAGACTGTCGGGAGACAGTGATAGAGGCGGATGTGGCGAAAGCAACGCGTCTTGCAGACGGGGACCGTTCCACCTATTTAAAACTGGCAGAGGAAACCACAATTATTGTGAAGCGAACCGATGGGTTGTCCGGCCTTTACATAGAATTTGACCGGGTGCCCCAGCCCTGGACCGTGAAGCGAAGCGTGAGCGACATAGGGGTTTGCTGTGGTGAGAATGGATTTCTGCATGAGTATGTGGATGTAGCAGAATTATTTGGCACTGATGTCCAGGAGGTACAACTTGTTTTCCCGGCAGGAACCGTGATTGCTGATATTTACGGATTTTCCCAAGGACAGTTACCGGACTGGGTGCAGGAATGGGAACCACCCTTGGAACAAGTGGATTTGCTTTTGTTTACCACTCACTCGGATGATGAGCAGTTGTTTTTCTCCGGGTTGTTGCCTTACTACACGATAGAAAGAGGGCTGCGTGTTCAGGTGGCCTATGGTGTGCAGCATTTTGAAGCTGCAGGCGTGGCCAACCATGTAAGACCCCATGAACAGTTGGACGGACTGTGGAAGGTGGGGGTCACCCATTACCCTGTGATGAGTGAATTCCCTGATTTGTATGCAGAGTCCAAGGATAGAGCAGTAGCGCTGGCTGCCGCCAAGGAAGTGTTCGGCAAGGCCGGTGTGACCTATGAAGATATGGTGGGGTATCTCACGGAGTGTTTGAGAAGATTCAAACCGCTGGTGGTTGTGTCCCACGATTTGAACGGAGAGTACGGGCACGGTGCCCATGTATTTCTGGCAGATGCCTTGACCGTGGCACTGAAAGCAGCTGCGGTTGCGGAGGAGTATCCTGAGAGTGCTGCACAGTATGGTACCTGGCAGGTGGAAAAAACCTACCTGCATTTGTATCCTGAAAACTCCATAGTGATGGAGTATGATACGCCTTATGAGAGTATGGGAGGAAGGACGCCTTTTGAGGTATCTCAAGAAGGTTTTGGATGCCACAAAAGCCAGCATTGGACCTGGTTCAATAAGTGGATGAACGGCACCCCGGAAGCACCCATTACCAAGGCATCCCAGATTAAGAGTTATTCCCCTTGCAAATATGGTTTGTACCAGACAGAAGTGGGACTTGACGAACAGGGCGGAGACTTCTTTGAACATGTGAAAACTTACGATGTGCGGGAAGAGGAGGCGCGCCTTGCAGAGGAAGCCCGGCTGAAAGCCTTGGAAGAAGAACAGAGGGCCAAGGAAGAGGCACAAGCCCGGGCGGAGGAAGAACGCCTAGCAGCAGAAGCGGCAGCGGCAGCAGCGGCCGAAAGACAGCGGCTGATTTCCACTGTGGCTGCAGGAGCGGGTGTACTGTTTGTTGGCTTGAGTGTGATCCTATTATTCAGACGTAAAAAGAAAGTGTAACTATATGACACAGTTGGAAAAGATGAAGAAGATAACGGTAATCATACCGGCATATAAGCCGGACGAAAAGTTGCTGGCAACCCTGCGGGAGCTACAGGAGGCTGGGTTCGGCCATATCTTGGTGGTAAACGATGGCAGCGGAGAGGCCTTCGAGGGGATTTTCGCACAAGTAGAACAGATGCCAGCCTGTCATTTGATTCGCCATGAGGTGAATCGCGGTAAGGGTGCGGCGCTGAAGACTGCCTTTGCCCATGTGATGGCGGAGAAAAACGGCACAGAATGTGTGGTGACGGCAGATGCGGACGGCCAGCATTTGGTGAAGGATATTATCGCCGTGGCAGACACCTGCCTGGAGACCGGACATATCACCCTGGGCTGCAGGGATTTCACAGACCCGAAAGTACCTGCCAGAAGCAAGGCAGGGAATCAAACCACATGCGTGGTATTCCGATTGTTTTTCGGTATGAAGATTCAGGATACCCAGACAGGGCTTCGGGCGTTCCCTATGGACACTCTGCCTGTGATGTGTGAAGCGGCCGGTGACAGATACGAATATGAAACCAATATGTTGTTTTTGATGAACCGTAAGGATATGCCCTTCGAGCAGGTGAAAATCGAAACGGTATACATCGAGGAAAATAAATCTTCCCACTTTAGGGTAGTGCGGGACAGTATTAGAATCTATGCATTGATTTTGAAGTACCTGTTTAGTTCTGCGGCATCTGCAGTGGTGGACGAGACGGCGTTTTTCCTGTTTAAGGTATTATTTGCAGGTGCAGCATGGGTGGCTATCCCAGTGACCTTCGTGGCGTCCTTTTTGGCCAGAGCAGTATCCAGCCTGACGAATTATTACATCAATTCCAAGGTGGTATTTGGGGATAAGCCGAACAAAAAGACATTGGTCAGATACTATTGTCTGGTGATCTTCCAAATTTGTCTGTCCGCCACTTTGGTGTTTGTGATAGAGAAAGTATTAAGAATTCAATCCCCCGGACTGTCTACTTTGGTGAAGACATTGGTGGATATGGTCCTGTTTTTAATCAGTTTCCGTATCCAACATAAATGGGTGTTTAACTACAAGGAGAAATAAATTCTGATATGGAAGATAAGACCAATCAAGAAGCGATAAATGAAGAAAATATGGCAATGGATCAGGCGCAGGAGCAGCCCCCGGAAGATACCACAGCGGACGCTGAAGTAATGGAAGGTATAGCGGTAGAAAAACAGGGGAAAAGCCCGAAAAAGAAGGCTTTTTTTTGGAAACTTTTCTCCGTATATGCAGTCCTGCTGGTTGTCCTGGGAACGGCAGCAGTATTGCAAGTGAGAGGGATATTGCAGGAATATGAGGAGACCCAGCCTCAGTATCATGTGAGCCTGAAACTGGAAGAAATGCTGCAGCATGTGGAAGCGGGAGATTTCTATGTAAAATACTTACTTCCTGAAATTTCTGCGGGACGGTTTGAAGAAGAGGCAACCATCAAGTCGGAGTATCTTGCCTTGTTTCAGGCAGACCAATTGACCATCGGCCCTAAGCCCGGAAGTACGGGCGAGGAGGAGTGTGCGTACCTCATTAAAAATGGAGAGATGGCGCTGGTGGAGGTGGACTTGAAAGCCACCGGACCGGCACAAACCAAGTTGGCCATTTTGAATTTCCGTCCATGGAAAGTGGAGCAGGTGAAACTGCTGTTGCCCGGCAAGGATTATGAAATGATCCTGCCTGCAGAATTTTCCGTGTCTGTCAACGGGATTCCGTTGGAAGTGGAAGATGCCCATGCCATCCCGAAGGATGAAAATGAAGTGCGTTATGTTTTAGAGGGCTTGTATCTGCCTCCTGAGATTGAGATAAAGGACTGGAATGGCAAGCAAGTGGCATACCAGACAAAGGATAACAAAATTCTTGCAGATTACTATAGTTATAATCTGGAATTGCCCAAGGGGATCAGTGTGAAGGTCAATGGCAGACCCTTCGCAGGTGAAGGGTTGGAAGAGAATCTTCTGCGCTATGATATCCTGGAACTGACCCAACCCAAAGTGGAATTGCGGGATGCTTATGGCAACGTGGTGAACTATGAGGGAGGGAAATTACCCCTTACTGCCACAGTACTACGGGTAGACAGTGCCTATGAAGTGAGTGTGGCAGGACAGGAAATTCCGGAAGAGTACATTCAGTATATGGGATATCCTGAGTATGCCCCCATGATGGAATATGTGGAAGAGTTGCCTCAAATTGCCAAATACTTAGTGGCAGTGCTGGAAGAAGATGTGGCAATCGAAGTCACAGACAGAGAGGGACAGACCGTCTCTTTGGAAGACGGCAAGGCAGAATATGAGCTGCTCTGGGAGCCGGAAGTTTTAGATGAGGTGCCGGAGGAAGTGGCAGAAGAAATCGATGTGCTGGAAGTGGCACAGAATTGGAGTCTCTTTATGTCGGCAGATTTGGAATTTGCCGATATGTCCAAGCACCTGATTAAGGGGTCCTATCAGTACAATGTGGCAAAACGCTATGCCGGCGGTGTGGATATCACCTTTATCAGCGGACATGTGTTGGATAACCCTGCGTTTACTGAGGAAGAGGTAAGTAATTTTGCCTGGATTACAGAAGATTGCTTCGCGGTAGATGTTTCATTTGTGAAGCATATGCGTTTGAACCGTGGCAAAAAAATCGAAGATGTGATGAACGACAGATTTTATTTTGTGCGTATTGATGATACCAAAGATGGCAAGGACAATGCCACATGGAAATTGGTTTCCATGAAGGAGAATATTACGGATGCAGAATGATGCAAAGAAAAAGATAATGAAATATATAGGTCGAGCTTTTGCGGTGCTGGGAGCATTTTTGCTGGCAGTGGCAATCGTGCTTTTTGTATCCCTCAGCATGCTCTGTTCCAAAGCATTCCCTTCGGTGCAGCAGACCTTTGTCACCACCATTTTGGAAACAGGACAGCTGAAATTTTTGGCTTCCGTGTTTTTAAGCCCGGAAGAGATTCAGGAGATTGTAGATAAAAACTCCATGCAGGCATTGAATGCGGAAGTGGATACAGACTTGATTCGCCATGAGAATCTGAATGGCACTGATGCTTCGGCCGAAGAAGGGGAGCCGATAGAAATCGTGGAAGTGGCAGGCGCTACCTACACGGGCACCATGATGATTGTAAAAGACCCTTCCCGTGTGAGTCTGGCCACCATCTATCCTTGGAGAGAGGAAGGTGTGACGCTGGATACTCTGGTGAATGACAACGGCGGTATCGCCGGTATCAACGGCGGATTGTACAACTCAAACAATAATACCGGAGGTAAGCCCTATGGTGTTATCGTGTCCAACGGAGAAATCCAGTACAATAAACCTCAGGAATTCCCGGGCCTGGTTTTGATTGGCTTCACGGAAGACCACATATTGCAGATTATAGATATTTCCAAGATGACCGAGGCGGATGTGGAAGCCTTGGTGGCGGATGCGAAAATCCGTGATGCTGTAACCTTCCAGGAGGAAGCCAGCGACAGAAACAACCACTTCGTACAGTTGATTATCAACAACGAAGCGCGCCAGATGAATGGTATGGGCAGTGGATTGAATCCCCGAACCGCCATTGGCCAAAGAGCAGACGGCGCGGTGCTGATGTTTGTCACCGACGGCCGTGGCAAATCCGGACACTTAGGTGCGTCCAGCGGCGACTTGATTGAAGTGATGCAGCAGTTCCAGGCAGTGAATGCGGCCAACTTGGACGGCGGAAGCTCTTCCTGCATGTACTATGATGGCGAGTATTTGATGTCCAGCGTGACATTTTATTATGACAATTCCTCTTGGCGTTTGCCGGCAGGGTTTATTGTGAAATAGGAAAGTGTCCGACAAAAGAAGCACCCGAACAGGGTGCTTCTTTGATACAAAAACAAAATTATTTTGGCGCATCTTGGACGGTAGAAGCCCTAGCCCGAAGGTTACCTCTTCCGGTGTCTCATCGAATGCGCCATAAATTGGTTTGGAAAGTCCTAAATCAGAAACTGCTCACGGCGAGCACTTCGCCACAGTTTCTAATAGGAAACCACCATAATTGTAGTATAGTTTGTTTGGGAAAAGTTGTCAAGGAACTTTATTCTATATAGTTGTTGATTTTTCTTCTTCATGCGGTATAATAGAGGAAGATAGTACGCAAGATAATACGGAAGTTGTTGGAGGTATATTATGGGAGAATATAAACCGCCTTTTACAATTACAAATGAGATATTATCGTATGTATCGTCCATTTCAGAAAAAATTGGACGGATTTCTGCGATTGGTAATTTAGATTCGAAGCCGCATTTAAGAAAGAACAACAGAATTAAGTCTATCCATTCATCGCTAAAGATAGAAGCAAACTCTCTCACTTTGGGACAGGTAAGGGATGTAATTAACGGTAAGATTGTAATAGGGGAGAAAAAAGAAATACAAGAAGTAAAAAATGCCTACGCGGCATATGAGAAGTTCTCCGAAATTCAACCGTATAGTATAAAAAATCTGAAAATATTCCATGGCATTATGACCCAATATGTTGTGGAAGAATCCGGAGACTTTCGTAGGGGGGAGGAAGGTGTTTTTAACGGGGATGAGTGTATATTTATGGCACCTCCGGCTAAAATTGTACCACAGCTAATGGAGAATCTTTTTCAATGGATGAGGACAGAAAAGGATAATGTCCACCCATTGATTATGAGCAGTATTTTCCATTATGAATTTGTGTTTATTCACCCTTTTGCAGATGGAAATGGTAGAATGGCAAGATTGTGGCACACAGCAATGCTTGCAAAGTGGAAACCGGTGTTTGAATACATTCCGATAGAGAGTCAGATAGAGAAGTTTCAAAATGAATACTATGATGCGATCGCAAGGTGTCACATAGAAGGTGAATCTACCGTATTTATCGAATTTATGTTGGCCCAGATTGATAAGATTTTGGACGATATATCAGCTCAAATGAGTGAGGAAAATGAAAATCTTTCGGAATACCTTAAGAGGCTACTGGGAGTTATGGAATATGGTGTGCCTTATACCGGCAATACACTCATGGAGAAATTGGGGTTGAAATCTAAAGAGGGATTTCGGAGAAACTATTTGCGTCCTGCAGTGGATATGAACTTAATTCGCATGACCATTCCGGATAAACCAAATAGTAGGAATCAAAGATACGTTAAAGAATAAGAAATTAAAAAAGATGTTACTGAGGCTATAATGAACTCATACGGACTAAGTCCGAAGTTTCAATTCCTCAGAACATCTTCTATGCATAGTGTATGATAAAAATTAGAATACGTCAATAAAATTACGGAGACATCTGTTACTATGGCGAGTGATCAGCTCCCAACGTAGGCAAATGTCTCCGTTAACGCATCTTGGACGGTGGAAACCGTGGCCCGAAGGTTGCTTCTTCCGGTGTCTCATCGAGTGCGTGATAATGACACATTCCCTGTGGTGGTCATGCAAATAGCCCTCCCGGTACGTCCCAAACGAGCCCCAGTCCAATGTGTCACCAAACACAATTATATCGAAGATTTGTAAGAATGCAAGTAGACAACATAAAAAGGAAGTCAATTTCTTGCCAGGGGTGAAGAGGTCCAATTCCTCAACAGCCTTAACAAGAATGACTTCTTTGACAGGTTAAAGAGTCCGAGATCAATGATGCAGTCCTGACCGAAGCCCCACCTGCATCTAACTCGGACTCTTCCAGAAATGGTTCATTTAAAAAGGTGGTTTGCCTACGGACAAGGACTTTAACACTCAAAACCATTTCCACATTGGTGAGTGTATCATAAAAGTAAATGAGGGACAAGAGGTTTGTGGTTTGCAAAAAAAGAAGTCGATACTTGCCAGGGGTGAAGGGGTCCAATTCCCCAACAGTCTTAACAAGAATGACTTCACTCGTAGTGTATAATAAACTTATAGTTGTGTCAATCAAAAAAGTTGGAAGCGCGAAAGTGAACTCAAATTTTGCCGATGCAAAAAAGGTTCTACGCTGGATTCCAACTCTAAAGAAAGTATATCACAAAATTCTATGAATGTAAGTGCTACATAAGGAGAATTTTATATTATTCGAATGAGAAAGTCATGAAAAAGAAAAATGGCCAATTGGGGAGTTGACTTGCTTACAGACAAGGACTCCGAGCCAAGTGACCATTTTGGAGACATATGTTACTATGGCGAGTGATCAGCTCCCAACGTAGGCAAATGTCTCCGTTAACGCATCTTGGACGGTGTGAGACGCAGTGTAAAACTGTATTTCTCACGGTGTCTCATCGAATGCGAAATAATAAGATGACCCGAATACCACGGGGAACAATAGTTGTTCCACCAATGCCGTGCGTTTCGGAGTCACTTTTATCAGTTGGGGCTAATATTGCGGCCGCACCACCGGATTTAACCGAAGACGATGCGGCTAATTAGCCCCGCCTCTAATCTGATTGAATGTTAATAGGCTACAATTGCCGTTACACAACCTTGGATTAGATTTTGAATTATATATGATTCGGATGAGAAAGTCAACATGGGAATTATACAGTGCCCCTTGAACAATCTATACAGATGTTTTGGTGATTTTGCGAGAATGTAAGTAGACAACATAAAAAGATGTGATATAATATACGGGCAACCAATTTTGAAGTGTTAGGGATAGTCCCCTGGGTGGCACTTCTTGAGGGTTGTAGGGAGATGTACCGTTCAATACTGAAGGCACGGTGCTGCTGGAAGTTCTTTGCGGTACATCTTTTTTATAAAAATGATATAGGAGGTTGCACTTATGGAAAAACAGCCGGATGAAAATAAGGCCGAACAGGAACTGCAGGAGTGGTTGAAGGACGCTCCGGGAGCGATAATCAACTTGGTGGACAAATGGAGGCAAGGTGGTTCGACAGCACAGGATATTTTGGATGAACTAAAAAGCTGGTAATATGCTTTTCCCTACAGAATATTAGGCAATCCGTGTTGCATTTTTTATCCATATTTGTTATAATTTGCACTGTCTTTACAATTTTAGTGATACGGAGGAGTGTAACGTGAAAGCGATTGTAAACGGAAAGATCATTTTAAAAGATCGGATCGTGGAAAATCAAGCGCTTCTGTTTTCAAATGTATTCGAAGGAATCGTGTCTGCAGACCAAATTCCCGAGGGCGCAGAAGTGATTGATGCACAGGGAGGATATGTGGCTCCCGGCTTGATTGACTTACATATTCACGGTTATTTGGGCAAGGACACCTGTGATGGTGCGGAAGAGAGCATTAGAACCATCTCCAAGGGACTGCTTGCCAATGGTGTGGTAGGTTATCTTCCCACCACCATGACAGAGGATATGAAGGTAATTCGCAAGGCATTAGAAGTGTGCCGTGATCTCATGGAAGAGAGTAAAACATGGGACGGCAGTACCATTTTAGGTTGCCATGCAGAAGGTCCTTTTATCAGCGAAAGCAAAAAGGGCGCGCAGGACCCTAAATATATTTTGAAGCCGGATGCGGCATTCGTAAAAGAGTATGCGGATGTGATTCGCATTATTACCTTGGCACCCGAGACCGACACAGAAGATTTTGCAGCCATCAGAGAGATGGTTCATGACACGGATGTGGTGGTTTCTATGGGACATACTTCGGCAGATTATGAGACCGCTATGAAGAGTACAGAAGTGGGAGTAAAGCATGTAACACACTTGTTCAATGCCATGACCCCTTTGGCACATCGTGCACCGGGCGTGGTGACAGCTGCATTCAACAGTGATGTGAGCTGTGAAGTGATTGTGGATGCGTTCCATGTAAGCCCTGTATTTTATGATTTATTATGGAAAATCAAAGGTAGAAAGCTTTGCTTTATCACCGACTGTTTGCCTGCAGGTGGACTTCCTGAAGGAGAATATACCCTGGGCGGACAGAAGATTATCTACCGCGGTGTGGTATGCCGTTTGGAAGATGGTACCGTGGCAGGAAGCGTACTGCATTTGAATAAGGGAGTATGGAATGTATATACCAACTCCTCCATTCCTCTTTGGGAATGTGTCAATGGTGCATCTTTGAACCCTGCAACTACCTTGGGCATTGCAGATAAGAAGGGTTCCATTGAAGTAGGTAAGGATGCGGATGTCATCATTACAGACTTAGAATTTAATGTACAGAAAACAATTATCGGAGGAGATGTGAAATATGAAGCTTAAAGTAAATGCAAAATTGGATCCCCAGTTCCAACCACTGTCCTTAATCTGTCGTGATATGCGTGAAGCAACCGCACAGGATGGACAGGACCTGATCATTGCCATCGAGAGAAATAAGGGTTATATCACCACTTACAAAACCCGTATTTTTAAGGATGGTACAGGCCATGATGAAGAGAATTTCCGTTTTGTGGAAAGAATGACCAAGGCTCTGCTTTGGGTGGCAGGCGGTTACAAGGTGTATATCGCAGGCAGCCCTGTTGTGGGAGCAAAAATTAAGGAAGCATACACCTATGATGGTTTGCGTGCATTTGATGTGACCTTCATGGAGAGAGTGTATGAGGCGAAGTTTGAAGTCATCGTGTGCGACCTTAAGGATGCACCTGCTGATAAATCTGCTGCAGCTCCCATCGGTCGTCATTTGGATGGTTGCCGTATCGGTTTTGATGCCGGCGGAAGTGACCGTAAGGTAAGTGCCGTTATCAATGGTGAAAGCGTATATTCTGAGGAAGTTGTATGGTTCCCTAAGACCACTTCTGATCCTGATTATCATTATCAGGGAATTTTGGATGCTATGAAGACCGCAGCTTCCAAGATGCCCAGAGTGGATGCCATCGGTGTGTCCAGTGCAGGTGTTTACATTGACAACCGTATCATGGTAGCATCCCTGTTCTTGAAAGTAAGCGATGAAGACTTTGATAAAAAAGTGAAGAATATGTACCTGGATGTTGCAAAGGAAATCGGTGAAAATATTCCCGTTGAAGTTGCAAACGATGGTGACGTAACTGCCCTTG
>JAEIGA010005616.1_pt1 | contig 19148 bp, 26 predicted proteins | sample 9270691 | NCBI WGS metagenome assembly JAEIGA01 (sample SAMN17057246, study PRJNA624740) | gut metagenome | biome: biome; isolation source: fecal sample | host: Bos grunniens | place: China: Xizang | collected 2019 | reverse complement strand
TCCTATGACCACAAACAAAATGCCGACATATAGTCCTAAAACATCAATCTTGTATTTATCCAAACGCCCCATAATGTTTAATACCCCTAAAACAAATACCAAGCCGCCAAATACGAAAAATCCCCCAAAGAAAATCATAAATGTTTCTGCTCTGATAATACCCAAAACCAATATAATAAGACCAGATAGCAATACAATTCCTACCAAACCTGCACCGACAATCACCATAAAATTAAGATTTGATACTGGCTTAGTTTTCGGTTTCATATTCAGAAGTTGTCTCTTAATGATGAAAATACCTATCAGCCAGAATGGTATTGTAAACAGGAGTAATCCGTAATTTTTATCTCTCAGACATACATACGCACCTACAATAAGAAATCCAAACCAGAACAGAAGGAATCCTATTGTAAAGAGTTTATGAAATATTATTGCAATTTTTCTTTTGTTCAGAATCAAGCCAATCTGCTCCATCGCCATAGATATGCTGCAAATCAAAAACGGCGCAAATATTATTTTAGGACTTGGAGTTATTATCATAGAACGTGTCAGTAATATGGTAACAATTATGGCCGATATAAGTTTGCTGGTATAAATACTTCGTTTCACGTTGTCCTCCCTTTGTTTATATAACTCTAATCTACTTTGATAAAATCCTCCTCAGGTTTCCTATTTGTATTATAGCACCTAACACCGTACTTGTTAACAGCAATCTTAAGTGGAAAAGAAGCCAGATGCCACCTGCTCCGGCTTTCTCTTCGCCTCTTAACTTGCGCAATAGTGATATTTTCTTGCGATAATTTCATCTACATCAATTACCGCCCTTTTATCTATGCCATATTGTTGTATAAAATCACTATCTGCCTTCCACTTTAAACAGGCATTTGAAAATCGTGCAGTATTACTACGTCCATTGATAAGCCATTGTAGATGTGAACGAATTTCCGCGACACTTAAAATACCTTCATCCACAATCAACGCCAATATCTTTCGTCTTTGTATTTCAGTTAAATTATCTAGAACATTTACATTGTATCCCATCGTACGAAGCACTGATTCCTGCTTGAAAAAGGTATAATCTATGTGTCGTTTTTGCCTTACCCAGAAATCCTGCTCCACAACCCTACATAACAAGACACCTTTTTCTTTCAACTTTCTGTAATCCTCTTCGAGTATGAAGTATCTATTGCACTCTTTGCAATAGGCTCCTGGAACCATGTAATTGTACACATCTCCACTATGGTTCATAACTTTAATGCTGCAACGAACATCAATCACCTTATGCTTCCCGCTTGTACATTTAAATACCGTGGTGCGTGTGACGAAGTGTGTTGGTGATATCTCTCTAAATTCTTCTATTCTTCCATTTTCAAGGTTGTCCTCATTTCGAATCCTTTTATTTTCATACCTGTAAAGAATCCCTTCGACCTCAAGAATGTCATACACACTCTCACCGTCTTCCACACTGATTTTTACCACATCCCCCTTTTTCTTTCCCAGTAATGCCTTTCCTAAAGGGGACTTGTCCGAAATTTTGTTTTTCTGGCTATTAACTTCCGTCGTGTCAACGAGCATATATTCCATTTTGCTTTTACTTTCCCTGTCGTATAACAACACGATACTTCCTAACACAATCGTGTGTGAAGAGGTCGCATCTACTACATTCTCCGCACTATTTAATACGTCCTCCCTCTTCGCGTAATGCGACTCATTGTTTTGTTTCGCACACTGAAATTTCACACTATATATTCGTCGCTCTCTTCTTCCTATTTCCCGAAGTTGCCTTATGTTTTCCTGCCGTCTTAAGATTCTCAAATCATCAATATCTTTATCTAATCCCAATAGACATTTGTATGTGTCCTGCAATGCACTAATGTTTTCTCTGAGAAACCTCTCCATCTGTGAAAGGGCCATCCAGTTAATTTCTACATCTTCTGAATACTCCTCCCACATTTCCTTTAAATCACGTTTGTCTTCTAACAAATTCTTCATCATCGTTATATCTCCTTCCATCTCTTATCTTATTTTTTTTCGTAATAAATATGAATTTGTTCATTTGTAATTCCTCGCTTGTGTTTTTTTGCGAAACACTCCCTCTATGGAGTGCCTCTTTTCCATATTTAATTTTTAAAATTCTACTGGTCCTATGCTGTCTTCGACTGCTTATCTCCGAAAAAGTTTTCTTGGCTCCTTATTTCATCCATACGCGTTTTAATCAAACCTATCAATTTAGTCCAACATGACAAATTGTGTTCTGCGGCATCCTCGAACACATATTGCATGCCATCCTTACCAGTCAGTCTTTCAGTGACTAATGCTCCATAAGCATCTGCATCAATTTCTTCTTTGCTATACAAATAGCCAAGTACATCCTCATTGCGAGTTATACGGTGTTTATAATAATTTTCATCATTCTGTCGTTGATAAATGTGTCGCAATTCGTGTGCTAACGAATGTACCATGTAATAATAACCCTGACCAATTAACCACACCATATGACCTTGATGTTCACCTTTTTCATTAAACCATTCCTCATATGCTCCTTTTCTGTCATCCAACGACGTTGCATTTACAAAAGTAAGGAATGGACACTCAATATTTAAATCGTCGCATATTTCAAGCATTGATTTATACAAGTTCATTACTCTTTTTCCAGACAAAGTATGTAGCAACTTCGATGTACTTTCATCGATTATCATTGCGATATCCTCAATATTGAGAATGCGTTTTCTCAATATGTCGACAACATCGTCTATTCCGTTACCTTTAACAAACAATATTCCTCTTTGATTTTTGTAAGAATCTTCATTCAGGTACCAAATAACTGCTTCTTCGTTTTCAAATTCTTTCCACGGGATGCGTGCAACACAAATAACTTGAAGACCACAATTCATTTCAACCATTGTCTGATAAATAGGTCTTGCATCGCCATTAAAAACCATCGCGGCAATGGTATGCGTTGTATTAGATTTCTGCATATGCTAAACCTCCTTGACAAATCTCTCTTATCCATTGATGATGCAAATCCCTATTTTCTTCCCAATCCAACATATCTGACAGAAGTTTTGTCATATCGCATCCTCCCTTTTGTGTGATAACATCTTTTGCAATATAGTAAAATTGTTTCAGCAAATTAGTGTGTGTGAAATCCAAACGAGTAAGAATGTAGTTGATTATATTTTGATTGTTTTCATCTTCTCTATAAAAAACGCCGCACCGTTCTTCAAACGGCACATTTGATTTTGCAAAGTTTGTATTTATAATCAACATTGCAACTGCGAGACAGATAGAAACTTCCTCATCTGGCAAATTATCGTTACCAGATTGGAACAAAAGGTCATAAATGACTACACGTACCTTATCGTGGCACCAATCAATTGGTTCAAATGATGTTCCTTTAATATTTCTTATTACACCATCATTTCCTTTTGTTTTATAAACCGCTTCAATAAATTCTTTTTTGTTTTTCATAATTACTATTCCTCCTTTTTCCCAGAGATGAGGATTCCCTCCTCTCCGCCTAATTTTTATTCCATTGATTCACCAAACAATTCAATATAAACATCTGCATCTAAATAGCAACTAACCCACTCCATATATTTACAGTCACGTATTTAACCAGCAATGCCAGATAAACACAATTTTCTAGCACTTACGCTGTTATCGATTGTTTTGCTCCGAATGGTTCTTTTTGCTTTTTGATTTTATCCATTTGATTTTTAATTAAAATTTTTAATTCTGTCCAATATGGGTGATTATATTCTTCGACATTATCAAACGCATATTTCAATCCATTCTTTCCCGTTATCCTCTCAACATATAGTACACCATAAGCATTTGCATCAATCTCTACTTCGCTATATCTATTAGCATGCATGTCTTCTTCAGGGGTGATATAGTTTTCAAAATAGTTTTCATCATTCTTTTGCTGATACATATGTCTCAACTCATGAGCCAATGACTGTAGCATGTAATAATACCTCTGTCCTCTTACCCACACCCAATCTCCTTTGCTGTTGTCCTCTTCATCAAAAACCTTTATATGCATAGCCCTTTTATCATCAAAATATATTGAATTAGTGAATACAAGTGACGGACACTTAATTTCCAAATCGTCGCATATATTGATTAACTCTTTGTATAGATTTAAAACTCTATTTCTGGATAATGTAGGTAAAAATTTTGTGTTCGTACTGTCGATTATTGTTACAGCATTTTCCATATTACTAATGTTTCTTTTTAATATTTCGACAATATCGTTGATTTCATTACCTTTAACAAACAAGATTCCTCTTTGATTTTCATAAGATTCTTCATCCACACACCAAATAATAGCCTCCTCGCTTTCGTATTCTTTCCATGGCATAATTTCAACGCAAACCACTTGCAAACCGCAGTTCATATCTAACATAGTCTGATAAACAGGTCTCATATCGTCACCAATAGTGTGTAACACTGCGTTGTCCCTCGAATTAAGTCTTTTCATAGTCTTTAATCCTCCTCTTTTATCTTTTTTTTAAATTCGATTTCAATTTTCATGTTGTTGGGTCCGTCTTGGCAATTTAGAATCTCATTTAAATTCGCACCACAGATTTTCAAAAAATCCATAAATCCAACTCTTGCCAATATACATCTACATACACTATCAAATGTAGATGCTGTCACCCTTTTCCCTGTAAAAAACAATTCGCCATATCGGAACTCGAATCTCTTTCCCGATATTTTGAATGTGCAACATTGCTTTTCGTTATCTTCTGCATTCATCCTAAATAAAACATCAAGTGAACGTTCCCAAATATTTTCGACTGTTCCGTAATCTAAATTAATAAATTTCATAAAATCCTCCTATTCTTCCGGTCTTTTTACCGGACATTCTTTGATTGTTTCTTTGTTTTCGAACGAGTTGTCGGCTTTTCACTCGTTCCTCACTATTTGATTTTCAAGGTACAACGGTCAGAACCTTTGCCAGCCAACGCTCAACAACTTGGTATCGGAAATTTAGTCTGTCATTTCACTTGAATCGACATCCTTTAGTGCAATATTTCGCTTAAGAAGTTCTGCTTCCACTCGCTTCCGCATCTTAAAGAATCGGTGCTCCGCAACACGACACCCGTCAATGAAATATTGGCCACACTCGTCTTGGATGTACTTATATTCTTTGTCGTCATAGGTGAAACCTCCTGCAACAATCAGTTTGTTGCTGATAGCATGTAACAATCCCCATATACTTAACAAAGCCATTATCTCCTGATGCTCTTCTTCTCTTAATCTGTTACCTTGTAGTTTATTCAAACATGTAATTGCCATCTTCTTTTCTCCTTTTATTCTCTTTTTTAATTCTACCTACAATCGTTGTATCAGATTGCAGATGAAAAACCTTTCATTATTAGTATGAAAGTTTTTTTGCTTTTCTTTAGAAAATCTGAAATTTCTTCAACTTCAGGCCAAACATCAAAGTTTGGCACTGACCATTATTGAAAACCACGCGTATCGCGTGTTATCACCTCCTCTCGGTTTTCCCAATTGCTATTTATGTAAGTCATCTGACAGATGACACAAAAGTTAATTTTCCTTTTTAGTGATGCGTTCTGCATCCTGTATGGTTCTTCTATCCTCCTTTCGGTTCTATATTTTTTTGGCAATGATAAAACGACTAAAACAGGCAACAAAAAAAGGCTGCGAGTTTTAATCCAACGATGAAGAATTCTGAAATTTGTTCATGAATTCTGGGCCAAATGGCCGCACTATCCCCTGGGATAATTCATCGCAATATAAACTCACAACCTTAACGGTCTTCTATTCTGTTGTTTTGTCATTTTCTCATTGCCATCGAGAAAAATATAACTGTACTATTTTTTTGTATGGTCCAAAGACCATTTCATATAATACATGCCCTTTATCATTAAAGGGATTATAGTTTATCATATATATTCTGTCGTTGTCAACATCTTTTTTAATTTTTTTTATAACTTCTTATATCACTATGCTTTTCACAAAAGAGGTGAGCCGTTCAGATGATGATTGATATCAGTCACCCGACGGCTCCTTGTTATGCTTGTTATATTATTGTTTAATTACCAATCCACAATGCACTTGTATATGATGTTGCACTATCACTTCCCGCATAGTGATAACTCCTTACACGATAATAATATCCGCTAGGGACTGTAACACTTTTACTAATTCCAGCATAAAAAGAACTTTGATTGGTTTGAGTCCATGAAGTCACACATTCCCAACTCCCTGAAGAGTTCTTACGCTCCAAAATAGACGTGATTTTAACAGTGCATTTTACCGCCGCACTTGTTGTTCCACCAGCCCCTACTTTTGTAGAAGATATTTTATTAATAACAGAATATCCATCAGACAAATATACACCCCATGTTTGTGTATTTATTCGTCCAATCAACGCATCCTCTGTCATAATGTCTGTCATATCAATGTCGTCATCTTGTGCTCTTACTGTAATATTACTATTCATTATTCCTGCAATACAAATTACAATTGCCAACAATGTTATAATTCTTCGTTTCATATAAATATCCTTTCTTATCTTTGCTAATTAAAAAAACTTAATGTATTCACAATTTTTTCCACTTCATTTTGTCTCATATCCGTTATTCTAATCCAGTATTGTACATCCTGATATACAAAATCAACTGTCCATCTGTTTTTACCACTATCTACTATCTTATATTCTGTCACCGTAATCTCTACGCCATTTACATCAATTTGATATTCTTGTACTTTCTCATCTTCAATTACTGTTGCAAATGAAGATTCCCGATAATTTGGTCGAATCGTATAGATAATTTTAGCCTCGTTCTCAGTGCCATAATACAGATTTACACCTTGCATATCTGTATAAAACACAGCCTCTTGGAACACTATCTGTTGAGGACGATACTCTATTTTAACTGGTTCAAAGTCATATGTATCTTCTATCTTTTCGAAAACCGCTTGCTCCTCAACATATTGTATCGGCTCAGTACTACCAGAATCCGTAACTGTCTGCTCTCCACCTGAAAGCATTTGTTTTAACATAGTTAGAATATTCTTATCCTCACCGAAACTCACAGTTCCGAGTGCTAACACTGCCACCGCAGCAGCGATTAATACCGCCACTCTGCTCCATTTGTGTCTCTTTTTGTATATTTTCCCGTATCGTATCCATTCTCTTTCTTCGTCTGTGAGATTAGCCAATCTCTTCTGCTCCTCATACTCTTCGATTTGGGCAAATAATTTTTGGCGGATTTCTGGCGGAGCCTCGATTTCTCGCAACACTGGGTCGGCATTTACAATAGCAAGAATTTTCTCTGCCTCTTCCAATTCCGCCTCCATTCCCACCTTTACCAATCTCTTCAGTTCTTCATCAGTCATTGCCGTTCCTCCTTTGTTTCTTGATTTTTGGCAAGTCTTTTTGCTTCAATTAACAGTTGACCGTGGATACTTTTTTCATCAATCTCCTGCAATTTCTTATATACGTTTGCGAATGTCTGTCTGGTAATATCTTTGGCCTTTTCTTCATCCTGTAAAACATATAAAGATAACCGGTATACATCATTCGCATACCTTTCATAAATCTTTTCATACTCTTTCATCTTGTTCATGTCATCTAAAAAACCTCCTCATACATCCGCGCATCAAAAAAAGACTCAACCTAAGTAATGCGTCCTGTTCGGGCGCAGTCCTTACATTGAGTCCTCACGCATAGTTTAACATATTTCGACAAAATTGGAAACAGTAATTTCTCTTATATCCTACTGTTTTTCTCTCTTTTTTCTGCTGACCCGGGCGGGTTGTTGTGGAAATGCAGTTGGTTGGCTACACGGTAGAATGCCTATAACCAACACTCCTCTTTCAGTCAGATATTGTCTAAGTACATATATAAAAGGCAATAAATTGACTGTACTCCAATCAACCTATTGCCTTAAACATTGTTTTATATGTGAATTGCTTTCTGTTTGTTCCATAAGCGGTATTAGGCAGTATTAGGCGTTATAGGCTTCCTTCTGCTTCAAATACCTGTTCACAGCATTCCTAGCAAAGTACCCAATCCTCTTATGCATCTGCCAATCATCATTGAAATCCAAGCGATTCACCTCGTACTCTGACATATACTGTATCTCACTCTCCGGTATCTTGCCCTTCGCATAAAACCGGATGCACTCCACCATACTGGAAACAAACAAATCTACTACTTTCTTACTTCTTACTGTCTCCATCATTTTCTCCTTTTATCCGAAATTGTTCCACTTCCTCTCGTGTCAGGTCCACGAGTTGTTTGCCATGGTCTTTGGCGTATTTCGAAAGCCGAAGCAAATCTATATTACAGGACGGAGCATTAGTGTACGGATTAGGTTCTGCATAGTAACTTACATCCAGTTCTACACCTTGTAGAAAGTTAGGTTTTGTTGTGTTTATAATGATACACCTCCTATAAGGTTACTCAGGCCAAAATTGCATTATGAAAACACCTTTCACATTTTCAATTGTTACACTTAAACCGGGAATCGATTCGGATATTGCGCCTAGTGTAGGGACATCATATGGCGACCCGTATTGAGAGATTATCGAGTTAACTGTATTATATAATTCCGTTCCTCCTTGTGGTGCAATCGTTTCAAGACACTGTTTTACTAATGTCGGAACCTCTGCATAAATAGGTTCTGTTTCCGCACCAATACCGTATCCAGACCACCCTTTAATTGTCACCATCATCCAGGAACCTGTTGTGGTATGATTACACACGCCTATTGTCTCACCCCAATAATGCGTACTTGTACCGTAATCCCTCACAGGAATATACTGACTTCCCATACCAGTTCTGAAAATATCAACGCACTTGGAATATCTTTCCTTGGCGGCCGCATCTAATTGACTATACATACCAGCATATGGCGACTTCTCCGGCTCTGGTGTAGGCGTAGGAACAGGTGTCGGATTACTTGGGGTCGTTGTTCCCCCGCCAGAATTGTTGTTGCCGTTGTTATTATTCAGATTCTGATTTGAGTTAGAAGAACCCTGTTGTTGCGTTGTTTGCTGTGCCGGCTCTTCCACCTCTGGAGTTTGCACTTCCGATTGCGAAGTATTTTCTTCACTCTCATCTTCCACTACAGAAGTTGTATCCTTTTCAGTTTCTTTCTCTTTATCTTCGTCAGTCTTATCGTCTTCGACAGACTCGATTTTATCATCTTCTTTTACGGTCTCTTTATCTTTTCCATTATGTATGCAATACAGAACACCAACAAGAGCCAATGCAACTATAGTGATTGCTACAACAAGTATAATAATAATTTGTTTTTTGCTTAACCTTCTCATTTTTCCTCCATTGTGCTACTCAGCCCAGAAAAATATTTCCAAGCCGTTTACACCATCATTAATTGTAACCGACAAACCAGGAATAGATTCGGATACGACACCCTGCGAAGGGACATTGTGTTCATCTCCATATTGTAAAATCAATGAATTAATCTTATTATATAATTCCGTTCCACCTTGTGGCGCAATTGCTTCAATACATCGCTTTGTTAATGACGGAATTTCTGCATAAATAGGCTCCGTTTCCGTGCCAATACCCTGTCCTGACCAACCAGCAATATTGATGTACATCCATGCACCATTTGTAACAGCAGCACTTATAAAAATTTCATCTTCCCAATAGGATACATTGTTTTCCCTTTGTTTAACAGGAATATACTGGCTTGCTATACCACCCTTTAATATTTCTACACACTTAGCCAACCTTTCTTTCGAAGCCGTATCTAATCGACTATACATACCACCCGTAGTAGAGCCACCATTGTTTCCGCCCTGACTTGGAGTGGAAGACGTGTTATTATTTGTTCCTTCATTATTCGTCGTCGTATTACCAGATGTTTGATTACTACTCTGATTGTTAGAAGCACTTGCCTCTACTTTTTCAGCAGACAAATATTCGGATTTTACATATCCCGTAGCACCATTAAATTCAATTTTGCTCCATCCGTTTTCTTCGCCTATTTTCACGATTTCCTGTCCTTTGGTCAAACTGCCAATTTTAGAATTTGATGTACCGGCACCGCTACGAACATTTACATTCGATTTCGCATACATAGTAACTTTTTCAACAACAGGCTCTGTAGGTTGTACATCAATATTGGTATCATCAGATGTTTGTGTATCAGAAGATTCTTCTTGTTTATCATTTTCATTATTATTTGAATCTTCTTTCTTAACAGCATCTTCTTTCTTATCGTCAACATCCTCGGTTTCTTGTTGCTCAATTTTTCCCTTGTTTTCTTCTGTTTTGTTCGCTGTTTTCGTACCAAAATATACGCCCAAAACAATCGCAACAATCAGAATAATAGCACCAACTATTCCAATTATAATCCCTTGTTTTTTCGTTAGTTTCTTCATTCCTCTTTTCTCCCTTTCTCCGCAATACATCTTTTTATTGCCTCCAAACAGGCCTCATCTGTCGATTCCGGAATTTCGATATCCTCGTATAGGAATCGTATTGCTTCATATAAATCTTCATCCATTCCTATCACCCTTTCGCAAAAACGCCTTTACTATATAGTGCGTTTTTCTATGGAAAAGGTATATGTTTCCTTAAAATTGTCTATATTACTCTGCGAAATATCTGATTTCCAGGCCATCCGGACTTTGTGTTAAGGTCACATAAAGCCCCGGAATATCTTCCTCAACTTGACCTTGCGTTGGTATATTTTGCGGATAATAATACTCGCCCAAAAGAGTGACAACTTTCTGATACAATTGCAAGTCTGCCTCCCCACTATCTCCACCAATAATATCCATTACGGTACACAATGTGCTAGATAGGGACATATATACCTGGTCTTCAAGATTGTCTGTCAGTTTTGCATTTGTATACCACTTTGCAAGACGCAAATACATCCATGAGCCATCTGCATTGTCATAAGACAAATAAATACTGTCAAAATAATTAAGAGAGGTTCCGTCAATCACCAAAGACTCTCCGCCCTTTTCATTCTTCAAAATATCTGCAATTAACTGGAACTTGCTTTTTGCATGAGAATCGCTATTCTCATACCCACCCTGTGGCGGAGTACTCCCATTTGAGATGCTCCCCATAAGTGCATCTGCCGGTGACTGATTTTCCGGTGCAGTTGTTGTACTTGACTGCCCCTGAACATTAGTTGTCGGAGGTTGATATCGCTTTGTTTTTATCGCAACAAAATTGCTACCGGAACCTCCTCCGGCTGAGAAATTCGTCATCCCGAACATATTCTGAAACAAATGGTACGGGTTGATATATTTTTTCCCATCAATCACTTGTACTTCCATATCCATCGTATACGAACCACCGTTAATGGTATACGAGTTTGCTTCATTGATTACAAACTCATATTTATCTGTGCCGTCATCATAACAATACACATTAGTTCCGTTAACGACTTTCCTTGTCAGTGGTAATTGTAAAAGTGCATCTTCACAAATCAGCCATTTCTTGATTCGCCCGTAAGTAGGGTCATCGTAGTAATCGCCTTCGTGTACATAAGCAGAAACGTCTACCGTTTTGCTATCCCAATAGATGAAATAAGTGTGATTCTCAACCGGATGTTCAATGACACCTTGCGGCACTTGCTCTTGCTTTTCCTTTTCCTCATCCTTTTTCGTATCTTCTTCCTGCTCCTCTACGATTGGATTTGGTTCTGGTTCAGTTGACTGATTATGCTGAATTACCCCGACCGTTCCTGTACTAACTGCCGTAGCAACTACGACGCCAACCACAATTTCTTTTACACCATTTACTTCAGTAAAAGCCTCAATATATCTGCTTATCGTCGATACCGACTGTCCTACCGTTTTTCTAATTTGATTGAACAATTTGAAATCCACCGACATTGGAAGTTTCGAGTGCTCCGCATAAACACGCAAATAGAAACCGATTAATGGAATTGGTGCTATTCCTCTTAAGCGTGTTCCTGTCTTCTTCTCATAATCCGATATCATTTCCTTTAAAGAGTCTTTGGCCTTACGCATTCTAGTCTTTACAGTAACAAGTGAAACTCCCATAATATCTGCTATTTCCTGATATTTCAGACCTCCATAAATATGATAAATGATTGTTTCTGCCTGCTCCTCCGGAAGTTTTCTGATAAATTTCTTCATCAATTTCCGAAATTCTTTTTTCTCCAATGCGGAATCCGGAATAAACTCAGGATTATGTTCCTCGTCTTCTGCTATATCCGAAAATGCTTTGATATCATATTCGTCGCCATATTCTTGGCTCTGCTCCCTCTGTAAGACCTCCATTTTGTTCTTGTCAACATAACGGAGGACCATACGATTCGAGACCACCATAATCCATTTATAGAAACTATTTGGCTCCTCGTTTCTAAACTGAGAAATGTTCTTGAAGAACTCCATGTAGAGTTCCTGCATAACATCCTCAACAATCGCCTTGGTATCTCCGGATAAAATATCCTGGTCGATAAACTTCGATACCTGATGATATATCATGCTATAGCAGTATTGTTTACTCAGTTTGTAAATAGTAGTAGCCTTGTCCTCGTCACCATTCTGAAAGTCGTTAATCGCCTCAAATAAAATTGACTTTTCTTCCTCAAAATGGCTGTGTATTTTCTTGATTTTTCTCATTCTCTTTAGCCTTTTCCTATGTGTTCTATATTACTATCCTTAATAATACCACCTATCGTGTCCTGCGTCACATTTTCCCATACAATTATTTTACCATAAAATGGATAAAAGCCGTCTGGCTTCTCGCTACGCAAGACCAAACGGCCACATCCGTGAGTTAAGTTATTTTATTTTGCAAATACATTTCTTTTCTTTGTTACAACAACTGCTGCCAATGCTACCAAGCCGATAACTACATATACCATAACTGAATTTTTGTCACCTGTCTGTGATGCCTTTGTATCAGTTGATGGAGTTGTAGGTTTCACAACTTGATTTGTGTTTGTATCCTTGTTGTTATCTGTAGATGGTGTACCCGGATTAGGATTCGTATTTGTTTCTTCCTTATCCGCATAGGCAATTGCATATGTTGAGAAACGGTCTGTCTTGAACGAGATTGTGCCATCTTCGTTAACGACTGTGTCTAAGACTTCCACTACTCCATTGTGATTACGAATCACTTTATATGTTCTTCCATCTGCTTTCAACTCTTCTGGAATCGCAACTGTAATGGTAATCTCTTCTTGCAATTTGTTGATTGTTCCAAGTTCTTCATCATCTGCTTTTAACACGATTGAAAGGTCGAGATATTGCAAATTTGCATCTTCCCCGAGTTCTGTAGCAACTTTATCTTCAATTGCTTTCTTATCTGTAGCAGTAATTTGTTCAACTTCTTGTGTTGTCATTTCTTTTACAACAAGTTGTGCTTGTACTGTCTTTCCGCTTTCAATTGCTTTTGCAACCTTCGTTGCAGTTTCCTCAGAAACCACTTCTTTACTTGCATTTCCACTTAAGATATTTCCTACCACTTTAGCCGTTTCGCTGCCAATTGCTTGTTCTGTTTCCTGTTTTTTTATCACCGTTACATTATCTACTGGTTTTGTTACTTCTTCATCTGTAATAGAATCCTGAGTACCTGATGTGACTTGATATGTCGTTGTCCTAAACCTATTTGTCATATTTTGAATGCTGACCGAATTTTCTATAACATCTAATTTATAAACTATTAAAATTTCCTGATTGGCCAGTTCCTCCGGAATTGTTCCGACAAATACGATAACAAATTGTTGGTTTGCCGCCAAATCTGCAATATTTGCTTTTCCATTATTTACAGTACATCCCTCTGCCACTGCTGTATTCTCAACTGGTTCCACTACTGTAGCCTCAAATGGAATAAATTCTCCCTCTGCAAACGCCTTATCACTTGTTGCATATCCCAACTGTATTTCAACATTCCCCAAGGAATAGTCTGCATAATTACTAACAAATAAATCTACTTCTACTTCTTGTTCCACGGGAACGTTCTTCCATATGTCATATGACTGGGAAAATGGATTCATATCAACATAGTCAAACAACACCCACCAGTATGTATCATCAGTATACGGTGTTAATTCAAATTGTTTAAATTCCGGAATACTATAGTTGCCGTTTGGTATCATATTATAAAAACCATAATCTATAACAATTTCACCTTCACTGTCACTAGTAAACATATTGTATCCAGCAGTAAAGAAGCCATTATTTAATATCAATTTAGCGCCTTCTTCTACCTCAAATAAACCTAACCATTCTTCTTCATAATATTGCTCCCAACCTTCAAGTGGTGTGTGTTGCTTTATTTCACCTTTCCCGTTTCCGGCACCTTCTGCTTTCCATGACATAATCTTAAGTTGTGCTCCGGCTTCGACCTTAAATACTGGAAAATCTTCCAAAGTTTCTAAGGTATAACCATTGAGATTAAAAAGAATATTTTTTCCTGCTGGAATCTCAATTGGTTCACCATCAGCCCATGTAATATCTTCTTGTAGATGGATTCTCTCAACGCCATCTGAATCGACACCTTCTTCACTATCAATCATTTCCTGAAGTGCCTTAACCTGTGCATTATCACTTCTTGCCTCTGTCGGCATTACACACACACCAGCAACCATAACCATTGCCAGCAACGCGCAAAACACTTTTTTCATTCTGTTCATCTTCTTCTACCCCTTTTCCTTATGTTGTTAAAAATACTTCTATATATTAAGTGCATGTTTTTGCGAAAAAGGTATATCATTTTTCGTAATTTTTTGAAATATTTTTCGCAAAACATATAAATCGTCGCACTTAATACGCTTATTCGTTACAATTTTACTCTTGTAAATGGTTAAAGTCAATGATTTTGTGACGATTTTCCGTTATTGGTATATCGGTTTTCATTATCTATGATTTTCTTTTTACTAAGAATATAATTTAGATATATACCAAAACTAAAGATATGGGAATGATAGTTATGAATAATGATTTTGATGTAAATTCGCGCATTAAGCAATTGTGCGAAGAAAGAAACATAACACTCTATGAATTGGCAAAACGGTCGGATATTCCATATTCGACGCTTAGCACAATGTTACACAAATCCAACCAGCCTTCGCTGATAACTCTGCGAAAAATCTGTGATGGATTAGGCATAACATTGAGCAATTTCTTTAATGTTGAAAACGAATCTGTCTCCCTGACGGATGCTCAGAACGAATGTCTGTCGCTTTTCAATTTGTTAAGCATTGAGGAGCAGAAACTAGCGATGGCGTACATGAAAGGGATGCTGAAAAAATTGTGATTACAGGAGGTCGGCCGCTGCCGGCCTTTTTATTATGTCGAAAGACATTTATTCTTAAAACAAAAACAACCAGTTGGAGGACTGGCTGTTTCTGCTAAATGACGAACAAAAGATTTACTCCATAACATAGGAGTCACATAATTTTTTCCTCTCACCTTCTTTCTACTTTCTATAAAAATAGTATGTATTTTCATCTACTTAAACAAAAAATCTTAAGGCGATTCCCCTTAAAATCCCTTGATTCCCATTTTGTCTTGTATAATCATGGTGAGGTGATTGAGATGAGATATACAGAACGAATACGAGATTTAAGAAAAGAGAAACGATATACTCAAACCTATGTGGCAAACGTACTACAGGTGGCGCAGACGACCTATTCTGATTATGAAAACGGTAGAGTTCGAGTACCTGTTAATCATATTGTTGAATTAGCACGATTCTATAATGTAGACCTAAACTTTATAACAGGCGTGAGTGATATCCGTAATCCTTTTCCGGATTAATTTCCCAAAGAAAAGGGCCACGAGTTTTCGTAGCCGATTTCTTTGGTATGGCAATGGTTGCGTTTTACCATACCGAAAATCACATATTTCATAAGGAGTGATAAAAAACACGGGACAGATAACCAGCCATTACCATATGATGAAACTGCCATCTGCCTTTATAGATATGTACCACTAATATTATGTATTTTAACTGTAGCAAATAAAAGAGATTTGAAACACCATGTTTTTCGTGAACCCTTTCCGCCATTTTCCTTGTTATTAAAACAAATTTAGACAATTATGTGGATTTGAAGCAATTTCCTTCAAAAACAATAGTTTTTACTTAAAAAAGAATAGTTTTTACTTAAAAAAGAGGATTATAGAGGATTAACAGAAAAAACAACCATATCGTAACATTGCATTCTGTCAGATTCTTTCAGATTTTGTGGCTATTCAGGCAAAATATATATTTGCCTCCTATTTTTACTATATATACTTGACCAGAAGAATAATTTTTACGTCTAGAAAAAAGTTTTCTGTTCCTTTTCTATAGAAGAGAGCGCAGATTTTAAAAACTATTCGCCACCCCAAAAACTACAATTTTCTGCAAAGAAAAAGGCCATAAGATGTGCTCTTATAGCCATTTCTTTGATGTGGTATGGGAGGTAATTCCATCCACACCGTGAACCATTTTATAAAGATAAAAGAAAAAATTATGCCGGCACAATGCCGCTGTACCATTTAGTACAACCTCCATATGCCTTTATACAAAAATTACTCGATAATAATATGTAATAAATGCTGCCCACTTATCAATTTACTTTTCTGGATATGTTTTTACATCACCACAATAACTACAGATTTCCTTTTTTAGCATCAATCCCATTCCTGTTAATCCATCAGAAACCAGTAGATTTTCTCCACAATCGCATGATTTTATGTACGCACATCCATCCTCGACTTTTTCATACTCGCCGAAATTACTCGGATTTTTCAAACACCTCTCTGCCATAACATAGAAATAACTGCAACTTCGCATGATGCTTTCAGAATGGCAGCGATAGCACCTGCCGGAATAAAATCCTTCGCTGTGAAACCCTCCGCCAACACATGGTTCATCATAACGGTCTGTCTCACACGGTGGATGCGAGTACATGTCGTTAAAATTGACTGCCGTACCGTCTCCCAATATGTCGTAAAGAGCGTATCCACAGCCGTTACATCCCCACCTCATCTCATATATATAATTATAGGTATCCGTTTCCACAGGCTGGTACCAGTGCTCGCATTCTTTCACCTCAGGCGCTGGCGTAGCAACAGGTTCACTAACTACCGGCGTTGTAACTACAGGTGCCACTGGCTCAGTCGGTTTCTTGGTTTCAGTTTTCTGTGATTTCTTTTCACTCTTCTGGGTCTCAGTACTTGCTACGCTCTCAGTCGGAACAGGCTCTGCAGTCTCCTCTTCCACCGCACCTTCCGTAGTATCCTTATGGCTCTCGTCCTCCCCTCCGAACTCTGCAATATCCTTGACCACAGCCTCCATTTTATCTTCTTTCTTTTCAGAGGTTTTTGGGTTGTTCTCAACACCACCACACCCTACTAGCATAACCGCCACCATTACAATGGCTAAAATCGTTCTAATTCTCATTCAATTTCTCCTTTCCATTAACTATTTTTGTTGTTCTAATACATACTTGAACCGGACCATATCGCCTGCTATATTCATCAACAAATGCTTGAATAAAACCCCTACGTTCCTGCTCTTGGACCTCTTTGAGTTTTCTGTATTCTGACATTTCGTACTGCATATCTTCCATATTTATCACTTTTGTCCTTTTCCGCTTTTCATTGGTTTAATTTTTATGTTTAGCAACACATTGTATTTTTTGTTAAACCTTAGGACAAACTCAGCCAGTTCTTCGAGCATTTTCTGTTCTTCGCTTTTTACAACAACATTTATATCTTGCCTCTTCATTTACCGAACACCTTCCCGAATATTTGCTCGCCTGTAACTATACCGCACCAGGTTCCTCCCCGCCTGTTATCGCCCATCAAATAAAACTCGCCATCTTTCAATGTTAACTCAATATCATAGTCACCAAAATCATTCCAGCCGGGATATTCCAAATACGGCTCCTCAATCCAGTCCTCATCTACCCAAATAATACTGTGCCCGATTAGGACCTTCTCCCTCGGTAAGCCAATCACCCGCTTTGTCACCCTCGTGCCATCTTCCAAAATAGCCCCAACAATATCTCCTCTTTTGATTTTTTCAGGCTTTGTTTTCACCTGTAAATACATCTCACCGGCTGACAAGTTGGGTTCCATACTGTTTCCGCGTCCTCGTACGACCGTCACGATTCCCAACGCCCACAAGATAATAAATGCAATCCCCATAACAATAATTAAGACCGCAACAGTTCGGTGAATCTTATTTAAAATCCTCTTCATTTTACTCCTTTCATCTCACTGTAATTTCTTTACCTTCTACCTTTATCACTTGACAATTTCGTATAAGACAACCATACGATTCTATGATTTCGCCATTTTCCTTTTTCAAAATAACATCAGAATAGTCAAGGTCCTTTTCGTCAAGATAATCTTCCAATCTCACTATTTTCCTCCTCTCCTTCATCTAAACAATCCTGGATGAACCGCCAAGTCCCTAGCCAACTTTCGAACTTCTCCAACGGCATCTGCAAATGCTTGGCTGCACTTTCTCTTGATAACTCTCCGCCAAGAACCAGAGTTGCATATTCATGTATTCTTATAAATCGAAGATGTTCCCTAATCTTTTCCATTACATCCTTCGCCATCATTTTGCCTCCCAAATTGTGAAATCACAGCATCAATCACAACTCTTTGCCTCCTGTTGCAGTTCCCACTCTCGCATCTCTCTTAGGAAGTCTGCCGTTTTCATATCTACCGTGTGCGCCAAAAATGCCGGTGTGCAACGACGACCACTTTTCAAATCATTAAATCGTGATTGGATTCTTTTCCAATCTTGTTCTGCCTCATTGACAAGACTCACATCTAATCTCAAAACCGCCACGATTTCTCCCACTCTTCTGCCTCGTTTCAAGGCATCCATCACAACTTCTTTCTTGAACTGTTTCTCCTGCTCCTGTATCGTTTCCCATTCATTCATTTCTTTTTCAAATTCTTCCAAAGACATTCCCTTTAGCCGTTTTAATGCCTGTTGCGGGTTGACAATACCTTCTCTTACATCTTCGATACAAACCAATAATCTTTCTTCTTTCCTCGCTTCCGCAAGCATTTCTTCCATAATTTTACTCATGTAATTTGTCCTCCCATATTTCCAAAATCTTCAAAAACTCTACAAAATCATGAAAATCGTTATTTATATTCATAATTTCAAACGCACGATTTCTTGT
>JAEIGA010005615.1_pt1 | contig 19150 bp, 13 predicted proteins | sample 9270691 | NCBI WGS metagenome assembly JAEIGA01 (sample SAMN17057246, study PRJNA624740) | gut metagenome | biome: biome; isolation source: fecal sample | host: Bos grunniens | place: China: Xizang | collected 2019 | reverse complement strand
GACCAAAGCGTCAGAGAAGGTGAAAAAACATTAAGAGAAACTGCAAAAGACGATTACACTGGTATCTTACCGGTATTCAATTACGGAACAAAAGAAAACGCTTTAGCTCTTAACTCACCGATGGACAGAGCTATAGAGAAATCGGCGATATGTATTCAACGACATTCAATGTATTTCAATATCTTAGAGCTTTACCTTAGCCTTCTTGTCTGACTTGCGGCTCTTCTCGGCTGCGAAGCCCATGATGTGGCTTTCGATAGATGCTTCGATGGTACTGCTGAGACGGTTGTTGTCCTGAGTTACAACTGCTTCGATGAAGTCTCTTACAAGAGCGAAATCACCACCTCCGTGGCCAGAGCCCTTGTACTCTTCAGCATCGACTACGTCCATACTCCATCTCTTCTTGTTGCGTGTACGGAAATCCCATACGGTGAATGTGCCTCCGTCACCTTCGATGTAGCCCTTGGTACCCATGATTCTGGTTCTGCGGCCACCCCAAGGTGTGAATGCGTCCATTGTGAACGATGCTGTCTTTCCGTCCTCGAAGGTCATCTGTGATACGTAGTGGTCAGGCTGGTCGTTGTCGCAGTGATATACGCACCTTCCATAGCCTGTTGTCTTGATCTTCTCCATGATCTCGTTCTCGTCTTTCCTGTCCTTGAGGTCGAATACTCCCAGGTGGAGCTTCCTGTTGACATAGATGTCGATTGCAGAATATGGACATGTGCTTTCGTGAGGACAGCCGTCTGTACATCTGAGAGGTGCTCCCGCAGGTGCGTTCTCCTTTTTGAACAGATGGAGCGAACCGTCAGCCGCAATGGTAAGGCAAGGCTTGTTGACAATCCATCTGATGATGTCGAGGTCGTGGCAAGACTTGGCAAGGATGATAGGAGTAGTGGCCTTCTCGCTTCTCCAGTTGCCTCGTACGTATGAGTGTGCCATGTGAGCATACTGGATCGGTTCCATGTGCTGGATATTCACAAGTTCGCCGATCTCACCCGAATCAACCACCGACTTAAGTGCGATGAAGTAAGGAGCATATCTGAGCACGTGGCAGATCGCTACGATGCGGTTGTATTTCTTTGTGTGGGCGAGGATCTGGCGACATTCTTCCTCAGTCTGTGCTGCAGGCTTCTCGAGAAGTACGTCATAGCCCATTTCCAATGCCTTCAGACAAGGTTCGATATGTCTGTCGTCAGGAGTGGAAATGATTACTACATCGGCGAATTTCGGCACCTCGAATACTTCCTTGTAATGACCGAATCTATGTTCTTCAGGGATTCCATGCTTCTCGGCCATAGCAGTTTTCCTTGTCTCGAGAATGTCGGAAACTCCGACGATTTTAAGATGTTCCGGATATCTTTCTGCGTAGCTGGCGTAAAGTCTTCCGCGGTTGCCGGCACCGATCACCACAGCAGTGATCTGCTTGTTGGTCCTTGGCTTGAGTGAACGGATCTCTACATCGATTTTGCCGTCTTCCGCTGCCAGTCCTGCTGCCTCAGGTGCTGGTGAATCGATGAACATCTCGGCAGCCATTGCCATTGGGTCTGTCAATGCGACTCCTGTAGCGATGAGTCCGCATCTTTTAAGGAAATCTCTTCTAATCATAGTCTTGTATTGGGAGTGGTTAATTCTCTTTGAAGTAATGAATTTCCGAAAGTTAGATATAATATTTATATAAATCAAAGTTTTTTCTTTTTTCTTAAATTTAATAACTTTGCAAGACTAATGGTGGAATAGTATGAATAAGTTGATAAGTGTCATAGTATCAATAAGTTGCGTTTTCTTTGCCTCTTGCTCGGGGCCTGCGGTGCAGGAGACCTCTGCAGTTGAGGAACAGGCTGACTCTGTCGTTTGTCCGCTGGGATTCAGCACTGATTCGTTGAAGATGATCGAAGGTAATGTGAGGAGCGGTCAGTTCTTTTCCAACCTTCTTGGAGATCTCGGGATGAGCCAGAATGATGCATATAATCTGAGTATTGCCTGCGATTCTGTCTTTGATGTAAAGAGTCTTAGGGTAGGTAATGCATACTCGGCATATTACTCCGGATCATCACTGGAATATCTTGTCTATGAAAGTGATAGAAGCAGCAGCATAGTGTTTCGCTGTCGTCCGCCGTATAGTGCCTGGATATATCGTAAGCCGGTCACTGTGGAGGAAAGGTATGCAGATGTGACTATCAATACGTCGCTATGGAATGATATGCGTGCGGCAGGAGTGTCGCCTCTTCTGATACTCAGTCTTTCGGATATTTATGCCTGGACCATAGACTTCTTCGGACTTCAGAAAGGTGACAGGTTCAGAGTCCTTTATGACGAGAAGATGTGTGACGGCGAGGTTCTGGCTGTCGATACCGTCAGATATGCCGTGTTCTCACACAATGGAGATGACCTTCCGATGATTATGTATGACCAGAAGGATGGAGGCAATATCTGGTGGAATGATAAGGGAGAGAGTATGAGAAAGGCTTTCCTGAAGGCTCCGCTGCAGTATTCGCGTGTCAGCTCCGGCTTTTCATACGCAAGGCGCCATCCGGTGACCCGCAAGGTGCAGCCTCATACCGGAGTAGACTATGCGGCTCCTAAGGGTACTCCTGTGATGACCATCGGAGACGGTGTCGTGACAAGTGTCAAATATGAGGGTGCTGGCGGCAATACAGTAAGGATCAGGCATAACTCAGTATATTCCACTGCCTATCTTCATCTTTCCAAATATGCCAAGGGCCTGAAGGCAGGACAACGCGTCAGGCAGGGTGAAGTCATCGGCTATGTCGGCTCTACCGGACGCTCTACCGGACCTCACCTCGACTTCAGGGTGTGGAAGAACGGAAGTCCGATCAATCCCTTGAAGATGGAATCTCCACCGGCCGAGCCTATCAAGGAAGAATCCAAGCCGGCATTCGAAGCCGCTGCCCGACAGTACCGTGCACGAATCGATACTGTGCTGGCGCGCAAGGTCGTTCATGAGCTGCTCGAAGTTCTATAGAACCACGTCATCAGAAATATGCATAAAGCGCCTGCTGTTTGTTACAGCAGGCGCTTTATGCATTCGCTTATATGTCAGTGAATCAATATCTGTTGAGAGGCATTCCGTTGGTCTTCATCCTGACCTGCTTTCTTACATTTGCAAGAACCTCCTCGTAAGCTTCGCGTCCTTCCTCTGTCTTACCTGCAATGAGGTCGAGGTTGGATGCTGCATTGGCGAGAACCTGGTCGATCAGATTAACGATGAACTCCATATCCTTCTCCACAAATCCGCGTGAAGTGATGGCAGGGGTTCCTACGCGGATTCCGGATGTCTGGAATGGTGTACGTGAATCGAACGGTACCATATTCTTGTTTACAGTGATGTCTGCCTTGCCGAGTTCTTTCTCTGCAACTTTGCCGGTAAGTTCAGGGAACTTGGTGCGGAGGTCTATGAGCATAAGGTGGTTGTCAGTACCTCCTGATACGATCTTGTAACCTCTTGATACAAAGGCATCCGCCATAGCCTGGGCATTTGATATCACCTGCTTCTGGTACTCCTTGAACTCAGGCTGGAGAGCTTCATAGAACGAAACAGCCTTTGCTGCTATGCAGTGCTCGAGCGGACCTCCCTGTACTCCAGGGAATACGCTTGAATTCAAGATCTGTGACATCTTCTTGACTACTCCCTTCGGTGTGGTGAGACCCCAAGGATTGTCAAAGTCCTTGCCGAGGAGGATGATTCCTCCACGAGGACCACGAAGTGTCTTATGTGTTGTGGATGTTACTATATGTGCATATTTCACAGGATTGCTGAGAAGTCCGGCCGCAATAAGTCCGGCTGTATGTGCCATATCTATCCAGAGGATTGCTCCTACCTTGTCTGCTATCTCGCGCATGCGGGCATAGTCCCACTCTCTTGAATATGCCGATGCACCTCCGATGATGAGCTTTGGCTTGAACTCGAGGGCTCTCTGCTCCATCTGGTCGTAGTCAATCATTCCTGTAGCCTCGCTCAGGCCGTATGCGACGGCATTGTAAAGGATTCCTGACATATTTACAGGGGAACCGTGTGTCAGGTGTCCGCCGTGTGCAAGGTCAAGACCCATAAATGTCTCTCCCGGCTTGATGCAGGCCATCATTACGGCCATATTCGCCTGTGCTCCCGAATGCGGCTGTACATTTGCATATTCCGCTTCGTATATCTTGCATAGACGGTCGATTGCGAGCTGTTCGATCTGGTCAACAACCTCACATCCTCCATAGTATCTTGCTCCCGGATAACCCTCTGCGTACTTATTTGTGCAGATTGATCCCAGCGCAGTCAGTACTTGCTGGCTTACATAGTTTTCCGATGCGATAAGCTCGATTCCTGAGGTCTGTCTGTCTTCTTCCTTCTTGATGAGATTGAAAATCTGTAGATCCTGTTTCATAAAAAATCATTTAACTCAAATGCAAAAATACTCATTTTTTTATTTTTACTACCTTTGTGTTGATAACTTTTTGGAATTATATGGGAAATCGCAAGCTTTTGAATATCGAACTTGGAAGAGTGTCGGTGGATGAATATAAGGAACTGCCTGATACAGGAATAGTTGTGGTCCTGGACAATATCCGCAGCGCACATAATGTGGGCTCGGCTTTCCGCACGGCGGATTCGTTCAAGGCAGATAAGGTCTGGCTATGCGGAATATGTGCGGTACCTCCTTCCGCTGAAATACACAAATCAGCTTTGGGAGCGGAAGATAGCGTCGCATGGGAATACGCGGGTGATACTATGGATGCAGTGCGGAGGCTCAAGGATGAGGGATATACGGTTGTCAGCGCTGAGCAGACGGTGGGCTCGGTCATGCTTGATGCCTTCCGTCCGGAACCGGGGAAGAAATATGCCGTTGTATTCGGAAATGAGGTGGCAGGAGTCCGTCAGGATGTCGTCGACGCCTCAGACTTTTGTCTGGAGATTCCCCAGTTTGGTACAAAGCATTCGCTGAATGTGTCTGTAAGCGTGGGAGTGATCCTCTGGCACTTCAGACTTTTTCTATAGCAGGCCTAGCAGCTGCGACATAAGGAAGCCGAGATAATTGCCGGCAGCATAACCGAGTACTCCTATTGTGAGGCCAGGAATGAGTACATCCTTGTTTTTCATCGCAGCAGCCATCATAGGTACGAAAGGAGGGGAGTTTATGTATGTCACGGATGCGATTACCATCATATCCGAGTCTATGCGGAAAATCTTCGCGAATATCACCTGTAACAGAAGCGAACCGAAAACGGCGATGAGCAGATAGCCCATAAGTTCGAGCCCTCCAGTGAGGTTCAGTTTGCTGAAATCGGCCATCGAGGCCACTGTAAGGCAGAATATGTAGATGAAATACATGCCGATGTCGTAGCTGTATTTCATGTTGTGTATCCTCTTTATGAACGAACATCCGATTCCGAGAGTGGTGAGCATAAGGATGAAGATAGTCATGAACATCGACTCCGGCAGGAGAAGAGCTACGCCGGCAGATATTCCGACAATAAGGATCGTCACGCCTAGCAGCTTTGCTGTGTAGGCGATACCGATGCGGGTCAGGAATCCCCTGTGAGGCTTCTTGCCTTCCTTGCTCATTTCCTTTTGAATGGTTGCCTCGTCCTTTTCTGTAAATGTACTTGTGTTGTTCGGGAGGAATTTTCTGAAAAGTTTTATTCCGATTGCAAGCAGGAATGCGAGATATAGAAAGCTCACCAGGATGTCGTATGAATTGATCAGAATATATGTCTCGTCGCTGACTCCCAGCATTGTCTTGAGTGCGGCAAGATTGATGGTTCCTCCGGTGTATACTCCTGTAAGCATACCTCCTATCTTTGCTCCTTCTGGCAGATTCCTGCCGAAAATCAGATAGCCGATGAGCACAGCTGTCGTGACGGAAATCAGACCTGTGATGAGGGCGAGGAGCTGTGAGCGGGTTCCGCTGAGTTTGAAGGTGCATCCGAAGAGCATCAATGGGATGGCCAAAGGTACTGTTGCGTTTGACAGGATTTCCTGTACTGCCGGCATCTGTGCTTTCATAAGACCAAGATTGCCGATAGCTATACCTATTATATATAATATCATTATCGGCCCGATCTTTCCCAGCCAGTTGAAACGGCGGCATAACCAAAGTACTCCTGCAGGTATGAGGCAGAATCCTGCTATCAGGATAATCGAAAGAACAATCTCCATATAATTAAGGTTTTAGCAGGCCAAATTTAATAAAAAACATTTTTTCATCCACGAAAATATCTAATTTTGTGCCCCGGCAACGATAGGTGGTGACAAAATGTCAGTATTTTGCTGCTGGCACTTTGTTTGTCTATATGTCCGGACGTCCTCCGTTTCCGGCAATTGTCATTCCGGGCCGAGGATACCTTCCCGACCTGATCGGGGATCTGTAAATGAAATAAATAAATTTTAAAATATAAGAACATTATGATCAGACCATTAGCAGACAGAGTTGTGATCGAGCCGAAAGCGGCTGAGACACAGACAGCCTCAGGACTTTTCATTCCTGACACAGCGAAGGAGAAACCACAGCAGGGAACCGTAGTGGCTGCAGGCCCTGGAAAGAAGGATGAGCCTATGGAAGTCAAGGTAGGTGATGTAGTCATCTATGGAAAATACGCCGGTACGGAAGTGGCCGTAGAAGGAAAGGACTATCTCATTATGAAGCAGTCTGACATATTGGCAATACTTTAACGTCAGATTGCCGGTAAAGCCGGCAATGACGGATATTAACGTCATCCCCGACCTGATCGGGGATCTAAAAACAATAAAAAATGGCAAAGGATATAAAATTCAATATGGATGCTCGCGCCAAGATGAAGGAAGGCGCTGATGCACTTGCTGATGCAGTAAAGGTGACCCTTGGACCAAAGGGTCGTAATGTGGTGATTGCCAAGAAGTTCGGCGCACCTCAGGTGACAAAGGACGGCGTTACTGTCGCTAAAGAGATTTCGCTTGAGGATCAGTTCGCGGATATGGGCGCACAGATGGTCAAGGAAGTGGCTTCAAAGACCAACGATCAGGCCGGTGACGGTACAACTACGGCTACAGTACTTGCTCAGGCAATCATCAATGTAGGACTTAAGAACGTGACTGCAGGAGCGAATCCGATGGATCTTAAGAGAGGTATTGACAAGGCTGTGGCTGCTGTTGTGGAAAGCCTTCGTGACCAGAGCCAGGAAGTAGGCGAAGACTATGCGAAGATAGAGCAGGTCGGAACAATCTCTGCCAACAATGACAATTACATCGGAAAGCTCATCGCTGACGCTATGTCAAAGGTGAAGAAGGACGGTGTGATCACAGTCGAGGAAGCAAAGGGTACAGAGACCGAGGTGAAGGTAGTAGAGGGAATGCAGTTTGACAGAGGATATATCTCTCCGTACTTTATGACTAACGGTGATAAGATGGAAGCTGTTCTGGATGCTCCATATATCCTTCTTACTGACAGAAAGGTATCTACTATGAAGGATCTTCTTCCAGTCCTCGAGCCTATCGCACGTGAGGGCAAGTCTCTTCTTATCATTGCTGAAGATGTTGATGGAGAGGCACTTACTACACTTGTGGTCAATAAGCTCCGCGGTACCCTCAAGATCGCAGCGGTGAAGGCTCCGGGCTTTGGAGACCGTCGCAAGGAGATGCTGCAGGACATTGCTGTACTCACCGGCGGTATGGTGATCTCGGAGGAGAGAGGATTCAGCCTTGAGAATACTACTCCTGATATGCTCGGAAAAGCAGAGAAGGTGGTTGTCACAAAGGACAATACTACAGTGGTGAACGGAGCTGGTGCGGCAGATGCTATCCAGGAGCGTGCCGACCTTATCCGCAAGCAGATCGAGACTACAACTTCTGACTATGACAGGGAAAAGCTTCAGGAGCGCCTTGGAAAACTTGCAGGCGGTGTTGCAGTACTATACGTTGGTGCAGCTACAGAGGTGGAGATGAAGGAGAAGAAGGATAGGGTAGAGGATGCCCTCAGCGCTACACGTGCTGCTGTAGAGGAAGGAATCGTTCCTGGCGGTGGAGTCGCTTATATCCGTGCTTCAGAGGCTATCAGAGAGCTCAAGGGTGCAAATGAAGACGAGACTACAGGTATCCATATCGTTGCCCGTGCAATCGAGGAGCCTCTCCGTCAGATTGCTGCAAATGCAGGAGTAGAGGGAAGCGTGATCATCAACAAGATCCGTGAAGGCAAGGGTGATTTCGGTTACAATGCCCGTACAGACGAGTATGTGAATATGTTCGAGGCCGGTGTGATCGATCCTACCAAGGTGTCACGTGTCGCTCTTGAGAATGCGGCTTCGGTAGCAGGTATGTTCCTTACTACAGAATGTGCTATTGCTGATATTCCTGAGCCTGTTGCCCCTGCAATGCCTGCAGGCGGTATGGGTGGAATGATGTAGCCTATATACCTATATAATATAGAAGCGGCCGGTTCCTTTGCTGGAATCGGCCGCTTCTGTGCTTTTGGATTGTAATTTCTGAATCTCAAATACTGTCTTTATATAAAAACAAGGAAGTGAAATATCCCGTAAAAGGGGGCGTTTTTGTTACAACGATAAAAAAAGCAAAATAAAATTAACTTATAAATCGTAAATTTGAGACCGTGCATGGAAATGAATTGTAAGGTAATAGGAGGTTATTACCTTACGTTTTTTTTACCTTTGTGTAACAAAAACTTAACAATTGCCATAAATGTTTGATTCGAGAATGTTTGGAAAATTAAAAAACATTAGTCAACTTTGTAGGAAATGGTGCTATAAAACCACCCTGTTATTGGTGCAATTGGTTTTAGTGTAGTGTACACGAAAGTATCAATATTTATGTTTAACTAATAAAAACAAACGACTATGAGAAAAATGAAACTATTTCTTATGGTGTTGTCGGTACTGATGACGACTGCGGCTTTTGCCCAGAATCTCACAGTATCCGGAAATGTAACAGACTCTGCAAACGGTGAGCCTGTTGCATTCGCTTCGGTTCATCTTAAAGGTACTATGACCGGAGTCAGCACAGATGCCGAGGGACATTACTCTCTTTCTGTTCCAGCAGACGGCATCCTTGTATTCTCTTCAATCGGTTACAAGTCCCAGGAGGTATCGGTTGCTTCGCGCACCCACATTGATCTGTCTTTGGACCCGGACAACCAGTTCATCGATGAGACAATTGTCGTTGCCTACGGTACAGCAACAAAGAGTTCCTTCACAGGTTCTGCTGCTGTAGTCAATGCCGAGACAATCGAGAACCGTATCACCACTAACGTTACCAGCGCTCTTGCAGGTACTACTCCAGGTGTGCAGGTGATTTCATCTTCTGGTGACCCGGCATCGAACGGATCTTCAATCCGTATCCGTGGTATCGGTTCCATGAGTGCAAGCAACACTCCGCTTTACATCGTTGATGGCATGCCTTACGACGGTACTATCTCTGACATCAACCCTAACGACGTTGAGTCTATGTCAGTCCTCAAGGATGCTGCTGCATCAGCAATCTACGGTGCGAGAGGTGCGAACGGTGTCGTTCTCATCACAACCAAGAAGGCTTCTGCGGGTGATGCTCAGGTGAAGTTCGATGCAAAGTGGGGTTCTAACTCACGCCTCATTCCTCAGTATGACGTAATCAGCGATCCTGCTCTTTACTATGAGACTCACTACAGAATGATGTACAACTCTCAGATCTATGCAGGCAAGTCACAGGCTGAGGCTTATGCATATGCTGACAACAACCTCTTCAATCATAATAACGGCGGTCTCGGATATCAGGTTTATACAATTCCTGCAGGAGAGAAGTTCATCGGAACAAACTTCAAGCTCAACCCTAAAGCTACGCTTGGATATACAGACGGTGAGTACTACTATACTCCGGACAACTGGTATGACGAAGCTTTCCATAACTCATTCCGCCAGGAGTACAACTTCTCTGTAAGCGGTTCTAAGGACAGGCTTTCATATTATGGTAGTGTCGGATATCTCGATGACGGCGGTATCGTTGACAACTCTAACTATAAGCGTTACACAGCACGTATCAACGTAGACTATCAGGCAAAGAAGTGGATGAAGATCACTTCAAACATGAGCTACTCTCACTCTGATTCCAAGATCGCTTCTTACTCAAGCTCTTACGGATCATCAGGAAACATCTTCTACATCACCAACAACATAGCTCCTATTTATCCGCTTTATGTTCGTGACGCTGAGGGTAACATCATGTATGCAAACGGCTATCCTGTATATGATGCCAACCAGACAAACTTCGTACGTCCTAACATCGTTGGTAATGCGGTGCGCGACAATGCGATTGATGATAAGACAAATTATGCAGACGTCCTCACAGGTAAGGTAGGTATCGTCCTCACTCCTGTAAAGGGATTCAATATCTCTGCAAACTTGGGTCTCATGAACGACAACACCCGTTACAATGCTCTCTACAGCCAGTTCTCAGGTTCTTCAAGCACTGACGGTTATGTTTCAGTTCAGCACAGCAGACTTTTCGCAGTCAACTCACAGCTCCTTGCTGAGTACGGTACAGACTTCGGTGGCAGCGACCATCGTTTCGATATCCTCGCAGGTTTCGAGGCTTACAAGCTCAAGAGCCAGTCTCTCTCAGGTGAGAACGACCACCTCTTCGATCCGTTCATCGGTGAGCTCAACAATGCCGACGGTAAGGAGAATATGTATGCTTACTCTTCTACATCGAACTATATGACTCAGGGTTTCCTCGGCCGTGTACAGTATAACTATGGCGAGAAATACTTCATCAGCGGTTCATATCGTCGTGACGCTTCGACCCGTTTCCACAAGGATCATCGTTGGGGTAACTTCGGCAGTGTAGGTGCGGCTTGGCTTATCAGTGCTGAAGACTGGATGAGCAACGCTTCTTGGGTGAATATGCTCAAGCTTAAGGCTTCATATGGTGTTCAGGGTAACGATAACCTCGGTTCATACTTCCCATATTCAGACCAGTACAGCCACTCTTATAACGAGGCAACTGGCGAATATTCACTCACCCTCTCTTATAAGGGTAATGAGGAACTCACATGGGAGTCATCACACTCGTTCAACGTCGGTGCTGATTTCGAGCTCTTCGGCGGCTACCTGAACGGTACAGTGGAGTACTTCTCACGCAAGACTTCCGACATGCTCTACTATAAGGATGTTCCTCTTTCTGCAGGTAACCCTACAGGACAGTATCCTGTTAACGTAGGTTCTATCCGGAACTCCGGATTTGAGGTTACTTTGGATGGTAATATCATCAATACAAGAAATGTACAGTGGTCTTGGAACATTAACCTCAGCCATTATAAGAATACTATCCTCGAGCTCGATTCAAGCGTTTCAGAAAATGGAATCAAGGGTGGCAACTACATCTACAAGGTAGGAGGCTCTCTCTATGACGCTTATATGCGTAAGTTCGCAGGTGTGAACAAGGAGACAGGTAAGGCTCAGTGGTACAAGAAGATAATGGATAAGGAGACTGGTGAGTGGACTGGTGAGTCTGAGATCACAGAGGTCTTCACAGAAGCTTCTCAGTATGAACTCGGAACAGTTCTTCCTAAGCTTTACGGTGGTTTTGGTACTACTATCAGAGCTTATGGCTTCGACCTTTCTGCTCAGCTCTCATTCCAGCTCGGCGGTAAGTACTATGACGGTACATATCAGTCATTGATGCATACCAACACATCTCCAGGTACTGCATGGCATATGGATGCTCTCAAGTCGTGGTCACCTGAGAATCCTGACAGCAATATCCCACGTCTTGATGGTGACGCAACAGTAGGTCAGTCAGCTGTAGACAACTATCTTATCAGCTCTAACTACCTCAGCGTAAACAACGTGACCCTCGGATATACTTTCCCTAAGAAGTGGACTTCAAAGATAGGCATCGAAGGACTCCGCGTATATGTTGCAGGTGACAACCTTGCAGTAGTTTCAGCAAGAAAGGGTGTTGACCCACGTTTCTCAATGGGACTCGGTTCTTATACATCAGGTTCTGGTCTTAACAGTGGATCTTACTCTGCAATGCGTACAATCGCAGGTGGTATCACTCTTACATTCTAATCTTTATAGGAGAAAATTATTATGAAACTTAATAAATTCGCATATTTAGCCCTTGCATCAATGGCATTTGCTGCCTGCGATATGGAGGAGGTAGTGCCTCAGGGAGGAACACTTCTTGCGACACAGGTACAGGAGACCAATCTTGCTGCACCTTCACGTGCTGAAGCAACTTTCTCCGGAATGTTCAATATGCTCGGTAAGCCTCTCACAGGTCTTCCTAGCAGTGGTCGTCCTGACGACTTCGGCTTCATTATGATGGCCCTTTCAAATGACCTCGAGGCAGCCGATATCGTAACTCCGAACAGTGGTTACAACTGGTTCAGTACTTGTGGTGAGCTTACTTCACGTAATGCGGACTATGCAAACCCATATATCCGCTACGCAGCCGCTTACAACGAGATTGCAGTAGCAAACGACATCATCAAGTCTTATCCTGCCGACACAGAGGATCCTGATGCAATCAACAAGATGGCACAGGCTCGCGCGATCCGTGCGTTCACATACCTCAACCTTGCACCTTATTTCCAGTTCAGCTATGCTGCAGGTGCACAGGATCTCCCTTGCGTTCCTATCGTAACTGAGACAACAGAGGATTTCACAAACAACCCACGTGCTACTGTGGCTGAAGTTTATGCTTTCATCCTTGATGACCTCAACTATGCAATCGAGAAGCTCGAAGGTTACAAGCGTCCTGACAAGTCAAAGATTGACCAGCAGGTAGCCTACGGTCTTCGTGCACGTACTTACCTCAATATGCAGAAGTGGGCTGAGGCTGCTGCCGATGCTGAAAAGGCTGCTGCCGGATACGCTCCTGCTACAATCGCAGAGGCTTCACATCCGTTCCTCAAGGATATCGCAGAGGCTAACTGGATCTGGGGATATGATATGACTGAGACTACTGCAGCTATCTTCCCTTATGCTACATCAAGCTCATGGATCCGTTCGTTCTCGGCTAACGGTTATGCTCCGGCAACACAGGTGTACTTTGCTATCAACAACATCCTCTATAATAAGATTCCTGCTACAGACGTAAGAAAGGGATGGTGGGTTGATGAGAACCTGGAGTCACCACTTCTTGAGGGACTTACCTGGACTGACCCTGAAACAGGAAATTCAGCAACAGGCAACGAGATTCCTACATTCGAGACAAAGGACAAGCTTGCGTACCTTCCTTATACTAATGTCAAGTTCGGCTGTAACAAGGTCGGTACAGTGACAAATGATGAGGACTGGCCGTTCATGCGAGTTGAGGAGATGATCCTTATTCAGGCTGAGGCTTATGCAAAGTCTGGAAATGAGGCTAAAGGCCGTGAAATTCTTGACAACTTCGTGAAGACATATCGTGACCCTGAGTACTCTTCTTCAACAACAGGACGCAGCTTTGCTGACGAGGTATGGTTCCAGCGTCGCGTCGAGCTCTGGGGAGAGGGATTCTCTAACAGCGATACACGCCGTCTCAACAAGCCTCTCGTTCGTTTCCACGATTCGAAGAGTAACTTCCCAGAGGCATTCCGTTTCAATATGACATCTGATGACGGCTGGTGGCTTCTCCGCTTCACCAACAGTGAGCTCAACACTAACTTTGCAGTTGTTGACAACACCGGCGGTAACCTTCCGGTTCAGGATCAGAATGCTGAACTTCGTGACGGAGTCACTGACTAATCAACATCGGTGTTTAACCATTAAATTTCGACAATCATGAAATCATTGAAATATTTATTGGCTTTGGCAGCAATGCCTTTCCTTACGGTAGCCTGCGTTGAGGAGGAACCGTATCAGAAGGGTGAAGCAGACCTTGACGGATGCTACGGCGTTTACTTCCCAGTTCAGGAGGCGGCAGGAGCTCATACATTTGACCCTACCATGCCGACAGAGGTCACATTCACTGTCGCTCGTACAAAGACTACAGACGCAATTTCAGTTCCTATCGCAGTAAAGGAGTCTCACGAAGGTATCTTTAATGTTCCAAATGCGGAATTTGCAGATGGACAGACTGAGACAACTATCACTGTTACCTTCCCTAATTCAGAGAACGGCGTAAATTACAACCTTTCTCTTGCAATTGATGATCCTAAGTATGCATCAAAGTATCTTGATGTTGATACTCATATCGACTTTTCTGTACTCAGAGTAGAGTGGATCTATGTTCTCAATCCTCAGACCAATCAGCCTGCAAAGTTCACATTCAATCAGGGATGGTGGGAAGAGACTCACACAGGTTATGTGAAGTATTATGAGGTAAACGGTGTACGTACATGCCAGACTGTTACTGATCCTGTTGTTACAGAAAATGGTACTGCATACGGATTCTGGGGCACTGGTGAAGCTGAAGGAGACGGTGAGATCAACTTCACATGGTATACAAATGTGCTCGATGGTAACGGAAAGCAGGCAGTTCTTCTTGCGGAAAGCCCAGTTTATTTCCATACTAATTACAATGCTGTTGTAAATGCATACGACTGGTATACCTACTGGACAGTTGCAAATCCACAGGCTGCCCTTCAGGGAGTAGATTTCCCTACATTTGTGGCTAAGTATGGCGCAACTTATCCTACAAGCTACTATGACAATGGAGGATTCTATTTCTTCATCGCTTATTATTACATGATCGGTATTGGCGGTTGGGGTATCGAGGACTATGATGTGGTTTGCGAGGCTGAGGGCTTCACACGCGTTGATTACTCTCTCTCGGTTGCTTCTGAGCTTACAACTGAAGGCGTGGTACCTGTAACATTCGAGCTTGGTGCTGATGTAGCTAATGTCAAGTATGCTATCTACGAAGGTGAGCTCAATTCAGCTCAGTTTGATGCAAAGGTTGCTGCAATCAGGTCTGGTGAAGAAACAAAGGTAGCAGAGGTAGCAGAGTCATCTGTAGTTGAAGTTACTATGGATGCAACAGGCAAGTACACTCTCGTTGCTGTAGCCTTCGATGCTGCAGGAAACGCACAGAGATCAGCTTCTACAGTATTTACATATGTTGCAGCGGATGCTCCTGTTCCTGTAGTTGTTTCTGCTGGTATCGGCTCAGCTGAGAAATATGCACCTAAGGGCATCAGCTCTGACACAGCTCTCGAGGTGTGGGTATATGGTGAGGATCTTGTAGAGGTGAAGGCTGCGGTATTCAGCTATGTATCACTCATCACAGATATGGACGGCTGCAAGGCTGCTCTTATGGAAACAGAATCATTCGATGCTGAGAAGCTCGCGCTTGCAAACGGTGAAGGATATGTTGACGTAGTTGACAAGCTTGTTCCAGGTACCGAGCATTATCTCCTCGTTTGGGCTTCAAACGGTTATGAGACTACAATGATCATGTCTGATGGCTTCTACACAACAGGTGATCCGCTTCCAGTTTATCAGAGCTACTCTTCAGCTGATTTCAAGATGGAACTCCTTCCTGCAACTTCAGAGGGCTACTTCGGAACATACAACTACTATGCAGTTGACTTCTTCGGTGATTCACCTCTCAGAGGATATATGGGACAGGTGACAATCGCTGACAGCGAGATTCCAGATCTTCCTGCAGATGCCGATGGTCTTGTTACAGAGTATGTTAATGTTTCAGGAATCTTTGCTGCAGATGCAGAGTACTTTGGATTTGATGATACAATGACCATGGAGTATTATGGCGGTGTTCTCTATCAGCTTCCATCATACTTTGGTCTCAGTGCTGCCGGCTACTATATGGCGGTCATGTATCTTACAGCAGATGGTGGTCTTTATGGACATAGCAATCAATATACAATGTTCGGAGGTTTTGTTGATGAGGGTTATATCGCCTTTGTTGATGCAACAGGTTCGTATGGCTTCAACGGCTGGTTCCTGAGAGCATTCGGTGATGAGGCTTATGCATCTTCAGTTGGTAACGTGTCATGCTATCAGGATGTACTCCTCGTAGATCCTGCAGTTGATGACAATGGCCTTGCACCTAAGCCACAGTCTGTTTCCAAGACTCAGCTCAAGCTCATCAACGATATGGTCAATGCAGAGCCAATCAATTATGTTGAGACAGAAAGAGGACGTATCCATTCAATCATTGATGCTGTGAAGTCTGTTAATGTATATGACAACTTTATGGGTATCAATGGCGAAAGAGAGGTGTCTTCAGTATCTTTCAAGGCAAATGTTTCTGCAGCAGCTCCTGTAGCATGCAACAGAAATTCTGAAATCAGCAAAGGTTACAATACTGTACTTCGCTAATTATATCTAAGATATGGAGGGAGGGATCCCTCCATATCTTCCAATTTTGATTTATTATGAAGCCGATCAGATATATCTTATATGGTCTTGGAGCACTCCCTTTATTCCTGACCTCTTGTGAAAAGGACCTGTCTGAAGCGTTTGCATCTGACCAGGCGGACTTCGTGTCAACTAAAAGTCCCAAGATAGTTCATCAGAATGCCGTTTCGGATGAATCTGTGCTTATGTTCCAGCTCAAGTCAGCAACTGATCTTGATGTCCTTTCGGAAATAGAATCTATTGGCCTGTATGATATCAAGCCTGTTTTCCCTTCAACACCTGGTAAGGAAGAACTTGAACGTAAGTTCGGTCTTGACAGGTGGTATGTGGCTTCTGTGCCGGAAGGGATTAAGACGGACTGTGCTGCATCTCTTATTTCCGAGATTAAGGAAGTCTCTTTCGTAGAACATAATCTCCTCTTCGAGAAGGCCTCAGATAACATCTCTTATCCATACGTAGGCCCATCCCCTGATACTAAGGCTGAAGATAGGGCTGCTGATTTCAATGACCCTTTTCTACTGGATCAATGGAATTATATCAATAATGGTAATGCTGCCATCGCCACAAATGTTTATAAGGGTGCTGATATCAATGTCAAGGATGTTTGGAGCAGTGCAACTGCAGGCGATCCGTCTATCATTGTCGCTATCGTAGATGAGGGTGTGAAATATATCCATCCAGACCTTCGTGCCAATATGTGGACCAACACTGCTGAGCTCAACGGTGCTACTGGAGTGGATGATGATGGAAACGGATATATTGATGACATATATGGCTATAATTTCGTTGACAACGGCCCGGTTACCTGGGACAAAGGCTCGTATGTGAATAATAAGTGGGTCGGAGACTCCGGACATGGAACACATTGTGCAGGAACAGTAGCTGCTGTCAATAACAATGGTTTAGGCGTTTGTGGAGTTGCTGGCGGAACAGGTAATGGTGATGGTGTCAAGATAATGTCATGTCAGATCTTCAGCGGTAATGCCGGAGGAACAGCCTATGACACGGCGCGTGCCATAAAGTATGCGGCTGATATGGGAGCATCAGTGATCTCCTGCTCTTTTGGCTACTCCGGAGGCACGTTCAAGTCTGATGGAACATTCAAGGCACATTCAAAGGCTGAGGCAGACGCAGTATATTATTTCGAGGCATCCTGCAATAATGATGTTTTGGATGGTAATGTTGCTATCTTTGCCTCAGGCAATGACGGACTTCCTTATGCTACTTATCCTGGTGCGATGAATGATATAATCAGTGTATCTGCTTTTGGTCCTGATTATTTGCCTACTTTTTACACCAATTACGGTCCGGGTTGTAATATTACAGCACCTGGTGGAGAAGCTTATCTCCCACCTTGGACCACTACAAAGGCATTGATCCTTTCAACATTGCCTTCAGAACTCAACCAGGGTCAGGATTACGGTTATAAGCAGGGAACCTCTATGGCTTGTCCTCATGTTTCAGGTGTTGCAGCTCTGGGTCTTTCATACGCAAAGAAGCTTGGTAAGAAATTCCCGCGTGACAAGTTCAAGGAAATGCTTGTCTCGTCTGCGAATGATTTCGATACTCGACTAAATGCAGTGGGAAAGAAGGAATATGCACAGAGTCAGGCTCCTCTCAATCTCGCTCCTTACCGCAAGCAGATGGGAAGCGGCTCGGTTGATGCATGGATATTCATGATGAAGATCGAGGGAATCCCTTGTCTGACTGCGTCAATAGGAAAGAAGCAGTGGCTTGATATTTCTGAGTATTTCGGAACTTCTTCGGTTCACCTGACCTATCTTGATGTGTCTGTGTCTGATGAAGATAGAGCTTCCTTAGGTCTGGCTGAGGATCCGTATGTTCAATATGGCAGGCTGTATGTACATCCGACCAAGATGGGAAGCGCAAAAATCCGTATCAGGGCTATCGCAGGAGGAACCGAAGTTGGAGGCGATGATAAGGTTGGTGGTATGGAAGTCGAACAGGAAATAAGCATAATCGCAAGGTCTGCGAAATCTGAAAACGGAGCCTGGCTGTAATTATTTTTGATATGAAGACATTCAAGTATATATTGATATTATTAGCTTCTTTTGGCCTTCTTTCCTGCAAAGGGGACGAAGATGTGACTAAGGCGATTGACATTGCAGGCGAGTGGGAACTTGTCGATTGTCAGACCAAGTCCATAACTATAGGTGATCAGATCATAGAGGTCTATTTTACCTTCAATCAGGACAATACTTTCAATCTTAGGCAGAGGCTGGGAGCAGGACGTTACCGTGAATATTCGGGTACATGGAAGCTAGAAGGAACCCTTCTTACTGGAAATTATTCAGACGGAAAGGCTTGGGGTGCATCTTACCAGATCAGTCTTGAGAATGATATGCTTCAGATGACCCCTGAACTTGATGGTGCGGAGACATATAGCTATGGTGTAGAGACCTATATCTATCGTAAGATCAAGTGATAAACAATCTGAAACCTTCTGGTTATTTACATAAATATTGAAAGCGGCCGGCCCCTGTGAAGGTACCGACCGCTTGCTTTATCTGAAGGCCTTGTGCGGGCTTATAATACGGAAAAAGCGGCAGTCATCAGACCACCGCTCTCCAGCTATAAGAAAACCCTTAAAGGGAACGTTTCTTTATGAAAGTTTGTTGATGTATACTGCGATACCGCTCTTGAGGTTTGCAGCCTTGTTCTTGTGGATAACTCCGATCTTTGCAAGCTTGTCGATCATTGCATAAACCTTAGGAGCGTTAGCCTCTGCTGCTGCCTTGTCTGATGTGTTACGAATCGCACGGATTGCGTTTCTTGTAGTCTTTGCATAATACTTATTATGCAATCTGCGCCTTTCGCTCTGGCGATAGCGCTTGTCTGCTGATGCGTG
>JAEIGA010005614.1_pt1 | contig 19151 bp, 9 predicted proteins | sample 9270691 | NCBI WGS metagenome assembly JAEIGA01 (sample SAMN17057246, study PRJNA624740) | gut metagenome | biome: biome; isolation source: fecal sample | host: Bos grunniens | place: China: Xizang | collected 2019 | reverse complement strand
TACTCCTTGACTCTAGCCAACAGGCGTCGGCCGAGCGAGCCGCCCGGGTGGAACTTTGCAAAGTCCTTTGCCTTGAAGTTGCGCACTGTCATCAACGCACATGCAAGCGCATCGCCCATAGCAAGCGTAGCTGTTGTCGATGAGGTAGGGGCGAGGTTCAGCGGACATGCCTCCTTGTTTACCGAAATATCGAGGTGGCAGTCGGAGTATTTTGCCAACAGCGATTCGGGGTTGCCCGACATTGAGATTATAGGTATCTTTCTGTCGGCGAGCATCGGGATAAAACGGAGCAGCTCATCGGTCTGTCCCGAATTTGATATTGCCAGTACTACGTCCCCTTCACATATCATTCCCAGGTCGCCATGGAACGCATCAAGCGGGTTCACGAAGAATGCGGGTGTTCCGGTACTTGCCATTGTCGATGCAATCTTTGCGCCGATATGTCCCGATTTGCCTACACCGGTTACTATAAGCCTTCCTTTGCTTTCCAATATAAGGTTTACTGCTTTGGTAAAGTCGTCGTCCAGTTTGGGTATGAGGTTCAGGATAGCTTCGGCCTCGTCCTGCAAGCACTTGACTGCTACACTTATAATGTCTGCCATATTATAGTATGTTTCGTTCTATGTGTTAATGATTGCACATTAGTGCATTCTGCAGTCGCGAAGATACAAAGAAGTTGCGTAAAACAGAAGAATTTCGAAAAATAATATCTTCTCTCAGATAACCGGCGTCTCCTTTGTATAATAAAAAAGGCTCCGGACAAATGCCCGGAGCCAATTATTGTCATTTTCTAATTGACATTACTTCAACTCTGCCTCAACAGGAGTCATGAATGAATTGTCAATCTTCTTGAAATTGATTCCAATATACTTGCCGTCCTTAACATCTTTGATTCCCTGTTCAACATAGTTGCGTATAGAAGGAACTCTGGCTGTAACAGAACCTACAGGCTGCATGTCGTTCATGTCAAGTCTGAAAGCACCATTGATGTTTGATTGGTACCAATCACCGTTTTGGTAATTTGCCATTGAAATCAAGAGTGAACCTGCGGGGAATGTAATCACATTGTCAGCCAAGATACCGCAAAAACCGTTATCCTTGAGAGCATCAAACTGTTCGCCTTGATCCATGTAGTAGCAAACTATTGATGAAATACCTATCTCGCCATAACCAGCGTCAAGTCCTGTACTATAAGCTCCTGGAATATAAACACCCTCCGGGTCTCTTGCATCGATTTCGATGAAATATTCAGATGAAGTGTCAGCTCCATAGGCTGCATACGGGTGGATAATGCGATAGAGACCTGGGTTGTCCTTGTGTTCACGTACCTCTACTGGGTATGTCTCATTCGGAACATTAAAGAATGTTGTCAAGCAGTCCTCTGTGTACATTGCCATACCCAGGGATACCCAAGGATTCTCTTCACCGACCTTGAAGAACTCGAATGTTGTAGTGTGTATCTCTTCAATTACATTGCCGTCAGCGTCGAATGTTACAGCAACAGCTGTGTATTTGCCGCTCTCTTCAATTGCCTTTGCGAAGAAACCGCTCTCCTTAAGTGTCTCACAAGCCACTGAGCCGTCAATCATTCCGGAAGCTGTTGCAACCGGGTCTTCGTCCTCGCCGATAATTGTAATGAGGTACTTGCTGATATCGACACCCTTTACCGCTGATATTACAGCATTGTCGTTGCCGCTGGCATCAACATAGTGACCCTTGAACTCCATTGAGAAGCTGTAGTCGTACTGCTTGAAGCCATCGAGCTGGAATGTCTCTGTGCAAGTTCCGAAAGAGCCGTTTGTATTGGCATTCCAAAGTGTGCAAACAACATATGCAAGGTTCAAAGTGAAGAGACCTTTTTCTTCATCGTATCTGCTAGGCTCAAAGTCATCGGGGTTGACATTTGTGAACGGATAGTTAGGTATGTCGGTTACAGTTACCTGGCCATAGTTGCTGTTTGTAGCAGCATACTGTGGAAGAACTGTACAGATACCGGTCTGTCTGTTGTAGTCGATTGTAAGGTCCATTGAGTTTGCGATACCGGGGATATAGAACTGCGCATCGGTGTCGTTGAGCAGGTACTCACGGTAGTAGATAGGAAGCCCTGAGTGTGTTCCTGCCCAATAGCCTGCCAATGTGTATGTTCCGGTACCGCACTGCTCCCACTTGCTCCAAGGTGCAGGCACGCCGACCTTTGCTGTGTATGAAGCAATACCGTATGGTGTTGCGTCATCCTTTGCAACGGAAATGGTTATTGTGCTGTAAACCTCATACTCAAGGACTTTACCCTCTTTAATATTTACTGTGTATGTTGCGGTCTTTGACTTGTCTGCGAACTCTACAGTTGTCGGGAATTCGAAAAGTTCAGTGCCGAGGCTGTCTGCTGTAACCTCAAGCTTGTAAGTTGCAGCAGGGCCTGCTTCTGCACGGCTCATCATTATGTCAAATGAAGTAGCATCCTGTGCAAGGTCAATCTGCTGTGGGTTCTCACTTGTGAAGAATACCTGTGCAGCTCCAGCTTCTGCCTTTTCAGCAGGTGTGTAGTCTGCCTCTTCTTCGCTACATGAAGTCATTGCTGCTATAGCCAGAAATGACAACAATAAACCGAATTTATATCTAAATGTTTTCATATTTACTCACTTTTAATTAATTGTGTTGTTGCCTGGTGCATAAACGTCAACTTCTGACGGACACATTACAGTTCCTGTCGGGTCAGGGTTGTTCTTGCCCTTAAGAGCTGCATTTGCCTGTACCTCAGAGATTGGAATTACCATGTTCCATGTAGGCTTCATGCCGGCACAGTTGATAAGGTGGATTTCCTCTACAGCATTAGTGCCAGTGTAGTTCTGCATAATGCCCGGCTGAATGCGCTTTGCATGCGGGAAGGCATTTCCTTCGCCCCAGAACTCGATACGCATCTGTGTGAGTACCTCGATCTGGAAGTCGCGGAGCTCTGTCGGGTAGCATGAGTATTGCGGGTCACGTGTCTGTACGAAGCTTTCAAGAAGCTGCTTTCCGGCACCGACACCCTGAGTGTGTGCAACGGCCTCGGCCTCAATAAGATACATCTCCTCTACACGTATGATTGGGATATCAACTGCTGCACCTACAGTGTAAGTCTCTGTATCACCTTCCTTGCAACGGAACTTGAGTGCTGTATAATCAGGTGCCTCAGCAAGCCACTCTTCGCCCATTACGCTCTTGCGAGGGTGGTTCTCTCTGTCCGGGTCAACGAAAACTTCCTTTCTGAAGTCGCTGTGCGCAATCTTGTCATACAAGGCTCTGTTGATGACCGGCTTTGTGAGAGTAGAGTATCCCCACTGAGCCTCAGAAGACATCCAGCCGACGAAGTTACAGAGGTTACCCATCTGCTCTGCATCGTAGTGGGCATACCACAACCAAGACTGGTTAGGCTTGTTGAAAGCATCTGTAGTAGAAGTCCACTGCTCCATTGTAGCAGGTGTTGCGCCTGATGTCTCGATAGCCATACGGGCATACTTTGCAGCGTTCTCATAATCCTCGTCCCACATGTGTACCTTTGCACGTATTGCATAGGTTGTAGCAAGGTTGGGAAGGGTCTTGCTCTCAGGTGTGTAGTTCTTGAGACACTCCTCAGCTATTTCAAGGTCGTTGATGATGAACTTGATCATCTCTTCGTGAGTAGCACGAGGATTGTTCTTTGCAATGTCGTTAGTGGTCTTCTCTGTCACGAAAGGAACAGTCAGGCCAAGAACATCGCTGCAATCGGTATAGATGTTTGCCTTAGGCTCGAACAGCACTGTAAGCATGTAGTAGTTGAAAGCGCGGAAAGCGTATGCAACTCCGGCAGCACCCTTAACGCTTTCGTTAAGGTTCTTGTCATTGATGTCAACGACACCGATAACGTCGTTTGCGGCCTTAACATACTTGTAGAATGTGAACCATGAAAGGTAAGAAGGATATGAGTTCTCACCCATATTATACTCAGTAGTGTTGTAGGCTGTGTACCAGTCATAACCGGAATCACCTGCAGGGAACATATCACCCAAGAGCTCGGTCTGGGCAATCATGTATGCCGGGTATCCCATGTCGGTCTCATGAACCTGTGACTCATATACATAGTATCCCTGTGACATCTGTGAAGGAATACCTCTCAATGCAGCCTCCATCGCTGTAGGAGATGCTGCAATCTGATCTGCAGTTGCGGTATTGTCCTCAGGCAACGTTTCTTCAATACAGCTAGTCAAGGCAAAAGCCGACATAGCCATAAGCGAGAATATCTTAAATATATTTTTCATATCTCAGTTTTTTTAAATTAGAATTTTACTGTAACACCACCTGAAATGGTTCTCATAGGCGCATAGTTTGCAGCGCTTGAACCACCATCCAGAGCCTGGCGTGGGTCGAAGCCCTGGCGCTTAGACCAGTAGAATACATTGTCGGCCGATACATATACGCGCAAAGAGTTTACACCGAATTTCTTTGTAAGCTTTGCAGGTATTGTGTAACCGAAGTTGATGTTGTCAATGTTCAGGAAGCTTGCGTCAGTCAAGAAACGGTCTGATGAAGCTGCTGTGTAGAGGTCACCGTAGCAGAAACGTGGAATATCCGCGTTCTTGTTTGCCGGTGTCCATGCATCCTTCAGGTCGGCATGGTAGTTGCCGCCGATTGAGTTTGCGTTTGGTGAACCCATGAACGAAGCATAAGTGCCGTCATACTGCTTGCCGCCAATCTGGAATGAGCAGTTAACGCTGAGGTCGAATCCGAATGCCGATACTGAAGTTCCGAAACCGCCCATGAAGTCGGCGATAGTTGTTGAACCGTCAATCAGGAAGTAGTCAGCCTCTGCATACTTTGCTGTCTTTACGTTGACCATCTTTGTCTTCGGCTTGCCGTTCTTGTCAAGTACAGGGTTACCGTTCTTGTCCTTGATCTCCTGAGCCTCTCTCTTGTAGTAGAGGGCCTCACCGGTCTCCTTGTCAACACCGGCGTACTTCTTGAGTCTCCATGTGTACATCGATACGCCTTCTGTGATAAAGAATGAACCGTAGTTGTATCCCTTGTACTCTTTTCCGTCGATATCGTAGAGGCTTGAAGTCTTCTTGTCCTCGTGAATCATCTCGATTTCGTTATCTACAGTTGCGATATTGAAGAATACATCCCAGTTGATGTTCTTCTTTCTGAGGAGGTTGATGCTCATCTCAAGCTCAAAACCTGAGTTGACCATGTCGCCGACATTGTCATAATAGCTTGGATAACCGAGTGAAGGAGCTACAGAGAAGCTGAAGAGCATGTCTGTAGTCTTTCTGCGATAGTACTCGAAGCTACCTGTTACACGCTTGAAGAGAGAGAACTCGACACCTACGTTGAAGTTGGTGTTCTTTTCCCATGTGATTGATTCAGAACCCTTAGTGTTGAATGATGTACCAGGGTTACCGTCTGAGTTCACGATGGTGTATGTGTCAATGTAACGGTAGCTTCCGATGTTGTCATTACCCATTTCACCGACACTTGCCTTGAGCTTGAGCTCGTCAACCCAGTCGGCCTTGAACCACTTCTCCTTGCTGATGCGCCATGCACCGCCGAAAGACCAGAAGTTACCCCACTGGTGGTCGGGATGGAAACGTGAAGATGCATCGCGACGGAAAGATGCCTGACCGAAGATACGCTCACCGTAGTTGTACTGCAAACGTGCGATATATCCCTCGTTGTTGTATGTAGCAGCCTCAGAATAAGCGTTCTGGCCATCTATGACAGCACCGCCAAGCTCCTTGTTCTCAGTAGAGAATATCTTGCTCTTGCTTGCTGACAAAGCCTTGTTGTTTACCTTGTAGTACTCGTGACCGAGTGTGATGTCGAAGTTGTTCTTCTCACCGAGTGTGAAAGAGTAGTTCAGCAACTGCTGCATGTTCCAGTTGAAATAACGGGTGGTGCTCTTTGAAATTGTACCTCCGTTCTTTGCGAACTGGCCATAGAACTGGTTGAGAACAGTTGTGCTACGTGTCTCGTCAAGGTTTGTAGTAGCATTGAGGTTCAATGTAAGGCCCTGAAGGATGGTGAATGTAGCGAAACCGTTAGCTGTGATTGCATTGCCCTCTGACTCTCTTGTGTTGAGCTTGTTGTCCATGATTGGGTTCGCACCGTGGATGAACGGACGTGTCAGTCCTGGACCTGGGTCGTCTGTTGAACCGTAGTCCATCATTTCGTAACCGTTTGAGTCAACCTTGATCTTGCCGTCTGCTGTACGTACATAAGCCGGGTAGATAGGAGCCATCTGTGAGGTGAACGCCCATACGTTGCCTGTAGATGTCTCGCTTCCGTTGTTGGCAAGAGAGTTGAACTTGAAGTTTGAGTAAGAGATGTTACCGCCTACCTTAAGCCACTTCTTAGCCTGGTAATCAGCCTTCAAACGTGCTGTGATACGTGTCATGTCCGAACCGTATGTGATACCCTCGTTCTCAAGATAACCGAGAGAAGCGTAGAATGAAGAACGCTCGTTAGCTGCGCTTACTGAAGCGTTGTACTCCTGGCGCTTGCCTGTACGCATACCTATATCTTCCCAATCATCAGGAGTAATATAGTATTGCTCTCCGTCTTTGCCTGTTATAACGCGGCCGAGAGTTGCATTTGGGTTGAGCTTGCCGTTTGAACCGATCATGTACTGGCCTTCGGGAACTGTATAGATGTTGTAACCGAGACCACCGTCACCGGCTGCAGCGCAAAGGTTCTGGTTTGCCTTGATCCATGCATCGCCCTGGCTCAAACCGTCGTTTATGTATCTGTTGTACAACGCGCTGTAGTGCATCTCGTAGTAGTGTGCAGGGTTTGTTACAACCTCGTACTTCTGCAATGCATTTGAGTTGGCACCCCATTTTGCATCGAATGTTACAACTGCATCGCCCTTCTTGCTTGCCTGCTTTGTTGTAATCATGATGACACCGTTTGCACCGCGTGCACCGTAAAGCGCGTTTGATGCAGCGTCCTTGAGGACTGTCATTGACTCAACGTCGTTAGGGTTGATGTTGTTGAGGTCACCGCTGTAAGGTGCACCATCGACAATGATCAATGGATCTGTTCCTGCGTTGATAGAAGAAATGCCACGGATGTTGATTGTTGCCTGTGAACCTGGAGCACCGTTTGACGATGTCAGCTGTACGCCGGCAACCTTACCTGAAAGGGCATTTGTTACGTTTGTAACCTGGGTGTTCTCCAACAACTCAGAATCAATTACTTTTGCAGAACCGGTAAATGCAGATTTCTTTGCAGTACCGAATGCAACGACCATTACGTCGTCAAGGACTTTGGCATCCTCGACCATGACGATCTTCATGGCTTTTCCTCTTACAATGTGTACTTGCTGTGTTGTCATACCTACGTATGAAACGCGGATAGTCTTTGCTGAAGCAGGTACATTTTCAATTGCAAAGTTACCCTCAATGTCTGTAGAAGCACCGAGTGTAGTGCCCTCAACAAGAACTGAGGCTCCGATAACAGGCTCGCCGTCAGCCTCTGAGTAAACCTTACCAGTGACTTTTGAGACTTGCGCTGTTGCCATACCTATACCCAAGCAGATATAGGTCAATAGAAATAGCACTCTTTTCATAACAATGAATTTAAGTTAGTAATAATAAAATATTTATACCTTTTTGTTATAATCTCCGTGTGTAGAGTTCAGGAAATTAATGGCGCGAAGATACGACATTCATACCAAACTTTAAAATAAGTTAAGAACTTTTTTTCAACAATTGTGTTAAAATTGTATCTAAAATCGAATTTTGCTCACTTCTTGCTTAATGTGCAATTGTTCGTTGTTTTTCGAAAAAGAGTTTGTTTTCGTTGATTTTTGTCTGTTTTTTAGCAGTTTTATCTATTCAAGTGATTGAGTTTCATGTGATTAGTTGTTTTGTGGTCGGTTTGGAGTGTTTTTGACACATTGTTGTTAAAATAGTTTAAATAGCTGTCATTTGTCATATTGGACGGTTGGGCGTATAATATTAATTTTTGTTGATATGTGCTTAGAATGGTGCCATACGCCTGTTTTCTGGAATTATTCAGGCTTTTTATCTCCTGATATTTGGCTGCATGAAAATGGTAATGCTGACAATTTTTCACAAATAGAGGATATATGCTGTTTGTGATGCTGTGAAAAGGAGGTGCGATGTTGCGTTTTGCAAGGAATGCGGGGTATATGCAAACCTTATGCATATAGCAAAGTCCTTAAAGCTCTTTAGACTCTAAGGACTTTGTCAGTACGCGTGCGCGTATGTTCCTTATTATATATGGTTTCTCTCTTAGAACGGGTAACCGATGGCGAAGTGCCATGCGAATCCGTTGCCGAACGGTTTCAGGTTAAAGTATCCCTTCTTGTTTGTCTTGTAGGGGGCATGGAGGCCAAGGCCGAAATCAACACGGAGAACAAGGAATTCGAGGTCGTACCGGAATCCGAAACCGGTGTTCAAGGCCAACTGCTTAGGGAATGTGCTGAGTTCGAATTCGCCTCCGGGGCGTTCTTTGTCCTTTTTCATCAGCCATACGTTGCCGGCATCTACGAAGATTGCTCCATGAAGGTCGGCTATGAGCTTGAACCGGTATTCGGCATTGAGTTCCAGCTTGAGCGTTCCGGTCTCATCGAGGTAGGAGTAACGGTCCTCTTCGGCTGGGTGGTAGCTTCCGGGACCTATGGAGCGTATGGTAAAGGCGCGCAGGCTGTTGGCTCCTCCTATGTAGAACTGTTCGCTGTAAGGGGCATACTCGGAGTTTCCATAACTGTGAATGGCGCCGACCATTATTCTGGTTGCGATGTAATGGCTGTTGTTTATTTTCCATAGCTGGCGCAATTCGGCGGTTCCCTTTATGAACTGCGCGTACGGGTTGCCGAGAATATTCTTGTTCTTCTCGTTCAACTTCTTGCCGAATGCACTGAAGATGAGCGACGTGACATTTCCTGCCGATGTTACAGAGGCTTCAAACCATGTCTTGTTGCGATGCCTTGTCTTTGCATTGTCGTAAAGGTATGTGTATTGCATGGCAGGGATGAACTGATTGCGGAAACTGTTGGCTATAGATCGGTTGCCGGCTACAATGGAGTCGAAATTGGCCGTCGTTCTCTGCAACATGTCGTATGACAGGCGGAACGGGGTTACGGTGTGTGTGGTTGTGGTCTTAGTGTATATCTTGTACGTGGCTTCACCTCCGGAACGTACCATCTTGAAGAATCCGGAACGGTTCATCTGGTTTATGAACAGACGGAATGATGTCGATGACGGTACTCTAAGGTGTCGTCGGTGTATTATCGGAAAGAAAAGGCGTGGAAAGGTCAGTGACAGGTCGGCGCCGATCTCCCATGAGTTGATGACGGCCGCACGTCCTTTTACGTTATCGTCTGTCTGCCATTCGTACGAGCCCTTAAGGGAGAGTTTCAATGTCTCTCCTCCACGGAATACGTTCCTTCGTGCAATGCTTATCTTGCTTCCGGGACCTATCTGTTCGTTGCTTTTTGACGTGGCGTTCAGCTCGAATGTGAAATCGTATGGCTTTTCAAGCTGTGTGCTGATGTTCACGTCAAGGGTGTCGGTTCCCTCTTTTTCCTTGATATTGAAGCTGATTCCGCTGAAAATACCCATCTGGCTAAGACGCTGAAGCGTGTTCTGCTGTTTCTGCTGCGAGTAGAGTTCACCTTTCCTTAACTGTATGTTGCGGAGCAATGCGTCTATGCGTACCGGCAGTTTCTTGCCGCTGTATATGTAGCTGAAACTGCGTCTCTTGATGGTGTCGTTCTGCGTGCGGTTCATGCCGGCGGCATTGCTTGGCATTATACGCAGGCTGATGTCGCCGATATACCATTGCTTTGATATCTGCGGCGAAAGGTTCTTTATCGGCTGCACACGTACTGATGCCTTGCCCGGTGTGTTTATGGTGTCGGCAAGGTAGTTTATGTATCCTGGCTGAAAGTAGTAGTAGCCATTGTCCCGGAATAGGGTATTGAGCCTGTTCCTCTCCTCTTCCATGCTTGCTGCATCGAACTGGTTGCCCGACGAGATGAGCCTTTCGCTCCTTGTGGCTATTATAAGGCTGTCGGCAACTGCAGGGAAGTTGCGGTATTCAATGCTGTCAATGTAACATGGCTTGTTGAATATGACTCTGTAGCGTACCGAGGCTTTCTTCGGGTTTTTCTTGTCTGTGATTACTTCGCTCTCTACCTTGCCGTTGAAATAACCGTAGTATTTGAGTATCTCGTTTGCGACATCGGCTCTCAGTTCCGGTTTCACCGTTGAGATAAGTACAGGGCTCTTGGCAAAGGTGTTGAACATCCATTTTCCGAACTTGCTGTCGGAGTTGTTGTATTTGTAGTACCACCATAGGCTCATGGGGTAGGTCTTGAGCGATGAACTTCCGAACAAAGAGCCGTTTGGCGCGCAGTCAAGGGCGTATGTGACCTCTTCTATAGCCTTTTGGCCGGTTTCGTCTGCTGCGTTCTCCTTTTCTCCGACAAACTCAATGTCCTTAATGCCTGTATATAGCTGTTCTCCGTCGGGCAGATGCTTGGTTATTGAACATGCCGACAAGGCAAGAGCCGCTATCAATATGTATATGTATTGTCTATTCATTCTTCACTTCTTTTCTGTTTTCTTCCGTACCGCTTCTTTTTTCTCCGCCCGGTATTCCGTTCCGGTTTTTGTCGTCTTTCTTGCGGAAGATGAGCAATTCGTTGAGGTTGTTGAGTTTACGCTTATATACATAACCTACGCCGGTCTCTATTATCTCTCCTTCGAGGATAGACTCGTAGTTCTTGTCATAGAAGAGCCTTATGTAGCGGTTGCTGTTTTCGCTTATCTTCCACTCAAGCGACACGTTGTTTATGAAGCTGTCACTGCCTTGAGGGTGGTCTCCGCTGTTGACCTCGCCGCCGATTATAATTGTCAAGCGGTCGTTCCAGAATCTTTTGCTGAAACTGAAGGAGTAGTTCTTGTACGTGCCTCCTGTCTCAGCATTCTGTGCATCGTTTATGCCGACATTTACGCTCACGCTCTTCATCGCATTTCCTGCAAGCTCATTTATCTTGGCGTCGAGGAATGAGCTGAGGGCTCCGGATGCGGTCATGCCGTTGCTGCTGCCGATATATGTACCGGTAATAAGCATTGTGACAGCATATTTGTTCAATGTGCTTTCGTCAAGCATGTTCAGCTGTTCCTGAACCATTGCATTCTCAGGTGCCGACAATGTGAAAGTCAGTCCCATGTTGCTGAGGGTGTTGCTCAGCTTGACACCTACGTCGAACTCTACCGGCTGCATGCTGTTGTCCTCGAAAGTCACCGATGTTATTACTTTTTCGAGTGCTGTTATGTCTATGTCGGGATTGAAGATGTCTCCGTTCCATGTGACCTTGCTGCCGTCGGCAATATTGAATGTCTTTAACGGTATGACCGGAAGGGCGTATTTCAGCTGGCCTTCGCTCATGGAGTATGTTCCGGTAAGTCCTATTCCTGTCTCGCTTGTATATGTGAGGTGCAGGTTGCCTCCTCCCTTGAGTGCGATGTAGCTGCTCCTGTTCTCGTCGAAATCGGCATTTATCCTTGCTCCGTCTTCAATGTTGAGCGTCATGTCGATGTTTGTGTTGCCCAGGTTGAACTCCTCTTCTTCCTTCGCAACGGCTGTGGTGTCCTTGAAATTTACAAATTCAACAAGGCCGTCGAGCTCCTTGTCGCTTTCGATCGGCGCATCGAGCATTACGTATGTTATGTTGCTTTTGCTCAATAGGGTAGAGTTGCCGTATATCTTCATGTTGTTGAGCGTTCCGCTTATGAACGACATGAAATCGATGAACAGTCTTCCGTACAGCATGGCTCCTTTGCGGCGCGTGGCATTGATGAGCTCGTAGTCCTTTGCTCTCATGCGGAGGCTTATGCCGGGGTCGGCAATGTGTGTCAGGTCTATATTGCCGTTTATCTTGAACGGGTTGTTGCCTGCTGAATAGATATCGAAGTTCTTGAACATGATCTTGTTGTCCTCTATGCTGACAAGCTCGTCTGCCATCTTCAGCTTGGCTCCGAATAGCTGTGCGTCGATATGAACGGAGTCGAACTGCATGAAGCCGTTGGTGTTGAGAGTTGAGAGCTTGCCTTCGGCCGACAACTCGCTGTTGATGTAGCCGTCGAGCTCCATTCCTGTATCTTTCAGGAAGGCTCTGCTTATGCTGAGCGGAAATCTGGTGAGGGTAATGTCGCCATGGAGTCCTGGGTCGTTTGTGTCTTCGAGGTAGTTTCCGCTCATGTGGGCAACCTCCTCTTCTTCGTGGCTCAGGATTATATCGAGATAATGGGTCTTGTCGTTCTTAGGCAAATATACGACCTCAAGCATCTCGTTGCCGATATATGTGCCTTCGTAGGCGATGCTGTCGGCCTTTATATCGCTGCTTATAAGCATGCTGTTGCCGTCCTGCCTGAAGTAGAGATCGAGGTTGAGCATTCCGGCAATGTCGGGCACGAATGGTGCCATGGAGGTGATGCTCTTCAGGTTTATGTTGAATAGCTCCAGATTGGCATTGTACTTTGCGGTGGGGTCAGGAGTGGTGAACAGGTGCATGCCGGCCCCCTTGCTGTTGTCAAGCGTTACGTCGGCATCGACACTCATACCTTTTCCTATTCTGATGAAGTTGTCTTCGTTGAAACGGAATCTGTTCTTCAGCAATGTGGCTTCGGGATTGAATCTTATGTCCAGACCTTCGGGTCTCATTAGGGTCATGGCTCCAATCTTTATTCCAATGCTGTCGTTCCTGTCGCGGTACATCAGGTTCGTTGAAAGGGAGTCCATGCATACGTTTCCGTACAGGGCTGCTGAGAAACTCTGTTTTTCGTTGTTCGGGTCTATTGCAGTGCTGCGTACAGCTGCCAGATAACGTATTTTGTTCTCCTGCTGTCTTGTGAACATGCGTATGGTATCAAGTTTCAAAGAGTTGTTGCTGAACCCGTATATGCCGCTGTTCATGTTCAACCCTTTTATGGTGTCGAGCTTGAGCTCTATGGACGCCTTGTCTGCTGTAAGGCCGTTCATGGCAAGGAAACTTGCCAATACGTTCTTCTTGCCGCATTCAAAGTCGAATGATAATGTCGGAAGTGCCTTTTCGTAGTCGTGAAGATAGTAGGGCATGGTGTCGGCGTGACGTGCCTCCATGTACATTCCTGCAACTTTCTGCATAGCAGCAAAAAGCCCTGTGTAGCCGCTGTTCATGCTTCCCGTGGCCTTCATGTCTCCGTTCTTTGCCTTTATGTAGGAGTATCCGGGAGATGTCATGATGTCCATGTCGATATCGGCTGGTGTATATGTCTTTTCCGCAGTTATTATTCTTATGTCTTTTCCGTTGAACTTCAGGGCATGTGTCTCTGCCATGTCGGTCGAAGCTTCAAGGTCAAGGGTAATTCTTGTGTCGAGCTGGGTCTCGGTAACTCCGAGCCCTGTCAGGTCGCCTCTCTCTATCTTTAGGAACGTACTGTTGCTGATGTTCTCATTGTTTAGTCTTGTCTTGGCCTTTGCCTGCATTTGGAGATTGTGATCCTTTGACAACAAGTCGATTATGGAAAGGCCATTCTCCTGATTTGCCTTGATGCTGATGCCGTTAAGCCTGTAACTGCCATAGTGGAGGCTGTCGAGCTCGATGTCGAGATTGTATCTTGTCAGGCTGTCGAATATGTCAATGCCTTCACCATCGGCCTTTAGGCTCATCTGCATGTTGTATAGCGGTATCTCTGGCATCAGTGATGCTATGTTGAGCCTGTTGGCCTTAAGGTCGGCTTCGTAGGTGTCGTCGTTTATGTTGTATCGTGCCTTAGCAAGCATGTTGCCCGATGTGCTGCCTATTCCTATGTCGGCATTGGCTTCGCCTGCTATATATGTAACGTTTCCGCCGATATCGAATATTCCTATGCCTGATACGGAGTCGCTTTCGGCTGTAATCATGCTGTCGGCCGGTACAAAATGCCTTATTGCTTTTCTTATATCACCGGTACTGCTGTTGAAGTTCAGCGTCGCCTCTAGCTTCTTTGTGTCGTATAGGTTGCGTAGGTTGCCGTTTGCGCTCATTCTGACAAGGGCAGGAACAATAATCTGCATGGAGTCTATATCCAGACTGGAAAGGCTGCCGTTCAGCTCCATGTCGGCAATAAGCATCTTCTCCTGAAGGAGCGACAGCGATTCGTACTGCTCTCCAGTGAGTATGGCACCAAGGTCTCTCTTGTCGAGAGCAAGGCTTGCTTTTGCCTGCAGTTCATTCTTCCCTTCTTCCTTTAATGCCTCCCACGGAAGTGCTGCGCTCAAGGACAGGCTTGAGCCGTTCTTGCTTGCCATGTATAGCTTGCGCAGGTCGAGCCTTGCGGTATCGGCCGAAATGAAGGCTTTTGTTTCTGTTATCCTCAGGCCTCCTGGCTGAATCAATGTGAAGTCGTGTATCTCAAGCCGTGAACTGTCGGGGGTATATAGTATGTTCCTTGTGTCGAGGTTTATGTTGTTTATTTCCAGATGACTTGTAGGGGATGTACTGGCGCTCCCTTCACCCTGGTCGTATGTTGCATAGCAGTTCTTTAACCGGAATGACGATATGCTGTAAATCTCTTTCCCAAGGTCTATGAGACCGTTCCTTATCCTGATTTTTCCTATCCCTGCACTTGCTTGCAAGGTGTCGTAGGGCATTGTTACATTGAACCTGCAGTTCTCGATGTTTCCGTTCCGGAGCCTTACTCTCCAATTCAGCGGTCCGCTCTCTTTCTCTTCTTTTGCAGCTGCAGTGTCTGTAAGTTCTATGTCAAGGTTCGTGCTGTGAAGGTGCAGCTGGCGCATGTTGACCAGTTCGTTGCCTAAATCGACGTTGCGTGCTACGGCACGGAAGAATCCTATTTCGCCGGCTATCTTCATGTCCGGAACCAGCTCCATGGTGTTTACCTTGACTCCTTCGAGCAGGAGATAGTTTATCTCTACATCGCCGCTCAGCAACGGAAGCAAGGAGATGTTTATGTCGGCATGCTTGCCGTCGGCATAAACGGTGTCGCCCTTTGAAACCTTGACGTCATGCATGTTGAGCTTGATGGGGAATGCAAGGTGAAACCGGCCTATCTCTAAGTCGAATCCGGTGCTCTCGTTCACGATATTGCATACCTTACCGATGGCAAAACGTTGTATAGGAGGCATGTAAAGCAATATCATGAGCAACCAGAAAAGGATTATCGGAATGCTCAGTGTGATAAGAGATGCCTTGATTATCTTGTATGTAATGCTTCGTTTTTTCATTCGGTCTGCAAAGTAACCAAAAAAATGGCTAAAATCTCTTATTATTAATAAATACTTTATCTTTAAGTATCATTTTCATATTTGTAATAACAAAAAAGTGCGTCAACTTTTTGAAGAAGGTGTACTATATTTATTGAAATATGCCTACTTTTGCAAATAATTGCTGTTGCGTTTTCAGATAGGATTTTGCCAATGCTCTTTGCGCTGTTCCTGCCTGATTCGGGTGGCTGAAACGAATGTCTTTAACGAGTTTATCGGTTTTGAAAAATATATACAGTTATGAAGAGATTGCAACTTGTTTTTATAGCTATTTTTGCGCTTTCCGTGATTTCATGCGGCGACGGCGGTACCAAGAAGCAGAGCGGTGACAGTTCTGGTCCGGCAATAAAGGAACTGAATGTCAACAGCCCCGATTCGGACCAGTATCTGCTTGTCAAGACAAATCAAGGAGATTTCAAGATAAAGCTGTACCGCGAGACGCCTGGTCATCGCAAGAATTTTGTGAATCTTGTAATGAACGGCTTTTACGACGGTCAGTTGTTCTATAGAGTGAAAAAGGATTTGCTTATACAGACCGGTGACTATACTTCGAAGACGAAGCCCGATGCTCCCGACCTGGGTGTGACTGACGTGGAATATACTGTCCCTTCGGAAATAGACCCTGCAAAGCGCTACCATAAGCGTGGAGCTATTGCTGCTGCAAGTTTCAATAAGGGCGATTACTCTTCGGGCGCGCACTTCTATATCGTTACAGGCAAGGCGGCAAAGGATAATGAACTGGAGTTGAGCGAGCGGGATATAAACAAGGAGCTTGTGAACAAGAAATTCCACGAGATACAGATTCCTTACCGTCAGGAGATTCATCGCCTGAACAATTCTGCAAAGCATGATGCGAAGAAACAGCAGGAATTGAATAGACTGGTGAGCCGGTTGATGAACGAGGCGCGTGCTGAGGTAAAGAAGAACGAGTTTTCCTATTCTGCTGCTCAGCGCAAGGAGTATAAGACTACTGGCGGGCTGCCTCATCTTGACGCCCATTACACGGTGTTCGGAGAGGTTGTCGAGGGTATGGAAATCGTGGATAAGATATCGATGGTTGATGCTACCTCGAAGGGCCGTCCGCGCAGTCATGTAGTCATAGAGAAGATAACTCTGCTGGAGAATGGTGGTAAATAGGAAAATTCTTGACAATGGTATGCGTGTGCTGCATCATCGCATTGAAGAAATGCAGATGGTGTATGTGAATATCGTATATGGGGTAGGTGCACGTAATGAAAACTATGAGCATACAGGTCTTGCGCATTTGCTGGAGCATCTCATGTTCGAGGGTACCAAGGCTGTTCCTTCGTTCGACGAGCCTCTCGAAAGTGCCGGAGGCGAGAATAATGCATATACGACAAACGATGTGACAAGCTATTACATAGCGCTCCCGAAGCATAATGCCGAGCTTGCATTCTGGATGGAGAGTGACCGCATGTGCAACATCAGATTCGGGAAGAAGAAGGTAGATGTGCAGCGTCAGGTGGTTATGGAGGAGTTCAAGCAGACGAAGCTCAACCGTCCGTACGGTGATGCAAGTCTCATTCTGCGTAGTATGGCATACAAGGTGCATCCTTACCGCTGGTCAACGATAGGACGGAAACTGAGCCATATCTCCGATGTGCCGCTCAAGGTCATAAAGGATTTCTACAAAACATATTATGCTCCCGACAATGCGGTACTTTCTGTTGTGGGTGACATATCCTTTGAGCAGGTTGTGGAGTGGAGCAACAAGTGGTTTGCTTCTATTCCGAGCAAGGGGGTCAAGCAGCTTTCGTTGCCTGCAGAACTGCGCCAGATGCGTGCCAGACGCAAGACTGTGTATCGTAATGTTCCGGAGAATGCTCTATATATGGGCTTTCACATGGGGAGCAGGCTCGGAGACGATTACTATCCGTGCGATGTGATATCTGATATACTTTCCAATGGTTATTCTGGACGTTTTATGGCTCGTCTGATAAAGGAGAAGAAGCTTTTTTCAAGAATAGATGCCTTTATTTCGGGCTGTGAGGACCCTGGCATGTTCTGGATATATACGCGAGTGCCTGACGGGGTGGCTGTAGAGGATGCAGAGACTGCGATATGGCATGAACTGGAGCTGCTCAAGAATGAGATTGTGCCGGAGGAGGAGCTGGAAAAGGTCAGGAACCGTTTCGAGTCGGAATATACGTTCCGCAATATAGGCGGCGAAAACCTTTGCAATAATCTTGCTCTTGCCGAACTGCGCGGTTCGCTCGACTCGCATATACTTGAACCGGAAAGATACCGTGCTGTTACAGCATGTGATGTTATGTCTGCAGCAAGAGAACTTTTCCGCAAAGGGAACAGTACGGTGCTTTATTATTTGAAAAAGGAGTAGGAACCGGATATTGCTTACTCTTCGAAGCTTTGCCACAGCCTGTCATTCGGGAGCGGGGCTGTCACGCTGACTGTCTCTTTTGATACAGGATGTATGAATTCGATGTAACGTGCATGCAGTGATATGCTTCCGTCGGGGTTAGAACGTTTTGCACCGTACTTCAGGTCGCCTTTTATCGGGCAGCCGATAGAGGATAGCTGGCAGCGTATCTGGTGATGCCGTCCCGTTTTCAGTTCTATTTCAATGAGATTGTAGTTCTGTGAGGCTGCGATGTGCCTGTAGTAGAGCAGGGCGTGCTTGCTGCCCTTGACCTCTTTGGCGTAGCAGAAACTCTTGTTCATCTTTTCGTTCCGGAGAATCCAGCTGCTAAGCTCTCCTTCGCTCTGTTGAGGGCGTTCTTTGGTTATTGCCCAGTATATTTTCTTTACGTTTCCGTCGCGGAACATGTTGTTGAGGCGTTCAAGTGCCTTGCTTGTCTTTGCCAGTACTACGACTCCGCTTACGGGGCGGTCCAGACGGTGCGGAAGCCCTACAAAGACATTTCCCGGCTTTGCGTATTTCTCCTTCAGATATGCTTTCATCTTATCGCATATCGATTTGTCACCGGTCTTGTCGCCCTGTACTATTTCACCGGCAGCCTTGTTTATTATGATTATGTGGTTGTCTTCGTAGAGTACGTTCATATTTCTTGTCTGTTTTGCTCCTTGTAACCTAATGCGCCGAGTATTATCTTTTCGGTGAAACCTTCTACCAGTTTCTCGTCGTTGTTCTTGCTCATGATGCCGTTGATGAATGGCATCTCTATACCCTTAAGGCAGAAGTGCAGAAAACGGGCTGCCAGGTCGGGACTTTTTATGTCGAAAAGACCAAGAGTCTTTCCTTCGGCAATTATATGGCGGAAGAGTGCGATTTCCTTGGCGTCGAACTTCTTGCGTATATGTTCTATGATTAGGGTGTATTCGGAGTGAAGGCAACTGTTGCGCTTTACGATGCTGCGTGTCGATTGAAGGCGTACGAATATCAGCTTGATGATTTTTTTGTCGGGTGGCAGGCTCGACATTGCGACCTTTGTGATTGCTGTGGTGATTTTCTTCACCTCCATCTCGATTGATGCCTCAAGCAATTCTTCTTTGCTCTGGAAATATGTATATACCGTGCGGCGGCTTTTTTGTGCAGCTTTGGCTATGTCGGCCATTGTAATGTTCCCGATTCCCTGCTGTGCAAAAAGTTTGCGAGCGGTCCTGATAATCAATTCCCTTGTTTCAAGTGTTGCCATGTGGTGCTTGTTTCCGCAAAATTACTCAGTTTTGCACGAATGTGCAAAACTGAGGGTGTTAAAATGATTGAAAAAGGTATGTGCTTCCCAAAAAAGTCTCCAAAATATTTGGCGGGAAGAAAAAAATGCGTTACCTTTGTATCAGTTTTAAGAACCGCATCGCGGGGTGGAGCAGTGGTAGCTCGTTGGGCTCATAACCCAAAGGCCGGAGGTTCGATCCCT
>JAEIGA010005613.1_pt1 | contig 19152 bp, 15 predicted proteins | sample 9270691 | NCBI WGS metagenome assembly JAEIGA01 (sample SAMN17057246, study PRJNA624740) | gut metagenome | biome: biome; isolation source: fecal sample | host: Bos grunniens | place: China: Xizang | collected 2019 | reverse complement strand
TCCAGAAGTTCGTAAGTCTTACCGTTCATGGTAATGGTACCGTCTTCATAATTGATCTTGTCAAGAAGGTTCCTCTTCTCCATCTTGAATTCCGGATGCTTCCTGATCACCTGGCCTTCCAGCTTGAACTGGAGGATGGCGATAGCCTTATGCATCTTGGTGTTCAGCGCGATCTCATTGGCCGGGATCTCCACTTCGGTCTTGCCGCGGAAGATGTCACAGGGATCATCCCCGTAGGTATCCAGGGCAAAGGTTGCCAGGGGAAGCAGGTTGATGCCGTATCCGTCCTCAAGTACGTCCATGTTGTTGTAGCGGGCGCAGAGGCGGATGACATTTGCGATGCAGACCCAGGAACCGGAGGCAGCTCCCATCCATACGATATCGTGATTTCCCCACTGGAAATCCACGTCCACGTTGTCCTTGATCAGGTGGTCCATGATGATATGGGGACCCGGACCTCTGTCAAAGATGTCCCCGATGATGTGGAGTCTGGTGACGACCAGCTTCTGGATGGCCGTGGAGATGGCCACGATAAACTCCTTGGCACGGTTGATCCTGATGATGGTATCAAAGATCTCATTATAGTATTCTTCCTTCTGCACGACCCGGTTATTCTCACTGAGGAGTTCCTCAAGGATATAGGCGTAGTCGGCAGGAAGGTTTTTACGTAATCTGGATCTGGTGTATTTGGCGGAACTCTCCTTACATACCGCAACCAGGCGGTGAAGGGAAACCTTGTACCAGTCCAGAAGATCCTCTTTGGATAGGCGGAGTTTCATCTGCTCCACCTTCTGTTCCGGATAATAGATCAGGGCTGCCAGGCTCTTTTTATCCTTCTGGGACAGGGTGCTGCCGAACACATCCTCGATCTTGTTGCGGATGGCTCCGGAGCCGTTTCTCAGAATATGAAGAAACTGTTCGGATTCGCCGTGGATATCCGATACAAAATGTTCTGTCTCCTTCGGGAGATTCAGTCTGGCCTGCAGGTTGATCATCTCCGTGGACGCCTTGGCGATGGTGGGAAACTGAACCGACAGGCTCTTTAAATATTTCAGATATAATTCGTCCATTGTAAACCCCCATGATTCTTATGTTCACGAATTGTTTCAAAACTTCAGCTGATTATATTCTTACACAAGAAAAAGCGAAAAACAATACGGAAAAATGTATGCTAAACCCACATATTTATCGTTTTCCCTTCTCATTGAGCCTGTTTCTCTTCCTCCTTCTGCTTCAGCTGGAGGTACTGTCTCATCTCGATGACGGGCAGGCCGTTATTGCGGATATAGTCCTCGGTGATGATCACCCGCCCGATGTTGTCATCTTTGGGGATCTCGAACATGATATCCAGCATGAACTGTTCGATGATGGCCCTCAGGGCTCTTGCCCCGGTATCCTTCTCCATGGCCTTCTCGGCGATGGCATAGAGGGCTCCGTCTTCGAACTGAAGATCCACCTCGTCCAGGGCCAGCAGTTTCTGGTACTGTTTGAGGATCGCGTTTTTGGGTTCTTTCAGGATGTCCACCAGCATCTCTTTGGACAGGGGACTCAGGGTGAAGAGGATGGGAAGCCTTCCCAGGAATTCCGGGATCATCCCGAATTTCCTCAGGTCTTCGATAGTGACATATTTGAAAATGTCCTCCTCATTGTCATATTTGTCCTTAAGCTCCGCCCGGAAACCGATGGAAGTCTGTTTTTTCAGTCTCTCCTTGATGACCTTGTCCAGCTCAGGAAAGGCACCGCCGCAGATAAAAAGGATGTTTCTGGTATCCATCATGGTGGTGGGGACCATGGCATTCTTGGAACTTGCGCCCACCGGCACCTCCACCTCACTGCCTTCCAGCAGCTTAAGCAAAGCCTGCTGAACGGACTCACCGCTGACATCACGGCTGGTGGTGTTCTTCTTCTTGGCGATCTTGTCGATCTCATCGATAAAGATGATCCCTCTTTCCGCCTTATCCACGTCATTGTCCGCATTGGCCAGAAGCTTGGAGAGAACACTCTCCACATCGTCGCCGATGTAGCCGGCCTCCGTCAGGGAAGTGGCGTCACAGATGGCGAGGGGAACATTCAGGAGTCTGGCCAGTGTTTTGACCAGATGGGTCTTGCCTGAACCGGTAGGACCGATCATCAGCATGTTGGATTTATCGATCTCGATCTCATCCATGGTGTTGGTGATCACCCGTTTGTAATGGTTGTAGACTGCGACGGACATGACCTTCTTGGCGTAGTCCTGGCCGATCACATACTCGTCAAGGCTGGCCTTGATCTGATGGGGAGCCGGGATGTTCCTGAGGGTCAGAGTCTGTTCCTTCTCTTTCTTTTTCTTCTTTTTCTTTTTTGCCTTTTTGGGCTTTTGTACAGGGTTTCCCCCCGTGAGGAGGTCCCCCAGGTTCATATTTTTCAGACTGTTGAAATCCAGGTTGGACAGGTCCAGGAACTGTACCCCTCCCCCCGGAAATCCGTTGCTGAAGGAGTCGATGGACTTCTGCATGCAATCGGTGCAGATGCACATCTTATTGGGCATGTGGACCAGTGTCGCGCCCTGGGACTCGGTCCGGTGGCAGATGGAGCAGTAGTCCGGACCTTTTTTCTCCGGTTCGTCATCGTCGTCATCATCATCGACGATCTCAACCTCATCTTCATCCTCGTCCTCCGGGGAATCATCATCCTCTTCTTCCCCGGTGTCTTCTTCCATGAGTTCCGGAAAGATCTTGCGGAGATCTTCCACGGATTCCTCAAGGTTTAATCCTTTTTTAAGCATTATTTATCTCCTAAATACTTGTTCAGTATGGTTTCTCCAATGATCATGTCCTCGGGGGTGGTCAGTTTGATATTATCGTAGCTTCCCGGGATCATCTTGGACCGTCTTCCCGCGTAGCGCTCCATCACCATGACGTCATCCGTGATATCTTTGTCCCCGGATTTCATCATGGTCTCATATGCCTTCCTGCCCTCGGAGAGGAGGAGGCACTGAGGTGTCTGCATCTGCCAGACATGTGTCCGGTTGGGGGTGGATAAGGAGAAGCATTCCTCATCGACGATCCTTATGGTATCTTTCACCGGCATGGCCATTGCGCAGGCCTTGTATCTTATGGTTTCCCGGATGCAGAGATTGATCTGGTCGGGACGGATAAAGGGGCGGGCACCGTCATGGATCAGCAGGCAGGCCTCCCCTTCCCGGGGGCAGGCCAGGATGCCAAGATAGACGGACTCGAACCTCTCCCGGCCTCCGGGAACGATCCCGGTCACCTTGGTGAATCCGTATTTTTCTACGATTTCTTTCCTTACATAGTCTTCGTCACCGGGGCTGACCACCAGTATGATCTCCCCGATCTCACTCTCTTCATAGGCCTTCAGTGCGTAATACAGCACCGGTTTCCCGCAAAGCTCCAGATATATCTTATTTCTGTCTGCCTTCATCCGGCTGCCTTTTCCGGCGGCCATCATGAGGGCGATCGTTCTCATCTGATCCATCTTATCCTGTCCTAAGCTTATTCTTTTTCTGAGCTTATTTTTTCCTTTCCCCGATCTTCAGGTTTGCCACGGCATTCAGATTCCATCCGTCCCTGACACCGGCCATATATTCATAATAGCCGGCAGTGCCGATCATGGCGGCATTGTCCGTACAGTAGACAGGGGACGGATGATAGAAGGTCAGGCGGTTCTTTCTGCAGGCCTCCTCCATCTGTGCGCGGAGGGTGGAATTGGCTGCCACTCCCCCGGCGATGGCCACCTTGTCGATGCCGATCCGTTTCGCAGCCTGGATGGTGTGCTCGGTGAGCACATCGATCACCGCCTGCTGGAAGGATGCCGCCACGTCAGCCCGGTTGACTTCGATCCCTTTCATCTGACACTGGTTCAGATAGTTAAGGACAGCTGATTTCATGCCGCTGAAACTGAAATCATCCGGGTTGTCCGAGATTTTTGCCCTGGGGAAGGGTATGGCGTATTTATCTCCTTCCCTGGCCAGTTTGTCGATCTTCGGCCCGCCGGGGTAACCCAGGCCGATGGCTCTGGCCACCTTGTCAAAGGCTTCTCCCGCCGCGTCGTCCCTGGTCCTTCCGATGATCTCATATTTCCCGTAATCCTTCACCAGGACCAGGTGGGAATGTCCGCCGGAAGCCACCAGGCATAAAAACGGTGGTTCCAGATCTTTATGTTCTATATAATTTGCATTGATATGTCCTTCGATGTGATGGACGCCGATGAGGGCTTTTCCGGCGGCGTAAGCGATGGCCTTGGCCTCAGCCACGCCCACCAGCAGGGCCCCGATCAGCCCCGGTCCGTAGGTGACGGCAACCGCATCGATTTCTTCCAGGGTAACCCCCGCTTCTTTCAGTGCCGTCTCGATCACGGGATTGATCTTCTCTATGTGTTTTCTTGAAGCGATCTCAGGCACGACACCGCCGAATACGGTATGCAGCCGGATCTGGGTGTAGATGACGTTGGAGAGGATCTCCCGTCCGTTCTTCACCACAGCTGCCGCTGTCTCATCACAGGAAGTCTCGATGGCAAGGATGAGAACATCCTTATTCTTTTCTTCCATAGTTCCTCCATGACCCGGCACTACTCTGCCCGGTCCTCAAACTGAAGGGTCAGGCTCTTGCCGTCTTTACCCAGTTCAGCCGCGGGAAAGATCTCCCGGATGCCGTTCAGGTATTCCTCCGGATGGGCCAGGGACGGGCTGTAATGGGTAAGCCACAGCCTTTTTACCTGGGATTTTCCGGCGATCTTCGCCGCCTCGTTCATCATCATGTGGCGGTTGGACATAGCCTTTTCCTTCTTTTCCATATTGCCGTACATCCCCTCGCAGACGAAGAGATCGGCATCCTTTGCGTACCGGTAGATCAGTTTGGCCGGCCGGGTATCCGTCGTATAGACACATTTGAGACCCTTCCGGGCCGGCCCCAGGACCATGTCACTGGTGTAGGTCCCCTCCGGCGTCTCGATGGTCTCCCCCTTCTGCAGGCGGCTCCAGAACTTCATGGGGATCTGGTTCTCCCTGGCCCGGTCCACGTCAAAACGGCCTGCCCTGTCTATGCAGAGGGCATATCCGTAGCAGGAGACGTTGTGGTTGACATGGAAGGCTTCAATCCGGTAGTCGCCCATATCGATGGACTCCTCCTTCTCCTCCAGCTCATGAAAACGGATGGGAAAGGGGAGATCCGGAGCGATCACCCGCAGGGAGTTCACCACATATTCCAGTCCTTTTGGCCCGATCATCAGCACAGGGTCCGTCCGGTCCGCATTGCCCATGGTGAGCAGAAGTCCGGGCAGGCCGCTGATGTGGTCCGCGTGATAGTGGGTAAAGCAGATGACATCGATGGGTTTAAAACTCCACCCCTTCTGCTTGATCCCGATCTGTGTTCCTTCCCCGCAGTCGATCAAAATACTGCTGCCGTTGTATCTTGCCATCAGGGAGGTCAGCCTGCGGTAAGGCAGGGGCATCATTCCTCCACAGCCAAGCAAACATAATTCCAGCATCTGATTCCTCTTTTCTGTACCATTTATTGTTCCATCTTATGGAATATTCTCACAGATCATCAGGATCGCGTCTTCCGTGGGTTCGGTATAGTAATCCCTGCGCCTTCCGCACACCCTGAACCCTGCGTGTTCATACAGGAGTAAAGCCGGCCTGTTGGAGGCTCTGACCTCCAGGTACACCGAGCGGATCCCTTCCTGTCCGGCAGCTTCCAGGAGCCTGCGGACCAAAAGATGCGCGATCCCCTTTCTCCGGGCATCCGGCCTGACTGCCACGTTGGTGATATCCGCCTCGTCGCAGACAGATCTCATCCCTACATATCCGATGATCTCGTTCTTTTCATTTTCTGCCACCAGGGAATAATATCCCCCGGCGGTAAACATAGCCTCTATGGCCTTTCCTTCCCAGGGATGGCTGAAACATTCCCGGAAGAGTTGTTCCACAGCCGGGCAGTCCCCGGGATCCATCTGACGAGTCCGAAGCATACACCCTCCTGTGCCTTTTTAATGTGCCCTGCGGATATTGTCCGCCGTGAGCTGTCCTCCCCTGGCTTCGAGTTCCCTCTCCGCGGAGGATTTCCTGATATAGACCGGCGCATGGGCAGAGGCGGTCTCCACCCTGCCTTCCCGGTAAAGGTCAAATGCCCTGGCTCCCACCGCTGCAGCCCTCTGCCTGTTCAGGTGCAGTGGGGCGTAGGAGTGGGGAACCCGGACAAGGGATTCCAGGGTCTCCCGGTAAGCGGGTACACCGTCCCCCAGGAAGATGACTTCCCGGCCCAGGGCGTTGATCTTGTCTGCCAGTTCACTCACCGGACCGGCAGTTTCCCTGGACACCACGGAAAACCTGCCTTCTTCAAAACAGTAGATCCCCGAGTAAACCTGTTTTCTCCTGGCGTCCATCATGGGACAGATCAGCCTTGAGCTCTCTGTAAAATGATAGGCCATTCCCTCCAGGGAGGGCACCGGGATCAGGGGGATGTTCCTGGCCATGCCCAGGCCTTTGGCTGTGGCTGACCCGATCCTAAGACCCGTGAAGGAGCCCGGCCCGCAGGAGACGGCGATGGCGTCGATCTCCGACAGGTCCGTTCCCGTGAAGGAGAACAGGGCGTCGATCATGGGAAGGAGGGTCTCAGAATGGGTTTTCTTCAGGTTGGTGGTATACTCTGCCAGAAGGTTGTCCTCCTCCACGATGGCGACGCTTGCCACCAGACCTGAACTGTCCAAAGCAAGTATTCTCATTCCTCTTCCTCCTTGATGGTGATCCTCCGGTAATCAAAGCCCCTGGAAAGATCTTTTTCAATAGAAATATCCTTCCGTCTGTCCGGAAGGATGTCTCTGATCAGGTCTGCCCACTCGATAAAAGTAACGCCTTCACCTTCCACATAGTCATCAAATCCCACTTCGTCCATCTCATCCGGATCCCCGATCCGGTAGACGTCGAAATGATAGAGGGGGAGCCTTCCCTCCTCGTAGATCTGCAGGATAGTGAAGGTGGGGCTGTTTACGGGTTCAAGGATACCGAGTCCTCTGGCGAAGCCCTGGGTAAATACGGTCTTACCCACACCCAGGTCCCCGTAGAGGCAGTAGACTTCCCCCGCTTTTGCCTTCTGCCCGTAGCGGAATCCGCAGGCAAATGTATCCTCAGCTGAAAAACTTTCTGTTACCATACTAATTCTTTCCTGACTCAACTCTTTCTTTCATAAATGCGATGATCTCGTCCTTCTGGTCCCCCATGTCTTTTGTGGGAATGATCCATGCATTGAATTTCCCGGTATAGACGACGGCACAGGATTTGAGCACCATGATCTTCCTCACATATTTCCAGTCCGCATCGATGGCTTCCCCTTCAAGCTGCAGGTGAAGGCCGGCTTCATCGATCATGTAATGGAAGATCTGCTGAAAGACCTTATTGTGTTTCTTCAATCCTCTGGATCTCAGAACGATGGTCAGCGGGTAATAAAAGATGATAAAGGCGGCCAGGGCGATGTAGATCCACATGTTGGCCATACTCCCCCGCAAACCGGAATAGATGATAAATGCGATCGCAAGGACATTTACCAGAATGATGGACGGTCTGCGGTATTCATGGGCAAGGCGGAAACTGATGAGTTCATTCTCGGTGATATCCGCATCGATCAGGTAATACTTGCCCACCGGGTCCTTTATCTTTGTCTTGGCTCTGGGATCGCTCTCTTCGACGATCTCCGGATCCTTATCCCGGCCGGTCCCGTCAGGTTCCTGGCCGGAGGGGTCATTTCCGCCGATCTCATCACTGAGGCGGTGTTCCTCGTCAAGATCCGCCAGATTCACGTTTCTGATCTTGTCAAATCCTTCCATACTTTCCTCCTACATTTCATATTTTTTCTTTTCATTTTCGTAACTACTCAGAACCACATCTCGATTTCGCTACGCTACATCTCGATGTGGTCTCTCGCCATATAGATTTTTGTTCAATATATCTTATGAAAGCAAGCTTTCCTAATCATATTGTCCAAAAATCTGCATGGCTCTGAGTAGTTACTCATATTCTCATGGTCAGCTGGATCCGCTTTTTCTTCAGATCCACGCTCATTACCTTTACTTCCACGATATCCCCCACACTGACTACTTCCAGGGGATGTTTGATATATTTGTCGCTGAGCTGGGACAGATGGACCAGCCCGTCCTGATGGACCCCGATATCCACAAACGCGCCGAAATCGATCACATTGCGGACCGTTCCCTTGAGGATCATTCCCTCTTTCAGGTCCTCCATACTCAGGACATCCGTCCGGAGGATGGGTTTGGGCATGTCGTTACGCGGGTCCCTGCCGGGTCTTTCCAGCTCTTCAACGATGTCATCCAGGGTCATCAGACCGATTCCCAGTTCAGACGCTGTCTCCTCCCGGTTTCCGATCTTCTTTCCCAGGGTCTTCAGTCCGCCGTGGAGGATATCTTCCTCCCGGCAGCCCAGGGACCGGATCAGCTTTCTTGCCGCCTCATAGGACTCCGGGTGAACGGCTGTCCCGTCCAGAGGATCTTTGCCGTCGGTGATCCGGAGGAAACCTGCGCATTGCTGGAAGGCCTTGGGGCCGATCTTGGGAACCTTGAGGAGCTGCTTCCTCTCGGTAAACGCACCGTTCTCCTCCCGGTAGCTGACAATGTTTTTGGCGATGGTCCTGTTGATGCCTGATATGTAGGACAGGAGGGATACGGATGCGGTATTGAGGTCCACACCCACCCGGTTTACACAGTCTTCCACCACGCCGTTCAGGGTTTCTTCCAGTTTCTTCTGGTTCATGTCATGCTGGTACTGTCCCACGCCGATGGCCTTGGGATCGATCTTGACCAGCTCCGACAGGGGATCCTGCAGCCTTCTTGCGATGGATGCCGCACTCCTCTGACCCACGTCAAATTCGGGGAATTCTTCCGTTGCCAGCTTGCTGGCGGAATAGACGGATGCGCCCGCCTCATTGACGATCACATAGGAGACCTTCTCAGGGATCTCTTTAAGCAGCTCTGTGATCACCTGCTCCGACTCCCGGGAAGCAGTTCCGTTGCCCAGACTGATCAGGCCCACATGGTATCTTCTGATCATGGCATGGACCGTCCGCTTGGCCTCTGCGATTCTTTTCTGCGGTTCCGTGGGATAGACCACCACCGTGTCGAGAACCTTGCCGGTGGGGTCCACCACCGCAAGCTTGCAGCCGGTCCGGAAAGCCGGGTCCCAGCCCAGGACGGTCTGTCCTTTGATGGGGGGCTGCATGAGAAGCTGGGCCAGGTTTTTGCCGAAGACAAGGATGGCGCCCTCCTGGGCTTTTTCCGTCAGTTCATTGCGGATATCCCTCTCGATGGCCGGGGCGATCAGACGCTGGTAGCTGTCCTCGATGGCCTTCTTCATATATTCTTCCGTACTGGGGTTGTTCCCCCGGATAATGGTACGGTTCAGGGCATGGATGATCTGGGCTTCCGGAGCCTCCACCTTGACGGTGAGAAGCTTTTCCTTCTCCCCTCGGTTAATGGCCAGGATACGGTGCCCGCTGATCTTCTTCAGGGAGTCCTGGAACTGATAATACATCTCGTAGACGGACTCCGCCTTCTCGTCCTTGGCCCTGGAGATCAGATTTCCCTCGCGCATGGTCACCTTGCGGATACCGTTGCGGAATTCCGCCTGCTCGGCGATGTTTTCCGCGATGATGTCCATGGCACCGGCGATGGCATCCGCCGCTGTCTTCACACCTTTTTCCTCATCGATATAGGGCAGGGCTTCCTCCTCCATGGAGCGTTCCGTCTCCTGCCGGAAGAGGATCTCCGCCAGGGGTTCCAGACCGCGCTCCCTGGCCATGGTGGCCCTGGTCCTTCTCTTGGGACGGTAGGGAAGATAGAGGTCGTCCACCGCGACCAGGGTGGTGGCGGACAGAATCTTCTCCCTGAGTTCCTCCGTCAGTTTGCCCTGTTCTTCGATGCTGCGGATCACCTGCTGCTTCTTCTCCTCGAGGCTGCGCAGATAATTCAGTCTGTCATTCAAATTACGGAGCACCTCATCATTCAGTGCTCCGGTGATTTCTTTTCGATATCTGGCGATAAAAGGAATGGTGTTCCCCTCATCGATCAGGGAGACTGCTGCCTCCGCCTGCTGGGGTCTGATCTTCAGTTCCTCCGCCAGTTGTGTGATGATATTCATATTCGGTCATTACTCCTTGGACTCATCCGGCCGGGTATTGATAAAACGCAGGTAGGCATTGATGAAGGGGTCGAGATTCCCGTCCATCACGCTCTGTACATTTCCGATCTCCTCATTGGTCCGGTGGTCCTTCACCATGGTGTAAGGCTGCATGACGTAGGAACGGATCTGGCTTCCCCAGCCGTTGTCCGACACTTCTCCCCGGATCCCGGAGAGCTTCTCCCGGTTCTCCTGTTCCTTGAGCAGGTAGAGTTTGGCCTTCAGCATCTGCATGGCTTTATCCTTATTCATATGCTGGGACCGCTCGTTCTGGCACTGTACCACGATACCTGTCGGGTAATGGGTGATACGGATGGCGGAACTGGTCTTGTTGATGTGCTGACCGCCCGCGCCGCTGGACCGGTAGGTATCGATCCGGATGTCCTTCTCATCCACCTCGATGTTCAGGTCCTCCTCGATGTCCGGCATGACATCGCAGGAGACAAAGGATGTCTGTCTCTTCCCTGCGGCGTTGAAGGGGGAGATGCGGACAAGCCGGTGAACGCCCCTCTCGGATTTCAGGTAGCCGTAGGCGTTCTCTCCCTTGACCTCAAATGTGATGGACTTGATCCCGGCTTCATCGCCGTCCAGGAAGTCGATGACTTCATACTGGAAATTATGGCGGTCGGCCCACCTGGTATACATGCGGTAAAGCATGCTGCACCAGTCGCAGGATTCCGTTCCGCCGGCCCCGGCATGAAGGGTGACGATGGCATTGTCCTTGTCGTACTCTCCCGAGAGGAGGGTCCGGATCCTCATAGCTTCGAAATCGGTGATGAACTGGTCCAGCATACTGCCGATCTCCTGGACCATGCCCTCATCTTCCTCCTCTTCCGCCATCTCGATCATGACATCGATGTCCTCCATGGCCGTCTCCAGCTTATGGTAGGACGCCATGGATTCTTTCAGGGAATTCAGCTCCCTGGAAGTCTTCTGGGCGCTTTCCGGATCAGCCCAGAAATCAGGACTTTCCATCTGTTTCTCGAGCTCCATGATCAGGTTCTGCTTGCGGTCGAGCTCGAGAGCCTTCTTCAGGTCTGTCAGGGGTTCTGTATATTGATTTAACGTAAGTTTATACTGATCTAATTCAACCAACGGATATTCTCCTTCCTTTCGGAATCCTGCTTATTTCTCAAAGCGTCCGCAGCACTGTTTGTATTTTTTGCCGCTTCCGCAGGGGCATGGATCGTTGCGGCCGATCTTGGCATGTTTTCTGCGGTAAGGTCCCTTGGCTACGGAATCATCCTTGTTTGTTCCGGTGGCTTTGGCAACCTGCTCTCTTTCCACCTTCTGCTGGATCTCCACATGCATCAGGGCGGAAACAGTGTCATGGGTGATATTTCTGGTCATTTCCTCGAACATATCATAGCCAAGGAACTTGTACTGGACCACCGGGTCCTTCTGAGCGTAGGACTGAAGGCCGATGCTCTGTCTCAGCTGATCCATATCATCGATATGGTTCATCCATTTCCGGTCGATCACCTTGAGGAGGATCACACGCTCGATCTCACGGATACCGTCATTATAGATGGCTTCCTCTTCCTCGTCCAACAGCTCCACTTCGTCGGGGGAGATGCCCTGTTTGAAGGCGTCGATCTCCTGTTCCTTCTTATGATAGATGGCCATGGCCTCTTCCTGAAGCCTGTTCACGATGCCCTGGTAATCTTCGTGCTCGATCTCTTCCTCAGTAAATGTGATGGGCTTCAGCGGGATCTGGTGGCGGAGGGATTCATTCAGCACCACCAGGTTCCAGTCTTTTACCGGAAGCTCGCCGGCAACCGCATCCACTTCGTCCTTGACCACGTCACGGATCATACGGTAGACAACATCCCTCATACTCTCACCGTCAAGCACCCGGCGTCTCTCGCCGTAGATAACCTCACGCTGATCGTTGTTCACCTGGTCGTAATCCAGGAGGTTCTTACGGATTCCGTAGTTGTTGTTCTCAATCTTCTTCTGGGCTTTCTCGATCTGTTTGGTGATGGTCCTGTGATGGATCTCTTCATCCTCCTCGATCCCCAGGTTGCGGTAGATGGTCATCATCCTCTCCGAACCGAAGAGACGCATCAGATCGTCCTCCAGGGACAGGTAGAACTTGGACACACCGGGGTCGCCCTGACGGCCGGAACGTCCGCGCAGCTGATTGTCGATACGGCGGCTCTCATGGCGTTCCGTACCGATGATCTTAAGACCGCCCAGTTCCGCCACGCCGTCCTCCAGCTTGATATCGGTACCACGGCCGGCCATGTTGGTGGCGATGGTCACGGCACCCTTCTCCCCTGCGTGGGAGATGATCTCAGCCTCCATCTCATGGAATTTGGCATTCAGTACGTTATGTTTGATCCCCTGTTTGGTGAGCAGACGGCTGATCTCCTCGGAGGCGTCGATATTGATGGTACCCACCAGAACCGGCTGCCCGGTTTTGTGGGCCTCGATGATATCGTTGATGACCGCCTTGAGCTTGGCCTTCTTGGTCATGTAGATGGAGTCATCCAGGTCTGTACGGATCATGGGCATATTGGTGGGAATCTCCACCACGTCCATGCCGTAGATATCCATGAACTCCTTATCCTCAGTCATGGCGGTACCGGTCATACCGGCTTTCTTCTTATATTTATTGAAGAAGTTCTGGAAAGTGATGGTGGCCAGAGTTCTGGATTCCCTCTTCACCTTCACACCTTCCTTGGCCTCGATGGCCTGATGGAGACCGTCGGAATAACGTCTTCCCGGCATGATACGGCCGGTGAACTCATCGACGATCAGGACTTCATTGTCCTTGACCACATAGTCCCGGTCACGGAACATCAGGTTATGAGCACGCAGGGCCAGGATGATATTGTGCTGGATCTCCAGGTGCTCGGGATCAGCCAGGTTATTGATATGGAAGAAATCCTCCACCTTCTTCACACCTTCGGAAGTCAGGATAACGTGTTTTTCCTTTTCATTTACCAGGAAATCCCCGTCCTCCTCGATATCAATGCCCATGATGGCATCCATCTTGGAGATCTCACCGTCGGAGGTACCCTTCTTCATCTGACGGGCAAGCACGTCGCAGACACGGTAGAGGTCCGTGGATTTTCCGCTCTGACCGGAAATGATCAGGGGGGTTCTGGCTTCGTCGATCAGGACGGAGTCCACCTCATCCACGATGGCATAATTGAGGTCTCTCTGTACCAGGTCCTTCTTGAAGATGACCATGTTGTCACGAAGATAGTCGAATCCCAGCTCGTTGTTGGTAATATAGGTGATGTCACAGTTGTAGGCTGCCTGGCGTTCCTCGGAATCGTAGCTGTTCAGGATCACGCCAACCTTGAGGCCAAGGAACTCATGGACCTTGCCCATCCACTCGGCGTCACGTTTTGCCAGGTAATCATTGACGGTAACGATATGTACGCCCTTTCCTTCCAGGGCATTCAGGTAGGCGGGCAGAGTGGCCACCAGGGTCTTACCTTCACCGGTCTTCATCTCGGCGATCCTGCCCTGATGGAGGATGATCCCGCCCATCAGCTGGACCGGATAATGCTTCAGACCGATGGCACGGTCAGCGGCTTCCCTCACTGCGGCAAAGGCATCCACCAGGATGTCGTCCAGGGTCTCCCCCGCTGCCAGTCTTTCCTTGAACTCCACGGTCTTGGCCCGCAGTTCCTCATCGGAAAGGGCCTGCATCTGCTCATCCAGAGCAAGGATATCATCCACCTTCTTCTGAATTCTTTTTATCTCTTTTTCACTTTTGCTGCCGAAAAGCTTATCCATGAATCCCATGAATTTTCCTCCTGACTTATTATATTAATGAACAAATCATGCAGAGCCGGGCTCCCTTTAAGGGGCTTCTCTCTACATTACCTGCAGATAGACATACGCATACAAAGTACATTGTATCATCAAATAATTTTCAATGCAAGATGTTCGATCCATATCATAAGGCTCTCTTCAACGGGCCGTCCGCAGATCCGGGAACACAAAAAGAGCAGCTGCTCTTCGTCCTTCGGCGAAAAGCCTCTGCTCTTTACATTTATTCATTCATCTGTATCCGGGTTCTTCGCCCGGAGGATTCAGGATCTTCAGAATTCCGGTTCGATCAGACCGTAAGTGCCGTCTTTACGTTTGTAGACCACATTTACCTCAAATGTGCCGGAATTGCGGAATACGAAAAAGCTGTGTCCCAGCAGTTCCATCTGCACGCAGGCTTCCTCCACATCCATGGGCTTGATGGCGAACCTCTTGCTCCTGGAGATCACGATGCTCTCTGGTGCTTCCACATCCTCATCCATAAAACTCTCGGAGAACTGTCCTGATCCTTTGCCGGTGTGGGAGATTTTGGTTTTGTATTTGCGGATCATTCTTTCCAGAACTTCCACAACCTTCTCGATGGATACATACATATCCTTGCTGGCCTGCTCTGCCCTCAGGATATTGCCCTTCATGGGGATCATGGCCTCCACTTTCTGTTCTTCTCTCAGAATCGATAAGGTGATCTGAACTTCTGTATCTTTCGTAAAAAACTTGTCCAGCTTGGAAAACTTGTTGTTGATGGCATCTTTAAGTCCATCCGTAACTTCAAGGTTTTTTCCATAGATTGAATAACGCATAAACACACTCTCCTTCTTTATCCACTCGGGCGGCAGGGCTCCCTCCGCGGCTGTTTTTCCGGCCCTTCAAGGGGGTTCCGGAGACGGGTCTGCCCGGGGAACACAATGCCCTCCCTATAATGTCAGTATAACAAGATTCAGAGTGCAAATCAACTCACATTTCCCTTCTCATCTCACAAATGTTTCGAACATTTTCTGTCAATTAGCAATATTGTTTTTTGGCTAAAATGGAAATTTAACCAAAACAAATGTTTTGCATTGACAGTTTTTTTCCATCTTCAATCCACAGGGATTTTTGTGGACAAGGTGGATAACTCTGTGGATAACCCCATTTCAAGCACTTATTTTCACTTTTCCGGTGTGGACGGAAACCCGGGTTATCCACTCGTTTTTAATTAAACTATCTTTTTTTTCCTCATTTCTTAATAATTTCGTCATATTTTACAAATTTCAAGGAATTTGTTTTTTAATCTTGCTTTTTGAATTTTCAGACATCTTTTCCTGTTTATGAAATAATTCATCTCCGACGATCTCGAAGTGCCGGTTCATGGCTGCACTGCCCGACATATAATCCCTGTGGAGCAGGGCATCGTAGATTCCCCAATGGGCACGGTTCAGTTCTTCTCTCTCCCCGGAGCGGAGGCTGATCCTTCCTCTGAGATCTGTGATGAAGCGGTCGGAAAAGTCGCGCACCATGGAGGTGTACAGAATGAGCAGACGGTTGTGGGAAGCCTTGATCAGCCTTTTGTGGAACTCCTGATCCCAGCGGGCACTCTCCTCGCCGGTCTCGGACCTGTCCATGTTCACGAGAGCCTCGTGGATCTCCTCCACCTCCTCCTCGTCGGCTTCCTCTATGGCAAGCCGGAGGGCCACCAGCTCCAGCCCTGCACGTATGTGGAAGATCTCGGTATAATCGATCCCCATCAGGCTCATGATCATCTGTGAGGACCTGGCCATATAGTCCTGGGGATTGCAGCGGACATAATTACCGCTCCCCTGCAGGCATTCGATCAGCCCGTTGATCTCCAGCATATGCATCACTTCCCGTATGGAATTCCGGCTGACTCCAAGTTTTTCCGCGATCTCTCTTTCAGGGGGGATCCTGTCGTTGATCTTCATCCTCCCGGAAAGGATCTGATCCAGAAAATACTGAAAAACATATTCGTAGGTTTTCATCCCGGACTGGGAATGGTCGGGAATCATTTTCTGTGCTGTATTACTCACACTAACTTTCTCCTGTGATGTCAATCTTAATATAGAAAGGACAGAGCTTCCCGGGGGAAGTCCTGCCCTTTGTAAAGCAATTTTTATCCGGCAATTGTATCTGTTGTTTTCAGATTATAAGAAATAGCATACCTTGCCCGGATTCAGGATCATCTTGGGATCAAATACACGTTTGATGCCTTCCATGATCTTCATGTTGGTTTCACCGACGGACTCCAGCAGATATTTTACTTTGCCTGACCCGATACCATGCTCACCGGATACCAGGCCGCCGCAGTCTGTTGCTTCCTTATAGATGATCTCAAAGAATTTGTCCACTCTCTTCTTGAACTCTTCCTCCTCAAGATCATTGGAGCACTGATAGATATGAAGGTTTCCGTCGCCGGCATGTCCGAAGGATTTGATGATCAGACCACATTCCTCACCGGTCTTGTTAACGAATTCAAGATAATCAGCGATCTTGTCCACCGGAACAACCACATCGCACTCATCCAGAAGCCTGGTCTCTTCCAGGATAGCTTCCAGGAAGGAGGAACGGGCTGCCCAGGCATCTCTCATTTTATCCGGAGTGTCCGCGATCAGAACGTCAACAGCGCCGCCTTCAAGCACCATCTCCGCTGCCTTCTCCACGACCTCGTAAACTTCATCCATCGTGTTGGCATCGATGGTCACCAGCAGATATGCCCCGACTTCAACACCGTCCACGGTCTTCGGGAAGGTAGCCTTACCGATAAAACGTTCAGAAGCCAGAACGATCTCTCTTTCCATAAACTCACAGGCCTGAGGATTGAAGTTTGTCTTGATCATGGGAACAAGCTTTAATGCACTCTTGAGGTCCTCGAAAGGAATGATCATGGACGCCTGCGCTTTTGGTGCGGGAATGATCTTAAGGGTAAGTTCGGTGATGATGCCCAAGGTACCCTCGGAACCGATCATAAGGTTCAACAGGGAGTAGCCGGAGGATGTCTTGGAAACCGTAGCACCCAGATGGGTGATCTCACCTGTGGGAAGAACGACGGTCATCGCCCTTACATAATCTCTGGTAGCACCATATTTAACTGCTCTCATACCGCCGGCATTGGTGGCTACATTACCGCCGACACAGGCAAATTTTTCACCCGGATCCGGGGGATACATCATCCCCCTGGATAAGCAGTCTTCCGCCAGGTCATTGAGGATAACTCCTGCCTGGATCCTGACCACGAAATTCTCCATATCATAGCCCAGGATTTTGTTCATCTTCATGGTATCGATCAGCACGCCGCCGCAAAGAGGAACCGCACCGCCTGCCAGACCTGTTCCTGCACCTCTCGGTGTGACGGGAATATTATTGTCATAGCAGATCTTCATTACTGCGGCAACTTCTTCGGTGGATGTTGCCTGGACAGCAACTTCCGGCATACGGGTTCCGTAGATCGGCATCTCATCCTTTGCGTAATCCGGATTGATGTCCTCCCCGGCATATACATACTGAGCAACGCTCTTGATCTGGTCAATGATTTCCTGTGTTACCTGATTGTATTCCATTTTCGCAACTCATATCCTTTCTTTAATATATATATACGTTGATTATGCGCCTAATCCCATCATGGCTCCGGCGAAGCAGATAATGCCGGCAAGAACCACATAGAAGATGAAGTATTTGAATACCGCGCTTAAGATCTTACTCTCTTCACCAACCATATTGATGGCACCTGCTCCGATGGCGATACCCTGGGGGCTGATCATCTTTCCGATACCGGCTCCCATTACATTTGCTGCCGCGATCCAGGAGGGGCTGAGCCCAAGCTGGGCAGCTGTAGAAGCCTGCAAAGGTCCGAACAATACGCAGGTGGAGGTTCCGGAACCGGTAACAAATGCACCGATGGCTCCGATCAACGGGGAGATCAGCGGATAGATATGGATGGGGCCGGTTACGGCAAGCAGGAAATTGGCGATATCCTGGGTCATACCGCTGTAACCCATCACTTTGGCTACTGCCACGACAGAGCAGATAGTAACGATTGTTTTCCAGTAAGTCTTTAATGTAGCGGCAAATACGCCTGCCATGTCAGCCAGGGATGCTTTCTGGATCAGCCCGCCGATAATGGCAGCGATGAAGATCATGACACCGGGTGTGTTGATCCAGCTGAATCCAAGGGTAGCGCCTACCTCTTTATCCGCATAGACGATCACATTTGTTTTGATGCCGGCGATGGCATTCTGGATCGGCGGGCAGAGTTTGGAGGTGGCCATGAGCAGGATAAAGATAAGGATGAAGGGGCTCCATGCGATGATTCCTTCACTTACAGTAAGACTGCTTTCCTCTTTCTTTTCTATCTCAATAGAATACTCAGTGTCACCTTTGGGACCAAGGACCTTTGCGGTCAGCACCATGGCGATCAGGGAGATGATGGATCCGATGATATTGGGAAGCTCACATCCAAGCACATGCGCGGCAAAGAACCACGGAATAACGAAGGAAAGAGTGGCAACCAGGGTAAACGGAATCATTCCCTTAAGGGCTTTGAGTCCCTTTCCGATGATCATAACCATGATGAAGGGGGAGATCAGGGTCAGGATAACCTGAATCGTAGCCACGTCTCCTGAAAGGGGAAGAACATCCAGATTTGTCACCGTTGCCAGTGTTGTTGTGGGAACGCCTACGGAACCGAAGGCGGTGGGAGCCGTATTGACACAGAAACATGCCAGAACGGATCCGAGGGGATCAAGACCGATTCCTACCAGCATGGATGCCGGGATGGCAACAGCTGTTCCGAAACCTGCCATACCTTCCATAAAGTTGCCGAATCCCCAACCGATAATGAGAAGAAGGATTCGTTTGTCGGTGGACACTCCGGCAAGCATCTGTTTGATCTTGTCCATGGCACCGGTCTTCAGGGTAAGATTATAGGTAAATAATGCGGCAATAATTACAAGGCAGATTGGCCATAAGGCATTGAGTACACCCTCAAGAGCGCCGGTGACCGTATTGATCACACTCAGCTTCCAGTAGCCGACAGAAAGGACAGCCGTGATGGCAAGAGCGATCAGACAGGCCTTATGTCCGGCAATCTTTAATACACTTAGGGCAATGATCAGCCAGAGAATAGGAATCATAGCTAAAATAAATTTCACAAATAACATTTTTTTCCCTCCGATTATACTTTGGAT
>JAEIGA010005612.1_pt1 | contig 19152 bp, 13 predicted proteins | sample 9270691 | NCBI WGS metagenome assembly JAEIGA01 (sample SAMN17057246, study PRJNA624740) | gut metagenome | biome: biome; isolation source: fecal sample | host: Bos grunniens | place: China: Xizang | collected 2019 | reverse complement strand
AGGAGAGAAAGAGAACTTGAAATCATTGCAATAATCCTAATAGTTATAATTTGTATTATTAACTCCAGATGCACCCAATTCAATTAATGTTCATCCAGAATATGGGAGTTTTATGAAGAAGGAAATAATACTAATAAATAGGCTGTTGACTATAATGTTACAGATGTGAATGAGCCTATTTATGATATTGCCACAGTAACAAAAATATACTATTTCATAAAATTTAATTTTCATTCGTTTAAATGAGGCTATTGGTTAAAAGGTTACTGTGGCATTATGATTCTAATATAGCTGTTTTGAAGACCTATTTTAGAAATTGCCACAGTAACGATGAAACTATTCCAACAGATATTATTTCCATTGATTTGAAGAGGCTACTAGTTATAATGTTGCTGTGGCAAATAAAACTTTTTTTTATAAGGGGTAAATTTAAAAAAATTTTCTTTTAAGGTTTTAAATGGGTATTACTATGGTATTGTTTCAAACGAAAATATTTTAAATTTTATTTGACTAATTTTAATTAATGAATACTACAGTTGACGAAGATAAAATATTTACAAAAGACTTCTTTTTGGTATTTGGAGCTCTACTTTTCTCAGCTCTTGTAATGTATGCGTTAATGTCAACTGTAACTGAATACGCTACAGCATTAGGTTCATCAGCTACCATCGCAGGGCTAGTTTCCGGGCTATATATTTTCGGAGGGCTTTGCTCTAGAATCTATTCTGGAAATGCCTTGGAGAAAGTTGGTTGGAAAAAGATAGCTCTGATATTCATGAGCATTCATTTTCTGGCGTGTCTTTTATATTTTGTTGTAAATGATGTAACTCTACTTTTAATCGTTCGATTTATTCATGGAATTGGTTTTGGAGCTACGGCCAATGCAATAGTTACGATAGCTTCAGATGTTCTTCCGAAAAAACGTTTTGGAGAGGCATTTGGTTATTTTATGCTGGGGACTACAATTGCTGTTGGACTTGGTCCATACATTAGCGGATTTTTATATGATACTGTAGGTCCATATGGTTGTTTTCTGGCTGCAAGCATATTTTCAGGCCTTGCATTGATTTTCATTTATTTTGTTGATGTAAGCGAACATGATCCTGGAAATAATCCTGATTTGGTTAAAAGTACACAAAACAATTATTCCGGAATTGAAAAGATTTTTGAAATTAAGGCCATTCCTGTATCTTTCTTCACAGCCCTGACAAGTCTTGGTTATGTTTCTATCTTATCATTTTATAGGCTTTATGCTGTAGAAGTAGATTTAACCACAGCTTTTTCATGGTTTTTTATAGTTTATTCAATTGTTCTGGTTCTTTCAAGACCTGTTGCAGGTAAAATTCAGGACAGTCACGGTGATTTGATTATTTGTGTTGTTGGAATTGTTGCACAATCAATCGGGCTGTTTCTAATAGCAGTTTATCCTTCAACATTGACAGTTCTTGTTTGTGCAGTATGCGCCGCATTGGGTTTTGGAACACTAAACTCAGCATGCACTACAATCGTTACAAGGGACGCATCCGAACACCGCAGGTCTTATGCAGTTTCAACATTCTATATTTTTTGTGATGGAACAATGGGTTTTGGACCGGCACTACTTGGAATCTTTGCAGCTAACGGTTATGCTCCGGTGTATTTGATATCTTCAATAATAACTCTTTTAGCATTACCGATTTGTATTTATACCCTTAAAAAATAATTTCTAAAGTTATATTAAAAATTTTTCATATAAATACATAAATCCTATACATTTAATAATAAAATTCAATAAACTATTGTTAAAGATGGTGATATTATGAATTTAAATAAAATATTAACAATATTTATTATTTTAATGGTATTGTCAATTTCGTTAAGTGTTGTTAGCGCTGATTCATCAGGGCCTATAGATTTGGGAAAAATTACTTCTTCAGATATGAAGATAAAAGATGTTTCTCAAAAAGGATCTCTTCCTAGTACAATGTCTTCAAGTTTTTCAGAGTTATATGATGTTGATTTCACAGCTAATTTTGAAATTGATATATCAAAAATGAGTGATTCAGACAAAAAATTATTAACTAAAGCAGTAGAAGATAAAAATACTTCATTCATATTAAACCTTACTTCTAATCATGACATAACTGTTGAACTTTATAACGGAGCAGATTATTCCATTGATGGAAATACATTAAAGATTAATGCTGATTCTACTTATACATCAAATGATGATTCAAAAGATGTAACAGTTAGGTCAATTGGACTAAGAAGTAGTGATAACCAATTGTTTTTCGCCGACATGAATTAATCTGGGGCACTGCAATTGTTAAAATCAGACCAGCAAAAGTTACAGCTGGTGGTTGTGCCAAATCATAAAAAAATGGATTAGAAAGTAATTATACTTTCTTTTTTTTTATTTATTTTAAATTGTATTATAGATATTACTGCTCAAATGCTCTGGTTTAGTTTAAATGTTAGGGCAGATAATATATTATTAGATGTATTTATCATTAATTTTTTAATGACAAATAACATTAACGTAATTATTTAAAGGAGATATTTATGTTAAATTCACTATATGAAAAAGCCATCGCTAAAAGAGGATTTATGCCTGATTTTGACTCAGAAACCGATATCGAAGCCTTACTAAATGGTAGGTGGTTCGACAGAGAAATTGGTGATAGTTCTGATGATTTTACTATCGCAGCAGGAGACGGAAGTTTCAACAAAAAGAAATTTCTGACAACTAATTTCTGTGCTGTAGGTGCAGAATCCATAATTTATGATGGTAAAATTAAAAAAATTGATGATTCCGATATTTTTGATATCGGACATGTTTCTTTTTTAGATGAACTCTTGGGAAATTACATGGCAATTTATGAGTTAAAATGTGCCTTAAGAGCTATAAAAGAATATGATGTTGACTATTACATGTTTGATGGGTCTATTTTGGGTGATCTTCAAAATGCATATTCAAGGAATGTAAAACTGCCTGATAAACTTAGAAAAAACTTAGATGATACTATTTTAAATGAATTTGAGCGAAGATTAAGCTCTAATCTGCATGGTTTGATTTTCCCGCAAATTAGAGATACCTTCAGTTTAATGGAATTGCCAAAGGGTGATAACTCAAATAAGATAGAACAGTATAATCTGCATTTAGCTTCAATTGAAAAGATTATACTTCTCAAGGAAATTCTACAATATCGCAAAAAGATTATTTCAATTTCAAAAACTTCATCTGACAATTCTTTGTTTCATTGGAATATTCCAGATATTGCATTTTTAGATAAAAATACTCAAAAACAGGGAATGTCCATTATTAAAAATGATTTTAAAGTATATGAAAAAGCACCTTTTCCTTATTACAATGATTTCTTTAAAGGATTGACTTTTACAATATTTTATGTTAGACTTCAAGATAATAAAAATGTTTTAAAAGTAGAATTGCCTTACAAGGCATCAAAGAAAGAAGTATTTGATATTATGAGGAAAATAAATGTTTTATCTATCCAGGGATATCCATATCTTTTAAATAGAGCACATAATGATGTTGTAATAACTGATAGAAACATTAAAGAATTATTAAAAATAGCTAAAATTTATGAAACAACCAATAGGGAAGTGATGTCATGGTAGTTGGAATTTGTGTTGGGGAAACCTCACTTACAGAAGTAACCTTCATCTCAGATAGGATGCCTAAAGTTTGCGAATATGTGACAATGGAATATGATGGTAAAAAAGTTTTAGGAATGATAGAAAACTTGGTTAGAGGTAATGATGCTTTAAATGTTGACATTAATGATTTTAAAGCTATTCAAAAAATTTCAAGTATTGGTGTTGAGGACAATTACATCAGAGGTAAAGTAAAAATTCTTGGTGATGTTAACGACAATCTAAGATTGCCTAGGACTCCGGTGCTTCCCGGAACTGAAATCTATTTGGCCGATAAGGATATTTTAAAGGACATATTTAAGGTTAGAAATCCTTTAAAATTGGGTTCTCTTGTAAATCAAAGTGATGTTGATGTTAATGTTGATGCTAATCCTATTTTATCAAGACATTTAGCAATTTTGGCAATGACTGGTGCAGGTAAATCAAATACTGTTTCCGTTTTGATAGATCAGCTTTTAGGCTACAGCGTTCCGATATTTGTGTTTGATATGCATGGTGAGTATAAGGATGCTAGTTTCCCAAATGGGGACGTAAATGTAATTTTGCCTAAGATTAATCCTAATTACATGGCTTTTAATGAGATAAGAAGACTGGTGAATATCCCGTCAAATGGTTATATTCAGGAAAGGTACTTTAGAAAAGCATTCAAGGAAGCCAAGGCAAAACTAAGTGATGGTCGGGCAAACACTAATAACTTTTTACAGGTTATGTATGATATTTTGTATGAACAATCACTTGAAGAAGGTTCAGAAAGGCAAATAATTGATGTAATGAATAAAATTGATGATTCAATGGATAGATATTCCAAATTATTTGATAAAAATGCCTCAAATATATTATCTAATATTAAAGCAGGACATGTCAATGTATTGGATTTAAGTCAGGTAGATGAATTTGTCGCCAGCGTCCTTGTAAGTCATATTTTAAGGAATTCACTTCAAAGGTCTAAAGATGCAGCTCATACTGGCAATAAAGAAGATTTATTAAACAATTCCGTATTTTTCATTATGGAAGAGGCACATATTTTAGCCCCAAATAAACGTGAATCCGATTCCAAAAGATGGATTCAAAGAGTTGCAAGGGAAGGCCGTAAATTTGGTTTAGGCTTATGTTTGGTAAGTCAATCTCCAAAAACCGTTGACCATGATGCATTATCACAAATGAATAATATGATTATTCTAAGACTTGTTGAACCTGAAGATCAAAGGCATGTTCAATCTGCAAGTGAAAGCCTGTCACAGGATTTGGTAAATCAACTTCCTTCTTTAAATGTAGGGGAAGCTATTGTTCTAGGTTTGATGAGCAGAGTGCCAACACTTGTCAAAATTGATGAGTTTAAAGGTCGCCGTCATGGTGATGACATGGACATTGTATCTCATTTTAAAAATATCCAACAAAAACAAAAAGAAGAATTGGATAAAGATGAGCAAGAAATGTTAGATATGGGATATGATTATTAATATCTCATATATTTTAATTTTTTAATTTTCACATTTTTTTCAATTCAATATCAATATTGATTACTGCTCAAATGCTCTCTTAGCAAAATATTAAATATGCAGTCGAATAAATAAATAATTACTTAAATACTGTTAGAGTGTTTATTGGTTATATACAATTAAATTTAAAAGGGTAATATAATGAAATTTGCACATTTAGCAGATACTCATTTAGGTTATCGCCAATTTGGGTTAATTGAGCGTGAAAAAGACTTTTATGAAGTATTTGGAAAAGTTATAGATAAGATAATAGAAGAAAAAGTAGACTTTGTAATACATAGTGGAGACTTATTTGAAACCGAAAAACCATCTCCAGTGGCACTTTTAGAATTCCAAAAAGGATTGCTCAAACTTAAGGGTGCTGGAATTCCGGTATATGCTATTGCTGGAAATCATGATTCCACAGCACGTAAAGGAGCTATCCCTCCACAAGTAATCTTTAAGAAAATGGGTTTAAAAGTTATCAGTCCTATAAATACTAATTATATGCATGATGATGTTTTTATTGCAGGATTGCCATTTTATCCCGCATCTAAAAACAATGTTCTAAAATCTAAATTAGCTGAAATTTCAAAAAAAGCGGCTGAACATGATAAATCCATTCTAGTCCTACACCAGGGAATAGATACATTTCTTAATATTCAATATGAATTAGAGATTGGAGATATTCCGGATAATTTTGATTATTATGCTATGGGACACATTCACAAATACATAGTAACTGATTTTGGAAGAGGTAAATTAGTTTATCCAGGTTCAGGTGAGATTTGGAAAACCGATGAGCTAAAAAATTATTATGAATATGGAAAAGGCTTTGTTGTAGTTGACTTAGATGGTCCAAAACCACAAATTAAAAGGGTTAAAATAGACATGCCTCGTGAGTTCATTGAAAGATCTCTTGATTACAACAATCTCGAAAGCGGTATTGCAGGTATTAAAGAAACAATTATAAATTTTGAAAAACCTCCTATTTTAAGGTTAAACATTAATAATGTTGATTCAGATACCGGTTATGTTTATGACATGATTAAAGAAGAACTTGGTGATTTGGCATTAATGATTAGACCTACATTTAATATGAACAGTGTAGAAGAAATCGAAATTTTAGAAGAAATTGATTCAGTAGGTCCTAAAGAACTAATCATTGAAAAATTAGAAGAGTATGATAATGATGATGTTAATAATTTAGCCATTGAACTATATGACTATTTATCAAAAGATAAACTCGAGGAATCACAAGGATTAATTGACCAGTTCTTCATGGAAAATTATCAAACTGAAAATGATGAAATTGAGTTTAAAGCTGAAACTGAAGAAATTGAAGATATTGTTGAGGAAGAAACTTCTGAAGAAAAATCAAAGGATGTTCAGGTAACATTTAAGGGGGTTCTAGAATGATTTTCACAAAATTAAAATTAAAAAATTTTAAATCACATCAAAGCACATTTATCCAGTTTCATAAAGGAATTAGTGTTATTGTTGGTGAAAATGGTGCTGGAAAATCCACAATTTTAGAAGCAATTAGTTTTGCGTTATTCAAACAACATACTGGTAAGAAAATGGATGATTTAGTTAGAAATAATGCAGATACTATGTCCGTTGAATTAGAATTCATTTCCAATGGTAAAGAATATAGGATAGTGCGTGAAAAGAAATCCAATCTAAAATCATCTTTTTACACTAAAACCTCTACTGATGGTGGTTTTGTACACGTTTGTACTGGTGATAAGGAAGTAAGTGAAGAAATTCGTCAAATTTTAGATATTGACTCTGATTTGTTTTTAAATGCGATTTACATCCGTCAGGGTGAAATTGCAGATTTGATTGATAAAACATCTGCTGAGAAAAAATTATTTATAGGTAAACTGTTAGGTATTGATTCCCTTGAAAAGGCATGGAAAAATTTACTTCCATTTATTAATGATTATGAAAATAAACTTGCAGAGCTTAAAGGTAAGTTATTCAATTCAAAAGAGCTCAAAGAAGAGCATGAACAAAAAAGAAATGAATTAAAAAGCATTAAGGGCAAAGGTTATGAACTTGAAGAGCAAATTGAAGATGTAACTAACTCTTTAAAAGAAATTTCTGAAAGTAAAAGGGATATGGAAACTGAAAAGGAAATTTATGAAACTTTAGTTCGCAATCTAGAAAACGAAAAAAATAATTTAACTAAATTAGAAGATAATAAACGTTCAATTCAAGAAAATCTTGATAAAATCAGAGAATCTGAAGAAAGAATTACTAGATTGGAAAAATATGTTTCAAAATTGGATGTTTACCTTGACTTTGAAAAATCAGTAATTAATATTCAGAATCTAAAAGAGGAAGAAAAAAGAATCGAAGATATATTAGATTCAATTAGTCAGCAAAAAGGAATTCTCAATGATAATAAAGAGGGTTATGATAAGTTTTTAGCATCTGATGAAGAATTAACTAACTTAAATAATGAAAAAATCCAATATGAAAAAGATTTAGCTACAATGACTAAACTCGAACAGGATAAAAAAGAGTTATTAAGAGCTATTGAAGATGAAAGAAATGGTATTGAAAAATTTTATTCTGATGCTAAGGACCAACTTAAGGATGCTGGAATGCCTGAAAAGTATTTAGATGAAATTGATGACTTTGGTCATCTTGAAATGACTACTAATGAATTTATTGATGAAATTTCACAAAAAATTGAAGAGATATCTAATGACATCATTGCTAAAAATGAGGATACTGTTGTATTTAAACAGAACATTAAATCTGCCCAAAAATCATTAGGTGAATTGGAAGGTGTTGACAATAAATGTCCTGTATGTCAGTCTGATTTAGACTCTGAAAAGAAAGATCAATTAGTTGACCAATACGAAAGTGAAATTGAAGATAATAATAAATTAATTTTCCAAAATGAGGAAGATGTCCGTTCATTGACTAACAGTAGAGAAAGTTTTGAAGAGAAACTTTCACAAATGAATGAATTGTCTAAAAACATCATTGAGTACAAGGAAAAATTCAATCATTTAGAAAAAGAATTAGTTAAATTAAGTAAATTGGATGAAGGTCTCGAATCTAAAGAAACTATCAGTAACAAACTAGGAGAAATTATTCTAGTCATTGCTAGAGTGAGAACTAATCGTGAAAGCTATCAAGGTTCTTATAATACATATAATCAAGCACAAGGTGCTTTAGAGGTTTTAGGTGATGAGACTGAAGTTCAATATAAACTCAAACAAGTCAGAAATGAAATTGACAACCATGTTAGAAATATTAAATTGGCTATCGAACAGGATCCTCATTTATCAGGGGATATCAGTTCATCAGAACTTCAAAATCGTATTGATGATTTAAAACAGAAAAATGAAGAGTATAACCAGCTTAAAGGTTTTGTTCAAAATAAAAATGCTTTCATGACTCAACTCAATACAGTCAAAGAAGAAATTGGTTCATCCATTAATCAAATAGATGTTACTGAAAATAAGATTGAAGCAACTCTTTATGATAAGGATAAATATGAACAGATTCTTTATCGCTACGAAAGATATGAAAGACAACTCAATTCATTCAATAACAGTCTTTCAGAAATTAAAGGTAGGGCTCGTGAATCTATTGTATACATTAAAGAGTTGGCTGAAAAAATACGCATGTCTGAAAAATTCCAACAAGAATATGAGGATACACGTGATTATATTAATTTGTTGAAACATATTAGGGAAATATATAGTAAGAATGGTATTCAAAGGGATTTAAGAAACATTTCAAAACCTTTAATTCAAAAATATACTAAAGAATTTTTCAATGAATTCAACTTCAATTACTCTGACTTAACTTTGGACGAGGATTATGATGTTACCGTTTATGGTCCTGAAGGTGAGTCTTCAATGACTATGGTTAGTGGTGGTGAAAAAATAGCTATTGCACTAGCTTTAAGATTAGGTATCACTCAAGCAATGTCTAAAGGTGAATTAGATACAATTCTATTAGATGAGCCTACAATTCATTTGGACAGTTCTAGAAAACATGAGCTCATTGGTTTATTAAAGGACATGTCTTTGTTACCACAAATGATTATTGTAACTCATGAAAGCCAGCTTGAAAATGCTGCTGATAACTTAATTAAAGTTGAAAAAGAAAATGGTATTTCAAACGTTATTTTTTAAATATCATTTTTTATTATTTTTTTTTAAACTAATTCTTCCGCATCTTTAACAGAATCAATGATGCAGTTTGCATTCCATCCTACTATTGTAGCTGCTTTTTGTTCTAATATTTCAGGCACTTCTTCAAGTCCTTGTGGTCTTACTAAAACTATTGGAATGTCATATTTTTCACTTGCAGCTAGTAAATGTCCAAATAATTCTTTATTGTCATTGTAAAGACCAGCAAGCAATATTATTCTGTCAACTTTGCTATAAAACTCTTCACTGGCATGTTCATATGATCCGGAAATTGATTCTTTCCATAGAAAGTCAACTTTTGAGTATAACTTTTCAGTAAATTGCCCGTATTCATTTTTTTTGTCGATACCATTTGAAATAATTAAATTGTAAATTTTATTATCCTTTTCATCTTCAAACATTTTTTCACCTTGCTTTTAATATTCAATTCATATTATAAAATTATTTCTTTTTCAAAATATTTATAAATCCTAAAATATTAAGTAATTATATAAATTATTTTTTTTGAGGATTAGTTTTTTATGAAAGCGGCGGTTATAGGTTTAGGTGTTGAAGGAAAAAAAGCAGTCAATTCCCTTTTAAAACATGGTTGGGAAGTTTATGCTAGTGATTTGAATATTAACGTTGATTTAGATGGTTTGAATTTACCAAGACTTTCTTTGGATATGATGGATAATGAACAGACAATTTCAATTGTTGGCGAAAGGATTACTGTTGATTTAGGTTTCACTAACTCATATGCCATTGAACAATGTGATGCAATAGCTATAAGTCCGAGCATGTTTGGTGGATCATTTGCAGAAAGATTATTGAAGGATGGGAAACTTTTAAGCGATGTTGTAAATGGGCATAAAGATATTTTTACTATTGGAATTACAGGTACAAACGGTAAAACAACTACAGTGCACATGTTAAAAACCATTCTGGAAGATGCCGGCAAGAAGGTTTTAGTTGGTGGAAATGGTGGCGGAGGATTTTCAGGTTATTATGACCTGATTCTTGAAGCTAGCCAAGGGGATCATGACATTTTGTTGGTTGAAGTATGTGATATGACTCTTGATTTCTGCAGGTATGCTTTTGATTTTGACATGATTGGTCTTACAAATATCGGTAATGATCATATGGATGTTCACAAGACTATTGCAAATTATAAAAATTCTTTAGTTAGATTTTTTGAGGATAAAGTGATTTTCACAGCGTTTAATCAGGATTTTAACAGTGATTTTAAAGAATCTGCAAATAAAACTATTCCTTATTTTGAATATCAGGACGAATTAAAGTTGTATGGTAAGTTTAATTTACTTAATGCAGGTCTCGCTAGCGCTATTGCAAAAGAATTAAAAGTGCCTAAAGATGTAATAAGATCTAGTTTAAGTGATTTTAAAGCCGTTGAAGGCAGATTGGATGTTTATAAAATTAATAATGCATCTATTTATGTTGGAAAAACAGATAATTCCGATGCATTAGCTTCAGTCTTAGCTGAAAAAGATTTCTATGCACTATTTATTGGAACTCCAAGGCATAATGAAGAGCATAGATTGGATATTTTGGATGTTGCCGTTAAATATAATCCTGAAGTTATTGTATTGTTCCCTGGTTTGGAAGATACAATAGACATGGCCTTATATAGGCTAAATTTATTGGGTTATGAGGGAAATATTATTTCAGTTAATTCTTTGGATGAAATAATTGAATTGGTAGCTGAATATTCTCATGAGGATGCAATTTTAATTGGAGGTAATGGTCAAGAAACTATTATCAATATTCAAGAAAGAATAAAATTAATTTCCGAAAAATTATCAAATTAACAACAATCTTTTTATAAGATTAATAATATATTCATTTACAGTTATATTAAATCATCATTTATTTGGGTTTTGAATTTTCAATTCCACTATGATTTTTAGTTCAAAAAGATAGTTATTATTAGGTGTAAAAATGAGAAGTTGGAGAAGAACATCAGTTGTAATATTTTTAGCATTAATATTTGCATGTATTCTTTTATTTGCTTTTTCATTTGTTAATAGCGCCCCTTATACTGGTGAATCAGTAGCAGATACCTATAATATATCTGTTGGTCAATCAATGTTTGAAGGTGACTCTATTTTAGGTCATAATAAGACTGCCGAAGTTCCATTGTTAAATAATTTTGGATTTTTAGCACATCAACTTCTTGCTTTTGACCTTCAAGGAATTTTAATGTCACTTTCTACAGGTGTTGTTCCATTTGATTTTACTTCAGTGTCCGGGGAAGGTATTGATTCTTATGGAAATGCAAAAGATATAGATGGACCAGGTTATTTGACATATGAGGGTGATAAATTAGCTGTAAAAGGACCTGATACTTATGTATGGGGTTACAGTACACCGTATAAACTTTTATGTAAAACTTCTACTGGAGTGGATGTAGTTGAAGGCGGTAAAGTTATCAAATCCGTTCCGGAAGATCAGATTAAGAATTTAAACTTTTCTAGTGATTATTATAATAATGAAACTATTCTAAGTTGGTATAATTATGATGCATCAGAAGGTTCAACATTTACTTTAGAAAAAGGAATGACCGGATTTTCAGATGATAGGGCCGATATTGGTTCAAAGGATGTTCCAGTTGTTTTCGGTCAGGATGTTGTAGACTATGCTGCTGAATATCCTACAGGTTCCCCAATTTTGTTGTATTCAGGTAATTATACTGAAGAGAATGGTGAAGTATATGGTACTTCCTTAGGTTCACATCCAGAGTATGGTGATTCAATTAGGGAAGTTAATGCAAGACAATTTGTAGAAGCTTGGAACGGTACTATCATACCACCGAATTCCACTAGTTCAGGAAAAGATTATGTATACTTTGAGGCAGCAAGTGATGCAGCAGCTCCTGGTGGAAGTGCAGCACATGGAGTATGTCCTTCAGCAAGAGCATTAAGGGGTGCAGTACTTGCAGAAGGATTTGGAATGCCTGTGGGTATGGATGGAAGTGAAAATGCAGTATTGTTTGGTTACAACCCGGCAAGTGACATTACTGTTACAAATAATCACGATTATCCAGTAAAACTTAACATGTGGACTGAAGGTGAAGGTACCGGAATGGGTATCTATTGTCAAATTACAAGATATATTCCTAATAAGTGAATATATTCTTTTTTTTCTTTTTTATGTCTATTTCTACTGTTATCACAGCCGCTGGAAAAAACTCCAGAATGAGAAAAGATCAGCTGGCACGGAATATTGAATTAACAAATAAACTTATTTTACCGTTTAAAGATAAGACAGTCATTGAGACAACTATTGACAATGCATTATCATTAGATATAGATGAATGTATTGTGGTACTTGGACACTATGCTAGTGAAATTAAAGAAGCCATCTATGATAATTATAAAGATAAAGTAAAATTTGTTGAAAACAATCCTGTTGATGTAGGTTTATCAACATCTCTTTTTAATGGTTTATCAAATATTGATTCCGATTTTGCATTGTGCATAACTGCTGACCAACCGACTGTTTTGCCTGAAACTTTTAATAAAATGATTGAAGTCAGTCAAAATAGTGAAGACCCTTTCCACACGATTTCAATTTTAAGGAGAAGAAAAACAGGTTGGTTGGATACTGCGGAAGGATTGGGAATGCCTTTTGTAGCACCAAGAGAGAATTTAATGAAATATATTGAAAATGAAGATGATAATTTAAATCCAATTTTGAGAAAAATCTTTGCTGATGGTTATGCATTTTATGGAATAAAAGAAAAAAATAAAAAAGAATTATTAAATATTAATCATTATGATGATTATTTAAATCTTTTAGATTGATTCAAGTCCGGATATTACTTCTTCAATCATTTCAGAACTAATACCAACAGTCATTTCATTATCTTTAATGTCTGCTGCTTTTCTAGAACCGTCACAACCTAATGTGAAATTGACGCCTTTTGAGAGATATGGGTTTGCAAATGCATCTCCACATAATGATTGAATACCTGCAAATGAAGGTTTGATTTTTTCACCAGTTTTATAAACGATACTTTGTGCAAGTTTCATTCCGCCAACAGGCTCTGTGATGATTTGAATAACATCGGCTTCAAAATCAGCTTCATCTAAAGGAGCATAGATAATTCCCCAACTTATGTCTTTAATAATAGAAAGCTTACTGGTAAGTTTTTTAGCGGTTTCCAAATCTTTAAATCTTCCAAGTGAGAAGTATTTTTCACCATTAGCTAATTTTTCAGGCATATCTCTGAGTCCAATAGCTCCAGCTCCACCTAAACACATTTGTTGGTCAATAGTTGAGTAAAATTTATTACCTAAAGATGCTTTTCTAACCATTTCGCAATGTCTGATTTTTTCATCAATCAAGTCATAACCTTCAATAAGGTCATCTTCTGTTTTAATTAATTTCATTGCAACCGGTTTTGCATCAAGATTGATTTTACTTTCAATAGCTTCACAATATTTTTGATTTTTTTCTAAAATAGAATTAGCCATACAATCACCTAATAATATTTTTGTTTTATGGAATTTTAAAATTTTTTGTTATGTTAGTGTTATTTTTACAAAATGTTTTAAAGTCACAAGCTAAACAGGTTCTCTCATCAGCATCAGCTTTCCATGCATCCTGTATTTTGCAGCCTTTCATTTCTTTAATTAGTGAGTTTTCAATATCATAAACAACACTGTCAAATTTATTGAGAGCTTTGGCTCGTTCTTCTTCATTTATTTTAATAAATCTAATGGAACGGGTTATTTTGAAATCATTGCTCAAATTCGGCATTTTATCATCTTCCTGCCAATCTAAAATCAATTGGATATCCTCACTAAATTCATCATCTTTAGGAATATCGGTTAAATTATTAATTATTTCATCTTTTATCAAAACTAAGTCCTCTTTTGAGGGAACTAGTTCATTAAGATAAAGAATTATTCCTGCGGAAATGTTTTTGGCATCTTCCTGTTTTGATCTAAGCCAGGAATAGGTTAAGATTTGCTGTTTGTGATTTTCCCATTTGTCTTCAGTATGGGGATTTGTAACTTTAACTGGAGGTCTTTTCATTCCTTTATAATCAATAATTATCTCATAGTCTTCGATTTCAGTTTCTTCCAGATTTGTCTTTATAAAGTTTATAATCTCATTGTCATAATTGAATAGTGTGCTTTGTTCATGGATTTTATTTATTTTTGTGGATGTTAAAACATCAACAACTCCATTGATTCCATAATAATTGGATCTGGAGATGTTTTTATCATAATTAGGCATTGGACGAACTCCTTTAATTAAAAGTTCAGAAGAATCAATTAAAGGAAATAGGTGTTTTCCCCATATGTTGATTGCCTTTTCCGCTCTTGCACTAGCTAATTTTTTATGGTCATGTTCATTCAAATCTTCAATTTTTAAATTGCTTCCCGGTTGATTAATGCTGAAAAATAAATCCTCATCATGAGGGTACAGGCCCCTTACCTGTAATCTTAAATCTATTTCATCTTCAATAGGTCTAATGTCCTCTTTCCAGTCCCATGGAAATTCCTTTTTCTGATATTTCCAATCAAGATATGCTTCTTCCATTACTCCATGGATAAATTCTCCAAACCATCTTTGCACTGGTTTTGAAGGAGGAAGTGTACCTTTATTCTGATATCTATATTGCAGTCCGCAGGTAATGTAGGATAGCAAATCTCCGGTTAAACTGTATTCGGGAATCATATATGATTTTGAACGTGCAGGTAATTTCATTTGAAAAAACTCCTATATTAAATAAATTTCTTTAAATCCAATGTAATTTTCATCTCTACTCCATCCAAGAGCAATATTTGGTATGTTAATGTGCTGGTCTTTTTTAGTATATCCCTCAATTGCACGGTTAAGTCCAATTAACAACAGAACGCTTTCCGCTCTTGAAAATGCAACAAAGTAAAGTCTAGTCAAATCATCAAACATTCTGTCCTTTTCACTTCTTTCACTTTCACCAAGTACAGAATACTGTCTGATAGTGTCTTCTATTGTTGTTTGCTCTTTTAATGATTTTGGGAATCTTAATTTTTGAGTTTTAATATCATTTGTTTTGAATTTTGAACCTACATCAACAATAACCAAAGGAAATTCAAGACCTTTGGACTGGTGGATGGATAATACATTAATTCTATCGTCAGGCAATGTTTCAAGAAGAGATTCATCTATTTTAACGCCACCGGTTGAAAGAGGTATAAAAATATTCCAAATAGCTTCAAGGACAGAATCTCTTTCATCTATTGGGCTTTTAAAGGATATTGTTGAGTGATATTCATTGAAAAATCCTGTTTGTGTAATTGATTTTGTTATGGCTTCCAGGTAAACAATACCTTCAACATCATCTTGGAGAGGTTCTATCCATGTTGTCAGTTTATATGCAAGTTCCATTAGACTGGCTTGTTTAGGCCATTGATTGTATCTGCCTTTTTCATCTTTTAAAGGATATGGTTTTCTGACTTGCCAATGGGTCACAAAAGAATCCAAATCTATAGGCTCTCTAGGTTCGGGATTTAATTTAATATATTCTTTTGCCTTTATTCTCCATTTGTTCATGTTGTGTATTGCTAAGTTTGGAATACTTTTATCCAATTTCTGTATTCCTGCTTCAGGGTCAATACACTCTAAAATCAATCCGCAGAAAATAGCTACAATGTCCACATCCTGAAGTTCAATTCCTCTTGGATTAAACATTTCAATCGGCTTTCTTGCTCGTTTCAGATATTTCCGCAAGTAATGTAAAAATGACTTTGAACCGTAACTGCTTTCTTTAGGAGAATATGATAGAATAGCCATATCGGAAGCAGAACCATATTCACTATCTAGTTTAAGTTTTATTTTTTTAATTTTCTTTCCTTCCTGGATATTTTTCATTTTAAGTTTCTGTAACTCGGCAATACTAATTTTACCATTTACTTTTTTAAAATAATCTTCATTCAAAACTTGAAGAACTTTTAGTTCAGCTTCTTTATTGTTGACTAAATTATTAATTAATTTACCAAGATCGCTTGCTAACATCTCAGGATTATTTCTAAACATGCCTAAAATAGGCATTTTATCTTTTTCAAAATCAGGCGCTATGATTTTTGGTTTATTTTCAACTCTTGCATGCTGATATTCACTGTCAAGTTCTGCAAATTTATTGCAATGTTCAATTATGTTCTCAGTTGAACGATAATTGGTCCTTAAGTTAATTTCTTCAACATCTATTCCCAATCTATCATGCACACGTTGCTTATAGTTGGTAAATAAGTCAACTGTAGCGCCTCTAAAACGGTATAGTGATTGGTCATCATCTCCCACTACTGTAATGTTTCCATCGTTTTCAATAGCTGATTTTGCAATTGTGAAATAGATATCCTCTTGAATTAAATTTGTATCCTGATATTCATCAATTAAAACAATTTGTATTTCGTCTAAAAAATCTTTCAAATCATTGTTTTTGAGTTTTTCGAGAAATGTCGCTTCTAACATTGCAAAATCAATGGTATGTCTTTCATTTAACTTGTTTTCATATTCTTTTATACAATCAAGCACTAGTCTTTGCCCGCTTTCAGGCTGTGTTTTCAAGTAAAGTTCATCAAAATCTACTTGGTCATAATAGATTCTATTTTTGATTTCGATTAGAATTTCACTCATTTTTGATGGTTCATCAAGTTTTTGTCTTCCGCTTAACTCCTGGAGATATTCTACAAGGTTTTTATTAAGATATTTCTTATCTTTTAAAAGTATTTTTATCATTGCTGAATTTGCAACAAAATTTTCAATTACAACTGGCTGTGTTTGTCCAGGTTTTTTAAACTCTCTTAATAATTCTTCAGCGATACTGTCTGTTGTACCAATGTATATTTGGTTAAAGTCAATTCTTTCAATTTTTAATATTTTTGCAATATCCTCAAAGTCATCTTCATCAAGTGAGCTGGTCAGATAATTTTTAATTTCATCTCCCCAACCTAAAATTCTGGAATATAATTCTTCAGCTGCTTTTCTTGTAAATGTTGTAGCTAGTATTGAACTTGGGTCAATCCCATCGACAAATATGTATTTCAATATTTTAAGCACCATAACTGTTGTTTTTCCAGATCCAGGTCCTGCTACGATAAAAAGGGATTTGTAACTATCAGACTGTATTGCTTTCTTTTGATCTTCATTTGAAGAAATATCTCTTTTAAGTATTTTTACTACAATGTCTTCAAATTCTTCATATGAAATCATTTTTTCCCTCTTTTATGTATACTAATTTATTTGTTTGTTTTTGATATTTATATAGTAATGGAGAGCATTTGATGAGTATTTACATTTGATATAATTTTTAGTAATCACAATAAATATAAATTAAAAAAATTATAATAATATTGTGGAAAATTTCGGTTTTCCATAATATGCATAAATAGTTAGGAATTTATTTTCCTAACTTTAATGTAATATTTTCTTCTTTTTAGTGAATTATTTTCGAAATCAGCGAATATTTTAAATATTATCACAGTTTAAAATATATTTGTTGATTTAATTGAGCTGTTATTATGTCTGAGCCTAACAATATTGATATGTTTAAAAATGATGTCCGATATAGGGATAATATTGCACATGTTGAGACAATACCAGCTAAAGAAGCTAGTTTTAAAAAGGTTGAAAATTTAAATGAAAAAATTGTAAAATATTTGGATTCGAAGGACGTAAAGTTATATAAACATCAGGCAGAGGCTTATGAAGCAATTAAAAATAATGAAAATGTCATAATAACAACTCCAACAGCTTCCGGAAAAACCCTGGCGTTTAATTTACCAATTATGGAAACTATGATAGATGATATGGAGGCGACTGCCCTTTACATTTATCCTGCTAAAGCATTGTCTAATGATCAGTTACATGTATTGAAAAATCTTGAAAGAGAGCTTGAAATTGATATTAAACCAAGAACCTATGATGGAGACACTCCAAGAGCAGATAAAAAAGGAATCCGTGAAAAATCAAGAATCGTCTTAACTAATCCATATCAATTACATCTTATTTTATCATGGCATCATCAATGGACCCGGTTTTATAAGAATCTGAAGTATATTGTTATTGATGAATCACATTACTATAAGGGAGTATTCGGGTCAAATGTTGCATTTTTAATTAAAAGATTAAAGAGAATCGCTAATTTTTATGGATCTGACCCTCAATTTATCTTGTCTTCAGCAACACTGGCTAACCCTTTGGAATTGGCCAATAGATTGACAGGTGAAGAATTTACATTAATTGATGAAGATGCATCTCCTAGTGGTGAAAAAGATTTTATCATGTATAATCCTTTTATAAATTACAGGAGAAATAAAGTCAACATGCAAAATGCACCATCAGTTCACATGGAAACTGAAAGTATTTTCTTGTATATGATGTTGAAAGGAATTCAAACATTATGTTTTACGGTTTCAAGAAAAACCACGGAATTAATTGCAATGTGGGCAAAAAAGGACATGACTCAAATTAAAGGAAAATTGGCCCATAGGATTGCGGCTTATCGTGCAGGTTATCAGGCTCAGGAGAGACGTGAAATTGAAGAGGGACTTAAAAGCGGCAAATATTTAGGTGTAACATGTACAAATGCTTTGGAATTGGGAATTAATATCGGTTCTCTAGATGCTGTTATCATTTCAGGATATCCGGGTACAATGATTTCAACTTGGCAGCAGTCTGGAAGGGCAGGTAGAAGCAATCAAAAATCTTTAGCAATATTGATAGCTTTTGAAAACCAGCTAGACCAGTATTTTATGAATAATCCAACATTTTTCTTTGATAAGCCTCATGAAAATGCAATTATTGATTTGTCAAATCCTATTTTACAGGAAGCACATTTATTATGT
>JAEIGA010005611.1_pt1 | contig 19153 bp, 16 predicted proteins | sample 9270691 | NCBI WGS metagenome assembly JAEIGA01 (sample SAMN17057246, study PRJNA624740) | gut metagenome | biome: biome; isolation source: fecal sample | host: Bos grunniens | place: China: Xizang | collected 2019 | reverse complement strand
GTAAGTCTCTACTGCGGAGAGAACTGTGCGGATTATTTCTCTGCTATTCTCAACGCTTGTATGTACTGGCCATCCTGCAGTTGGCCCCACTTGTAGGTCTTTGGCATACTTGTATAGTTCGTCAGCATCATCCTCTTGCCAAGGTCTGAGCAACAATCTTTGGGTTTGTAATTCCATATCTATTAAATTCCGATTTATGGATGTAAAGATATATAATCCGATTGTAAAAATCAATATATCAGTATTTTTAATTAATATGCTCAAGGTGTACACTAACTCTCACCCAGCATCCCACAAAGATACCAATCATTCCAATCATATCCAAATGCGTGTTAAATAATTTAACTGAATACTGGATGCTTTGGAAATCATGTGGAAATTACCATGAATTTGTTGTACGCCTGTGATATATTAATCAAATATTTACTACCTTTGCTTCATGTTTGGCTTACTAAGTTTTTTATCGCCACTTATAGGTGTAGAGAGGGCGCATAATTGGGTTGTATTTCTGCTTCGTCTGCTAGGAAAAATTCCGGGGGCTAGGTGGTTTATGCGTAAGTTATACGCTGTAGAGGATAGCTCCTTGGAGCGCGATGTGTTTGGTATACATTTTCGCAATCCTATAGGTATGGCGGCAGGTTTTGACCGCAATGGTGAGATTTTTAAGGAGCTGGGCGCTATGGGCTTCGGCTTTGTAGAGATTGGCACTGTAACTCCGGAGCCTCAGCAGGGAAATCCCAAACCTCGTGTGTTTCGCCTGGACGATGACCGTGCAATAATGAACCGTATAGGTCTTAGCTGTAAGGGTTTAGAGAGCGTGGTGGCATCGTTGCGAGAGAATAATGGAGAGGTTGTTATTGGCTGCAATATCGGTAAAAACTCGGCTACTGCTCCTGAAGATGCTCCGCATGACTATCTGAGAGTTTTCCGTAATCTCTACCAGTATGTGGACTACTTTTCGGTCAATGTGAGTTATAATACCTCTTTCAAGCAGTATGTGCCTCGCACTCGTGAGAGTATAATCTCCATCCTTGAGCCACTCTTTGACTTTCGTCGTGGGCAAAACCAGTATCGCCCGATACTGCTCAAGATCTCGCCTGACCTTAGCGACGAAGATATCGATATGATGACAGATATCATGGTTGACACGCCTCTTGATGGCATTGTGGCGACCAATGGCACTATTCGCCATACGGGCCTGAAGACCGATTCGCAAACGATGAAACGCTATGGTGCTGGTGCGGTGAGTGGTAGTCCGCTGACAAAACGCTCGGTGGAGGTTGTTCGCCGAATATATGAGCGCTCTAATGGAACATATCCTATTATTGGTGTTGGTGGAATAATGACGCCAGAGGATGCAAAGGCGATGTTGGATGCCGGAGCGACACTTGTGCAGATATATACCGGCTATGTATATAACGGTCCAAACTTTGTGGGCGAAATTTGTAAACATCTAAGAACTTCCTAAAGAAATGAAATCGACAATTGTAACTATTGGTGACGAGATTCTGATTGGTCAGATTCTTGACACCAACTCACGCTATATATCTCAGGCTCTTAATCGTATAGGCGTTGTGGTTGCCGAGCGAACATCTATAGGCGACAGCGGCGAGCAGATTGTTGCTACACTTGACCGCGCACTTGCACAGAGCGATGTCGTAATTATCACCGGTGGCCTGGGCCCTACTAAGGATGATATTACAAAGCATACCCTTGCTCGCTACTTTAACTCTGAGCTTATCTATAACGAGCAGGTGGGAAGTTTTGTTGAACAACTACTCTCTCGTCGAGGTATCGCCTTTACAGAGCTAAATCGTGGGCAGGCTATGGTTCCTCAGTGCTGTACGGTATTGCATAATGGCCACGGAACAGCGCCAGGAATGTGGTTTGAGCGTGACGGCAAGGTTGTCATTTCGCTGCCAGGTGTTCCGTTTGAGATGCGTCACCTTATAGATGATAGCGTTGTGCCGATGCTTCAAGAGCGATTTGAACTCAAGGCAATAGTTCATCGCACGATGATTACCAGTGGTATTCCGGAGTCGCTACTTGCCGAGAGAATTGCCCAATGGGAGGATAATCTACCTCAAGTTTTACACCTCGCATATCTTCCAGCTCCGAATATTGTTAGGTTGCGATTGTCTGCCTATGAGGTAGAGGAGCAGAGTGCTAAGGAGTTGATTGATAGCGAGTTTGATAAGCTGCGAGAGATTATTCCTGAGGCTATCGTGGGCTTTGAAAATGCTACGGTAGAGGAGTTGGTACATCGCTGGATGATAGAGAATGGAAAGACACTCTCTGTTGCTGAGAGTTGCACTGGCGGAGCTGTCGCCTCCAAATTTACCGCTATGGCCGGTGCTTCGGCATACTTCCATGCGGGCGTTGTTAGCTACTCTAATGAGGCTAAACGCGATATTCTGGGTGTAGATATGGAGGATATAATTCGCTATGGAGCTGTTAGCGAAACGGTTGCTATTCAGATGGCTGAGGGTGCAAAGCGTGCCGGCGGAAGTGACTATGCAATCTCAACTACCGGCATTGCGGGCCCTACGGGTGGTAGTGCAGAAAAACCTGTAGGCACAGTGTGGTTTGGCGTGGCAACTCCTAAGGGTAGCTTTGCGGTAATGAAGAACTGCGGCACTGACCGCCAGCAGATTATCGATAGAGCGGTGGCGCACGCCATAAAGTTATTATATGACAATCTATGAGGGTAGTCCTTACGATACTTTTCGCCATTCTGTGGCTTGCTGCTGATGCATGTTCATCGGCCATTGTGGCACGCAAACTATCCAAGGAGGGGGCGGTGATGCTCTGGAAACACCGTGACCAGACAGATATAAATGACTGTCGCATAGCACATTTTGACGACGGTAAGTATGCCTATACCGCTCTTGTAAACTCATATGTGAGGGTTGGCGAATCTGTTCTTGCAGGGGTTAATGAGGTGGGTTTTGGTTGTATAAATACTGCAACGAGAAATTTAAGTCGTAAGCCAACTAAGCAGGGTAGGAGATATAGCGGAAAGTATAGCCTAAGCTGTCGTGCACTTAGAGAGTGCGCTACGGTAGATGAGTTTGAGCAGATGCTTAAGCGCAATGTTCGTTCAGCAGACTTTCAGACTAATATAGGTGTTGGTGATGCTACTGGTGCAGCGGCATATTTTGAGATTTGGTCGGATGGCTATACCCGATATGACCTTGATACATACGATGTTAGAACAAACTTCTCCTTTGCGGGTCGTGATGATAAGCGTGGCACCTCAGTTCGCCGCTATGACACAGTTCGGGCGCAAATGGAGGGCAAGAGGAGTTTTGCCCCGTCCGATTTTTTCGACTATTCGCGTAGTTTCTTTAGTGCGGATGTAGGAGATGTTTTGGCGAGTGACAAACCATTCCGAGAGGCAAACTATATCGTTCCAAGACCGTCGAGCGTGGCGAGTGTAGTTATTGTCTGCTCTGACAATCCTCGCATAGAGGCTATTGTGGGTCACCCTGTGGCGGGAATCTCCGTGCCTGTGTGGGTGGCTGCCAAGAGAGAGTTTCCAAAGTGTGTTGGTGGTAGGGCGATGTACGACTTAGGACGTTTGTACGTCTCAAAAGCATACTATAAGCAGGGTAAGGCAATCTTTTTGAATAAGGCCGTGGCGGCGAAGGTGGTAAAGATAGAGAATCATATCAAGACTCCGAAGAGTATGCCACAGGATATTGCTAAATTTAATACCAAAATTGACCGTATTTTTGAAAAACATCGTCAGAAGATAGTTGATGTTTTACACTAAATTACTATCTTTGTGGCTGTTAATCACTGAAATTATGTTAGAGACTCTAAAATTTTACAAGAACTTCCCTAAGGAGGGTATCAATTTTATTGACATAATCCCATTCTTGCAGTCGCGCAAGGCTTTTGGCGAGGTTATCGCTGCCCTTAATAAGGCTACAACAGCACCAAATGTAGCGGCTCCTGAGGCTCGCGCCTTCCTCTTTGCGGCTCCACTGCTTACTGAGGATGGTGTTGTGGAGAATATCATCCCGATGCGTAAGTCGGGCAAGTTGCCGTTTAATGAGGGCGACCTTGTTGAGGTGAAGATTGAGAAGGAGTATGGCTTTGACCGCCTCTTCTATCGTCTGAGTGACATCGCAGCAGGTGTGCCTACGGGCGACGCTTTTGAGATTACAGTGCTTGATGATGTGCTCGCAACTGGCGGTACTGCTGAGGGTGTTGCTCGCTCACTTGAGCAGCTGACTATCTATAAGGAGGGTAAGCCGTATAAGGTGCGCATCAAGGAGTTTGTCTTCCTTGTGGGTATTCCAGAGATTGGCGGCCGCGAGCGTCTGGAGAAGATTGCGCCAGTGACTGTACTGATGAATATATAGTGTAGAAACTTTATACAACTTCTCAAAATAACTAAAGGGTGACTCGTGTGAGCCACCCTTTATTTCGTTTTAGAAGTAGTATTTTAAGCCGACGGTTGGGTTTACGCCGAGGTCAAAGTTAATCGCAGCGGAGCCCTCCATTCCTACAAAATTTAGAGAGACGAGGTTTGCGGTAAAGCCGAAGTGTTTTGTTGGGCGGAACTCCATTGAGAACAACTGCAATCCTACGCCAACGCCGGCGGCAACAGCTCCACGGGCAGCAGCCATAGCCAAACCTGCCTCAATGCCTGGGGTGTAGTAAACATTATCGCAGAGGCGAATATAGTATGAGAAGTTTGGTGTAAGGGTAAAGGTGTGCATGCCACCACTAATGGCATAGCCAGCGCTGATACCCAATTTACACTTATCAGCTACGAAACCTCCAAATTCAGGCTGAATGATAAACCCTGCACCAACTCCGTCACCAGCTTGGATAGCAATTCCTGCCATTCCACCAAAGTACTTATCACCCTTTTGCTGCGCCGAAACTACGCTGCAACCCAACAGAATGGCTACAACGACAATAAAAAATCTCTTCATAATTTGTAATTTTAGGGGTTAATAAATTATTCGGTACAAATATATATAAAAATTACCCCCCCCTCCAAATTTTATGCCAACAAAATGGAGGGGAAGAGTGATATATTTATACTCTGATTTTTACTTACAATCTCGGGCGATAGCCTCGGCAATGCGCTCGCCATCAAGGGCTGCGGAGATAATACCACCGGCATATCCAGCACCCTCACCGGCAGGGTATAGCGCTGCAACCTCTGGGTGGGCGAGTGTGTCGCGGTCGCGCGGTATACGTACAGGAGTTGAGGTACGTGACTCTACACCCACAACAACCGCCTCATTTGTAAGGTAACCTCGCATACGGCGGTCAAAGATGCGTATTGCTTCGCGAAGGCGTGTCGAAATAAACTCAGGCATCCACTTATCAAGTCGTGACGGAACAATACCTGGGACGTAAGAACATGGCGGTAGGCTTGCTGAATTTCTACCCGCTACAAAGTCTGCAACTCGCTGTGCCGGAGCTGTTTGGCGACCATTAGCCTCCTCGCGTGCCATAATCTCAAATTGACGCTGGAACTCCAGTCCTGCCAGCTGACCGTACTTTTCTGTAAGGTGCGCAAAGTCCTCTGCGCGAATCTCTGTTACAAAGCCAGAATTTGCAAATGGCGAACCTCGGTGTGATGGCGACATGCCGTTCACTACGCTCTGTGTCTTGTCTGTCATCGCCGGTACGATAAATCCTCCAGGGCACATACAGAACGAGTAGACGCCTCTGCCTCCAACCTGCTGCACAAGCGAGTATGCCGCCGCAGGGAGATACTCCATCTGGTCGGAGTTGTGATACTGGATTTTGTTTATCAACTGCTGCGGATGCTCTATGCGCACACCCATCGCAAATGGCTTCGCCTCAAGGCGGATATTACTACTGTCAAGCATCGTGTAGATGTCGTGCGCCGAGTGACCCGTTGCAATGACAACAGCTCGACCTTCAACCTCTGTTTCGCCTATTTTAATTCCAACGGCTTGACCTTTTTTAATTATTATGCCATCTACACGAGAGTTAAAGTGAATCTCTCCTCCGCACTCTATCACCTGACGACGTATGTCGGCAATAATTCGGGGTAGTCGGTCCGAGCCAATATGTGGATGAGCCTCGTAGAGTATCTCCTCCGTAGCTCCATGATATACAAGACGTTGCAAGGCTCTATTGTAATCTCCGCGCTTCTTTGAACGGGTGAAAAGCTTGCCGTCCGAGAATGTTCCGGCACCACCCTCACCAAAGGCGTAGTTGGAGTCGGGATTGATCTCCCCACCACGCTGAATTTGGGCAATATCCTTGCCTCTCTCGCTTACATCTTTTCCGCGCTCGAATATAATCGGCTTTTTTCCTAACTCTATAAGTCGTAGGGCTGTGAATAACCCCGCAGGACCTGCTCCGATGATAATCACAGGGTCGGCATTGCTTACATCGGGATAGTCAAAATGTATAGGCTCCGGCATCGGCTCAAAGTCCAAAAAGGCCTCAAGCGTGAGGTTTACCTTCAGCCCACCACGACGCGCATCAACAGAACGCTTCACAATGCGCAATAGGGCAATGTCACTCTGCTTAATACCCATCTGCCGAGCCACCGCCGCCGTGTAGTAACTGCTGTCCGCCGCCTGCTTGGGCGTAAGTGTAAGAGTTATCGTCTGAGCCATAATCTGCAATTTTGCACAAAGATACAAAAAAGTGGCTAATCTCACATCTCTTGCACAAAAAACGCGACACCTTCATAGAAGACTATTGCGTTTTGTGTCCAATTTGATTGACTATTAAATTTCAATAGTAGGACTCGAACGGCTGCCGCAGGTTTGAGCAGTGCAAGCAAAGAATGTGCAGTAAACCATAGGTTTGGAAGATTGGTTGAGAAAGGTAGCCAAACTTGTTTGAGCAAACCTTTCTCAAACGATATTCCAAAGTTGCATAGCAACTCTGCACATTTATCACGCGCAGATAACACTGCCATACCGCCACCAGTTGTCGAGTCCCTTTAGACGCAAAAAACGCGACACCTTCATAGAAGACTGTCGCGTTTGTGCGGATAAAGGGACTCGAACCCCCACGCCTCTCGGCATCAGATCCTAAGTCTGACGTGGCTACCAATTACACCATATCCGCAGGATTCGGGTGCAAAGGTAGGTATAATTTTGGAATTTGCAAATTTTTTTATAACTTTGTGTGTGAACAATTAAAAAATATAGGTTATGAAGAGAATGTTTTTCGTAATTATAGCTTCGGCTATGATGTTTGCAGGTGGTGTTCAGCAGGTATATGCTAAGGGTAAGGCTGCGCCGGTGAGGGCTCTTGAATTAGAGATTGGTGCGGGCATGGTCTCTCCGACCAACAAACTCGATTTTGATAAGAATAGGGTTGGATACAACATTAACGCTGAGTTGAGATGTAATTTTAAAACTCATCCGTTTGATATTGGTCTGCGTGTCGATGGCGGCACCTTCCACCGTACCTTAAAGCTCAATAAAGATCTGTTTAAGTTCCGTTCACTCAATGTAATGGCGGTTTTTGATTGGAATATAAATCGTAAGGGAATCTTCTCTCCATACCTGGGTATAGGTATTGGTGGCGGACTTACAAGTAATCAGGGCATGAGTATTAAAGATGTTGCAAATCAGCCATTTAAGGAGACTGTAAATAGTGCAGCATTTTGTGTTATGCCACGTGTGGGTGTGGAGATTTTCCACCGTGCTCGTGCAACACTCTACTACAAGCATATTAAGGATGCCAATTCGCACTTTGGACTTAGTGTGGGCATTGTCTTTGGCGGTGGACGCAAGTAGATAATAGTTTAATGACGAGATTAATTTGCAGGGTCGGTGGCTCTGCAAATTTTTTTTGCACTCTTTACAATATAGTATGGCTAATTTTTACTATCTTTGTCACTAATATAGGATAGGAATCAATATTTATGAAACGAATAATACTTTCAGGCGGTGGCACAGGTGGACATATCTATCCGGCAATCGCTGTGGCTGAGGCACTTAAGCGTATTTTGGGCGAGGAGAATGTAGAGATTCTCTTTGTGGGTGCTGAGGGTAAGATGGAGATGACTACGGTGCCAAAGGCAGGCTACCGAATTATCGGTGTGCCTATTGCTGGTTTGCAGCGCAGTCTGTCGCTTAAGAATCTATTGCTCCCTTTCAAAATTATCAAGAGCGTTAGGGAGGCAAAGAAGATATTGAAGGGCTTTGCTCCTGATGTTGTTGTGGGCTTTGGTGGTTATGCTTCAGCACCGGTACTTTGGGCTGCTCAGAGGATGGGTATCCCTACGGTGATTCAGGAGCAGAACTCCTATGCCGGTCTTGTGAATAAGATTGTGGGTCGTCAGGCTAAGAGTATCTGCGTGGCATACGACGGTATGGAGCGATTTTTCCCTGCCGAGCGCATTGTTAAGACTGGTAATCCTCTACGCGCAGCCTTTTCAGCTTCGGATATCGACAAGAAGGCGGCGCTTGAGTACTACGGTCTTAATGATACACTACCCGTGATTCTTGTTGTGGGTGGTTCGCTGGGCACTCGTACTCTCAATAATATGATGCGTTCGTGGGTTATGACCCTTGGTGGCGAGGCTCCTGTGCAGGTTATCTGGCAGACAGGTCGTTACTATGAGCAGGAGATGAAGCAATTTTTGCAGCACTATCCGACTAAAAACATCTGGCAGGGCGCCTTTATTGAGCGTATGGACTACGCCTATGCTGTGGCGGATGTGGTAATCTCGCGCAGCGGCGCTTGTACAGTGTCGGAGTTGTGCTTGGCTGCAAAGCCTACACTCTTTGTCCCTTCGCCAAATGTGGCTGAGGACCATCAGACAAAGAATGCACAGGCATTGGTTGATAAAAAGGCTGCACGCATGGTTGCGGACTCTGAGGCTGTGGATTGCGCAATATCTACGGCGCTTCGTATGGTTGCCGATAGCAATGAGCTGGCTATGCTCTCAAAGAATATCGCTAAGCTCGCTATTGCCGACTCGGCTGAGCGTGTGGCTGCTGAGGCTCTAAAATTTTGTAAGGAGTAGAGTGTATGAGAAAGATATACTTTTTGGGTATCGGAGGCATCGGCATGAGCGCATTGGCTCGCTACTTTCTACACGAGGGTTGCGCTGTTGCGGGTTATGACCGTACTCCAACACCGCTCACGGCACGCCTTGAGACAGAGGGAACTGCAGTGAATTATGAGGATAGCATAGAGGCTATTCCTGAGCAGTTCCGTGATAAGGATACACTTGTGGTCTATACTCCTGCTGTTCCGTCAGACCATCCGCAGATGCAATATTTCCGCGAGGGTGGTTATCGCATGCTTAAGCGTTCGCAGATGCTCGGTGAGTTGTCGGCGGGTAAGTTTGTGATGGCTGTGGCAGGTACGCATGGCAAGACAACAACCTCAACACTCGTCAGTTGGTTAAACCATGCTGCTGCAGGTGAGGGAAGTGCCTTCTTGGGTGGAGTTTCAAAGAATTTTGACTCAAACCTTGTGCTTGGTCAGGGTGGTCGTTTGGCTGTTGAGGCAGATGAGTTTGACCGCTCATTTTTGCAACTCAATCCAAATGTTGCGGTGGTGACCTCTGCAGATGCGGACCATCTTGATATTTACGGTACTCATGAGGCGGTGAAGGAGGCATTTTCGCAATTCATTGATAGAATTTGCGCTGGGGGCTCTCTTGTAATTAAGAGGGGCGTTGATGTTGCTATTCGCAATAGCGAGATTTCGGTCTACAGTTACTCGTTTGACCAGCAGGCTGATTTCTATGCGACCAATATTACACTGTTGCCAACGGGACACTACACCTTTGATGTGATGACACCTTTTGGAACTATTGAGGGTTGCACCCTTGGTATTCCTGGTTGGGTGAATGTTGAGAATGCTGTGGCTGCGGTGGCGCTCTTTATCCTTGCTGCTAAGGCGGAGGGTAAGGAGGTCGATAATAACGCTCTGCGTAGTGCGTTGGCTAGCTTCTCGGGCGTAAAGCGTCGCTTCGAGTTCTATGTCAATACGCCCAAGGCGGTATATATGGACGACTATGCCCACCATCCGCGTGAGCTGAGTGCAGCAATAACATCTGTAAAGAGGATGTTCCCTGAACGTAAATTGACGGCTATCTTTCAGCCTCACCTCTACACTCGTACGCGTGACTTGTATGAGGAGTTTGCTCAGGCACTAAGTCTTGCTGACCAGGTGGTACTGTTGCCGATATATCCTGCGCGAGAGCTGCCTATAGAGGGTGTTTGTAGTCAGATTATCGCCGATAGGGTTACAGTTAAGTGCACTATCGTTGAGCGTGAGCAGATTGCCCAGTGGCTAACGGAGAGTGATACGGATGTTGTTGTGAGCTTCGGCGCAGGTAATATTGACGCGTATTGTCAGGCTATGGCTGAGGTTATTGAGGCAAAGAGTAGGTAGCAAAATAGAGAGGAGAGCACCGAGATGTGGAGGCGAATAGGTAATATTGCACTTGTGGTGGCTATATGGGCGACAATAGTCGCATATGTAGTCTGCAGTGCAATACTTGTTAGCCAACACAAAAGGGTGCAGAACGTTGAACGTCTGAATATTGAGATTGCAGACTCAACAGCTTCAGGACAGCTGATAACTTCGCATCGTGTACGCGAGATGCTCCTTGAGCAGGGTATAGCTACAGTGGGTGTGAATGTTGAGAGCGTTGATACAAGGGCTATTAGGGAGATGATTTACCGCGAGGGCTTTGTCGATTATGTGGGAATCTATACCTCGTATAGTGGTACCCTGCATATTCACATAAGTCAGCGCAAGCCACTCTTTAGGTTGCTGGTTGATGGATATAACTGTTACATTACTGCTGATGGTTACCTCTTTCAGTCTCCTGAGCATGCGGCGTTACACATTCCTGTAGTCAGTGGAGATTATTGTCCTCCATTTGCTTCGGAGTATGAGGGCCATCTAAGTCAGGTGTTGGCAGGCTATGAGCTTAAGGCTAAAGACTCGGTGGCTCAGATTGGTAAGGAGCTAAAACCTATTTTGGAGCGTGAACATTATTGGCAATCGCGCCGTAAAGATGTGCGTGATAGCACAATTACTCAGAAGGGTGAGCGTAGGCGACTATATCGCTACATAGATGGTCATCTGAGGGATTGTAAGCACGCAAAGGAGGCTATTGCTGCTCGGCAGCGTGCCGTAGAGAGCGCCTTTGAGCAGAGGGTGGCTCAATTTGAGCAGTTGCAGAGCCTTATAGAGTTTGTAGCCCTAATTGATAGAGATAACTTTTGGCGTGCAGAGATTGTGCAGATTGTTGCTACAACAACCTCTGACGGCAGAATAACTCTGCAGCTTATACCTCGTAGTGGTAACCACCGCATCGAGTTTGGCTGGTTGGAGAGTTGTGAGCAGAAGATGGACAAGTTGCGTCTATTTTACGATAAGGTGGCAGTAACCCGTGGCTGGGATAGCTACAAAACTGTGAACTTGAACTTTGTGGACACAATTGTCTGCACTTATAAAGATGAAAATTAGTAGTATATGAAACAATATTTTGTCGGAGTAGATTTAGGTAGTGCCAATGTTGTGATGGTTGTCGGCTCGCGCGAGGAGGGCGAGGAGCTGATAAACATCGAGGGCATATCTGTGCAGCAGAGTAAGAAGAGCATTAAGCAGGGACATATCTGTACAACACTTAAGAGTGCGGTGCAGAATCTTGGCTCTGTAATTCAGAGTGCTAAGGAGGAGCTTGAGCAGGAACTGGGTATAAAGATTGAGCAGGGCTACTTTGGTCAGGGCGATGTGAATACCCGATGCGTGATTGTTGAGGATATGATTCCGGTGAAGAACAAGCGCACGGGCGTTATCGGTAATGACGATCTTAATATCATCCGCCACCTGATTGGTCAGATTCCTACAGAGAGCTGTGCCGAGGGTGTGTGGGAGTTCTCGCCTCTCTGCTACTTTGTCAATGGTACAAAGCAGACCCTTGACCCAACAGGGCTACAGGGTAGCTGGCTGAAGGCTCGCTATCAGCTAACCATTGGTCTGAACAATCAGCAGAACTATCTCAAGGGTCTGCACCATAAGTTGGGAATGGAGATTCAGAACATCTTTGTCACCCCAACAATCACCTATCCACTTCTTGTGAGTGAAAAGGAGGCGGAGCAGGGTGTTGTAATTGTAGACTTGGGTGCCGAGGTTACAGATGTTACTATTGTAAGAGATAACCGCGTGCAGTACTTCCGCTCTCTACCACTGGGTGCAGATTTGATAGATGCAGATCTTAAGTCTATACTTCCTGCGCAGAGCAATGTGACCAAAATCAAACACCTTTATGGTAAGGCTATGAGTAGCGAGGTGGCAGATAATGAGGTTATTAAGGATGGTGCAAAGGATATTATTCATCGCAATATAGCGACTGTTATAGAGGCTCGATTGATGGATATTGCCGAGATTGTTAGCAAGGTAGTCGCTGAGTCTGGCTTTGAGCAGTTTATTCCGCATGGCTATGTGCTTACAGGTGGCTCGTCGTCTATTGCAATGATTGATGCCCTCTTTGAGCGAGAACTCAATCGCCCTTGTCGCAAGGCGGATAAGCTCTATGGTATTGGCAATAAACCTCAGGATTGTGAGATTACTCCGGGTCAGCATGCTGCTGTGGCAGTGATGCTCCAGGCGGCAAAGTTCTCCTCTTCTTATGTGCGTGAGCTCGATGTTGTGGAGAGCAAGACTGAGACCGAGCAGGATGTCGAGCCGGTTATTCCAAAGCCAAAGGTCGTTGTGCCAAAGGTGACAACCCCGGTTGTGGCTACTGAGGAGAAGAGCGCTGAGGATGATGTTACTCCGAAAGTTACCCAGCAGGATAATACACCTGTAGAGCCTACCCCTGCAGATGGTGTTAAGAGGGGAAAGAGTAGCGGAATGTTTGGCAAGGTAGCGAGATTCTTCTCTCGTACTCTTGGCGATGATAATAAGGATAAGTAGAGTATTAACAGATAGTAAAGATATTTCCCAATGGGACTGTATAGTGAATTTAAGAGTAGTAAAGTTACAGCTCACGGCATTCCTGCCAAGATAATGGTTATCGGCGTAGGTGGCGCGGGTGGTAACACGGTAGACCATATCTACACCTTGAGTATTAAGGGTGTGAATCTGATGATTTGCAATACCGATAGTAAGGCGCTGGATAAGAGCCCTCTTGGTGATACGCAGAAGATATGTATGGGCGACGGCAAGGGTGCAGGAAACGATGCCGAGGTTGGAAAGGCCAAGGCTAAGGAGTCGCTGCCTATTATCCGTGAGTATGTCAAGCAGCACCAGCCAGACTTGATTTTTATCACTGCCGGTATGGGTGGTGGTACAGGTACTGGTGCTACCCCTGTCATTGCACAGATGATTAGTACGCTCAACATCCCGCTTATTGCCATTCTAACCACTCCGTCGGTTAATGAGGGTAACCACCGCTTTGAGCAGGCGATGAATGGTATCAGAATAATGCAGGACTTTGTCGATACCTTTATCATTATCCGCAATGAGACTATCATCAGCCTATGTGATGACCGCTCTGTGCACGACGCATTTAATATGGCAAACGATGTTGTTGCCTATGCGGCAAAGGGTATTGCTGAAATTGCGCTTACTCAGTCTGACCTTGTGAGTGTCGATATCTCCGATGTCTGCAAGGTTGTGCGCAATAGCCACTATGCCGTTATGGGTATGGCATCTGAGGCGGGTGATAATCGAGTTATCAACGCTATTGACCACGCGGTACTCTCGCCACTCTTTGGCAATGTACCAGTTGAGGGTGCGAAGGAGGTGCTTGTGAATTTTGCGACCTCTTCGCCTGATGGACTTAAGATGAAGGAGGTCAATAAGGCGCTTGACCATATTCAGCAAATCGCCGCAGGTAAAGATAATAATGGCGACCGCGTACCGGTGAATATCATCTGGGGTACAAGCATCAAGCCCGAACTGGAGGATAAGATTGAGATTATTATCGTGGTTACCGGCTTCCACGCAGATAGCTACTATCACGAGGCCTTTGGCGGTAAACTGGACCTTAGCCTGGAGACTAAGGAGGTGGCTCCAACCCCTGAGCCGGTTCAGCCTACCCCTCCAATCACTATTGTCGTGGAGCCTCAGAAACCGGCAGCACCAACACAACCCGTGCAGCCAGTTACGCCACCAACACCAACGCAAAAGATTACTCAGCCTACACCAGTAGCTGAGCCAGTGGTAAAACCTGCTACGCCAGTAACTCAGCCACCAAAGCCAGCTCAGCCTGCAGAGCCAAAGCCAGTTCAGCCAAAACCGATTGAGCCGGCTCCTGCACCGGTACAGCCAGTGCAGCCGACTGTTAAGCCCGCTGAACCAAAACCAGTACAGCCAGCGCAGCCTGTGCAACCTGTGCAACCACAGCAGCCAGTTCAGCCAGTAGTTGAGCCTGCGGTAGCGGAGCCTTGGAGGGTGCCAATTCCAGAGCGCGTTACACCAAAACCGATACCTCCGCAAGCATTGAGTGGGACATATCAGTTAGATCGCAACACTCCTGCATATAAGTCTCGTCGTGGAATGATGCTCTTGAACGAGATTAAAGGTAAGAAGGTCTATGTAAAGATTGACGGCTCGCAGGTGGTAAGTGACCAGGTGGCTGATACTATTCAACCAGATGACCAGAAGGGTAGTAGCGCACAACAAGCATTTGACTTTTAACAATGATAGAGTATTTAGGTTTTGACCCAAAGGTGTTGTTTTTAGTTGCGGGAGATATTGTGCTGCTGCTTTTGTCAGCTATGATGTCCTCGTCGGAGGTGGCATATTTTTCGCTCACGCCCGCTGAGTTGCGTCGCATAAAGCGCGGAGGCTCGGTGGCTACAGATTCGGCGGCCAAGCTGCTCGATAACCCCGATATGCTACTTGCAACAATACTTGTGGTGAATAATTTGGTCAATATCGGAACAGTTGTGCTATCAACTCAGATATTAAACACACTCTTTAACTTTGGCTCGTGGAGCTTTTTGTTCCATACTGTTATTGTAACCTTCTTGTTGCTGCTCTTTGGAGAGGTGCTGCCAAAGGTCTTTGCTCAGGGCTCAACGATGCGTGTGGCACTAATGTTTGCTCAGCCGCTGATGGTGCTCAGATGGATAGCATACCCGCTGAGCATTGCTCTTGTAAAGACCTCGACCGTTGTCAGCGACCGCCTGGCACAGCGAAGTGGTGAGATATCTATTGAAGATCTTGCCGATGCGGTTGATATGACCCACACAGCATCAACTCAGGAGCAGAGAATACTTTCTGGAATTGTCAACTTCGCCTCGCGAGAGGTGGAGCAGATTATGCGCCCACGTATGGATATTGTGGGTGTTGAGCAGACAATGACCTTTAGTGAGGTAAAGCAGATAATAACCTCGGCAGGCTACTCTCGTCTGCCTGTCTACTCTGATAGTATTGACAATATTAAGGGTACACTCTTTGTCAAGGACCTTATTGAGCATGCCAATCGTGGTGATGATTTTGGTTGGCAGAGCCTTATTCGTGAGCCGTATATTGTGCCGATGCACAAGCAGATTACAGATTTGTTGGAGGATTTCCGCCATGATAAGGTGCATATGGCAATTGTTGTAGATGAGTATGGTGCGACGCAGGGATTAGTGAGCCTGGAGGATATTCTTGAGGAGGTAGTAGGTGAAATATCTGACGAGAGCGATATTGATGAGAGCTTCTATGAGCGTATAGACAACAACACATATATCTTTGATGGTAAAACCCATATTGTAGATATGCTGCGAGTGTTGCAACTTGATGATTCGCTCTTTGAGGATGTTCAGGGGCGTGCAGAGACGATAGCGGGTTTACTGCTTGAGCTTAAGCGAAACTTCCTAAAAAAGGGCGAGCAGATAACCTCTCACTCTATCCGTTTTATTGTCACAGCCGTTGAGGGACATCGCATAGATAAAATTAAGGTAATTGTCCCAGATAATGAGTAGTACTCTTTTGCTATCGGCACCGCTTACAGTTCAGCAGTGCGAAGGGAAGGTCGCGGAGGTTGATTTACTGCGCTCACAGAACTTTACCACTGCACGCAGGGCGGAGTATCTGACATGGCGAGCGATGGTGGCAGATTATATAGGTTATCTACCCGAGATTGTATATAACCATGTTGGCGCACCACAAATAGTCGGTAGTACTCTGAATATAGGCGTGTCGCATACAGCAGATTGTGTGGCAGTAGTGCTATCTGACAGAGCGTGTGCGGTGGATGTGGAGCGAAAGGATAGGGATGTGGAGCGTATCTCAGAGAGATTTATCACCCCAGATGAGCGTAAGCTATGCAACAGACCAGAGGAACTTGTCGCTCTGTGGTCTGCGCGTGAGTGCTACTACAAGCTTCGTCAAGATAGGTCGCTATCTATGCTTACCGATATTGAAGTTGTTGAGCTAGACATAGCATCCGGTAGGGTTACCGTTGCGGATAATAGGATGCAAAGTGCTACTTTAATGATAGAGGAGCGAGAGGAGCACTTTGTGGTATATATAATATAAAATAGGTATATTTGCACACTGAATGGCAAAGGTTTCAAATACACTATCTTTAGGAACTGATAATATAGGTTCATTGCTCTGGCGTTATGCAGCACCGGCTATAATTGCTATGGCCTCTAACTCCATCTACCATATTATAGACTCGATTTTTGTCGGTCACGGTGTGGGTGGCGCTGCTATAGCTGGTATGGCAATAACTATGCCGATAATGAATATTGCGGCAGCCTTTGGTGCAATGGTGGGCGTGGGCGCTGCGGCAAGAATGTCTATACGCTTGGGCGAGGGAAATATGCAGGCGGCAGAGAAGACCCTTGCCAATGCCGTTATGCTGAATCTTGTTCTCGGATTTGCGCTAATGGCAGTAATGCTCACATTCTTAGATCCTATACTTCAACTCTTTAGTGGCGGAAATGCCTCGGCAGAGACTATAGACTATGCTCGTGACTTTATGCGTATTATCCTTTTGGGAAATATGACGCAACATATGTATTTGGGCCTTAATGAGCAGATTCGTGCGTCTGGTTATCCGCAGAAATCTATGCGAATAATTCTTACTGCTGTGGCTATGAATCTTATTCTCAATCCACTCTTTATCTTTAAGTTTGGTTGGGGTATCAAAGGCTCGGCTTTGGCAACGGTAATCTCTCAGGCAATATCGTTTATCATTGCATGCTCACACTTCTGTCAAAAGAGCTCTTTTGTGCGCTTTCGCCGTGCAGCCTTTGTCTTTGATTGGAAGATTATCAAGGCAATTATCTCTATCGGCCTCGCTCCATTTATGGTCAATATCTGCGCCTCTATGGTGGCAGCCTTTGTCAATACCGCTCTGCTTAAATATGGTGGTACGGGTGTGCATGATGTAGTGCAGACCACGCATGCCTCGGCGGATATATATGTTGGAGCCTATGGAATTGCCAATAGGGTGGTAATGCTGCTGATAATGGTTATCCAGGGACTTAATCAGGGTATGCAGCCTATTGTGGGATTTAATTATGGTGCAAAGCAGTTTGACCGCGTGCGTAAGGCTCTCTATATGACTATTGGCTGCGGAGTGACAATATCTACATTGGGCTTCTTGGCGTGCCAACTCTTCCCGGAGGGTATCGCGGCAATGTTCGTAGACTCTGCAAAGGGTGGTGATGAGGGTCTGATGATTGCAGCAGCATCGCAGGCTATGAGAAATATAGTGATTATGTTCCCACTTGTCGGTTTTCAGATTGTCGCAGCGGCATTCTTCCAGTATATCGGACATGCTAAGCTCGCCATCTTTGTCTCTATGACCCGTCAGATGCTATTCTTGCTGCCACTGCTATGGATAATCCCACGATTCTATGGAGCAATGGGCGTATGGGTATCAATGCCTATTGCCGACTGTGCATCAATAACCCTGGCGACTATTCTTCTTGTTAGGGAACTTAAACGACTGAAGTAATTGCAATTATATCAAACAAAAGAGGCTGAATAAAAAGTGTATTTTGTCGTTATGCTCGCCCTCAAAATGCTCATTTACGCCAAGTAAACTCCGCTTTTTCGGGCTTCGCAAGCCTAAAAATACATCTTTTTATTCAACCTCGGAACAAAAAGTGGGTGACTATTTTACTTTTTAGTCACCCACTTTTGTTGAACTATTTTATAGTTTACTCCTTGCGTGGACGACGGTCGCGGCGCTCACCCTTGCCGTTATCCTTACGCTCTGGGCGATCAGCACGAGGCTTACGCTCTGGCTCTACCCAACCTTCTGGCTTTGGAAGAAGTGCCTTGTGTGAGAGCTTGAGCTTGCCAGTCTTAGAGTCAAGGCCGATAAGCTTAACCTCAATCTTGTCACCCTCCTTAAGACCGGTCTCCTCCATAGTCTCAAAGCGACGGTAGTCAATCTCTGAGATGTGGAGCAGAGCCTCCTTACCAGGAAGAATCTCTACGAATGCACCAAATGCAACGATAGACTTGATTGTACCATTATACTGCTCGCCAACCTCTGGGACAGCAACGATACCCTTAATGCGAGCCATAGCTGCATCAATAGCTGCCTTATCTGGACCAAATACATCTACTACACCGTTCTTCTCAGTCTCGGTAATAGTGATAGTTGTACCTGTAGTCTTCTGAATCTCCTGAATTACCTTACCACCAGGACCGATAACTGCACCGATGAAGTCCTTGTCGATAAGAATCTGCTCAATGCGTGGAACAAATGGCTTGTAATCCTCGCGTGGCTCAGCAATAGTCTCGCAAATCTTGTCAAGGATGTGGAGTCGACCCTGACGAGCCTGCTCAAGTGCCTTTGCAAGAACCTCATAGCTAAGACCGTCAACCTTGATATCCATCTGAGTTGCAGTAATACCATCACGGGTACCTGTAACCTTGAAGTCCATATCACCGAGGTGGTCCTCATCACCGAGAATATCTGAAAGTACTGCCCAACGGCCAGTAGCGCTGTCAGAGATAAGACCCATAGCGATACCAGATACCGGCTTCTTAATCTTAACACCAGCATCCATAAGAGCCATACAACCTGCGCAAACAGTAGCCATAGATGATGAGCCGTTAGACTCAAGGATATCTGAAACTACACGAACAGTGTATGGATTCTGCTCACCAACAGGTACCATAGGCTTAAGAGCACGCCAAGCAAGGTTTCCGTGACCAATCTCACGACGGCTAACACCACGAGATGGGC
>JAEIGA010005610.1_pt1 | contig 19154 bp, 11 predicted proteins | sample 9270691 | NCBI WGS metagenome assembly JAEIGA01 (sample SAMN17057246, study PRJNA624740) | gut metagenome | biome: biome; isolation source: fecal sample | host: Bos grunniens | place: China: Xizang | collected 2019 | reverse complement strand
CAGCAGCAAACGGAACTTTGTTTGCTGCAAACTTAGTTAATATATGTTATTTTCTTTTCTGTTACATATCTCCTTATAGTCGCAATATTTACACGTTGATGTATCTTTTGCCGGCTCAAATGGTTTGGAGACATCAAACATCTCCTGCAGCAACGCCTTGAGCCTCACTAGAAAATCATCCTTTATGACTTTGATATCCTCCACGGGCTTGTTGTCCATATTTATGACAAATTCCTCGCGCAAAGAGTTATCGCGGTGATGCACATAGAGCAGCTGCGGCGAAACAGCCGTAGCTGCGCAATCCTTAAGTTTTACAGATAGACCATTTTCACCACATTTACGCTGCATCAGGTCATCAATAACCGTGGAGTAGAGGAATGCCTGAAGACGATATTTGCAAGACTTAGTCTTATGCTCAAAAATATCGTTCATAGTAACAACATCAGCTATATCATCGCCGCCACCGGTCTTGTAGTCTACAATGTTTACGCTGTTTACCTTGCAATCGATGCGGTCTATCGTACCACCAAGACGCAGCCCAATCTCCTCTGCACCACATTTCAGTGTGCAAGACATCTCCACATCACTTTCACTGCCAATGTAGCGGAAGGGAGCATATTTTGCATCCATTTTAACAAGTCGCAGCAGAAAGTGATGCAATACACCTCTGTTGATATACTGCTCGCCATTGTACACAGGCTTGTTCTCCTTGAAAAAGACACACTTGAAGGCTTCGTCAATGAAACGGTAGAGCAAGGCCGGATGCTCGGCATAATAGAGCAGAGGAGCGCTTGTTATTATGTCGCAGTGCTGTTTTTCAATAATATCCTCATAAAGAAGCTCTGCCGCCTTGTGAAACACAACACCCAGGTCATTCTCCTTGAACTCATCATCAACATCCTCTATTGGCCTGAACTTCATCACATAATAGTAGAAGAATGCCAAGCCGCAATCTATATACTTGTTTATGGCCGATGGAGTCATTGTGCCGGCGCCTGCATTGTAGAGAGTGTCAAACCTCTCACGAAGCTTCTCAATTATCGCACTGTTCTTCTCAATGGGGGCAATCTCTGTTTCGCTGTTACCTTGTCGGGGGCTCAAGGCAAGGTGGTTTATATTATATAACCCACTTCCCTGCAACTGCAAAATGTATCGCGAGCACTCACCACGTGTCTTGCTATCGGGAGAAGTATTGTAGACAAGCGTAACACTCCGGGCACGCTGCAACAGACGATAGAAGTAATAGGCATAGATGGAGTCGCGGTGCTCGCTCAAAGTCAAACCAAAAGCCCTTCTCAGGTTATAGGGAACATAAGAATTGTCGCTGCTGTTTCTTGGCAAGTTACCCTCGTTCACTCCAAGCAAAATCACATTCTTGAAGTCGAGATTACGTGTCTCCAACAAGCCCATCACCTGAAGGCCCACCACCGGCTCTCCGTGGAAAGGCAGGCTCTGCGATGACAACATCCTCACAAAAAGACGTCCGAGCGTAGACTGCTGCATCTGCAATTCGCCGGTGTCAATCATCTTCACAAGTCGCTTCGCCTGAGTGTAGACTTTGAAAATCGCTTCAACAAAAAGCTTTTCATAAAGAGCCTGTTCTCCCTCTTCACGATTATGCTGATTCATCGCAATCGCATATATGAGCCTGCTTATTCCCTCAAGCCACTCGCGATTATCAGTTGTACGACAGAAGATGGTCTTAAGAAAATCATCGGCACACAGCATCTCCTCGCTTGGGAAAAACACATTCTTCTCAATGAGCATATCCCTCAGTTTCCTGCAGTTCTCGCTGCCTTGCACAATATAAGGATGTTTCAGAATGTTGCTCACGTTGGTGAGCATAAATGCATTGTGCTTTGCACTCCATCCTCTTGTTTGAAGGTCTACAAGTTGTTTCACAAGGCCAAAGATAGGTGTGTTATTCAACGGAAATCCCATTGTAACATTCATATGCTCAATCCTGTAACCGTTGGCCTCATTTGGTATAGCGTGAAGGGTGGGGGCCAGCATTGTTTCATCACAAAGCACAATTGCAGTCTCCACACCATTGCCTGTGAAGTTCTTGTTCAGCCACTGGTCAATATATCTGACCCCGGTGCTGTCATTGTTTGTCTGCACCACAGTAACACTCTTCTCTGTAGCAAGATTATTATAATTCTCCTTTCCCAGTTCATTTGGGAAGCGCTCCAGATTACTGCGCATAAAATGACCGGCCTCGTGCTGCCTGTTATTTACATAGTGCACATCATAATCCCAATAGAAGAGGGCTTTTCCACGCTCTTTTGCAATTTTGAACATACCGGTCTCCACATCATTCAATGCATTGAAACCCACAAATATATACTTGTCATATTCGAGAACAATATCATCACTCTTCTCGATGACATCACGGAAGAGCATACCCTCATAGGCGATACCCTCCTTGCGCAGCGACTCCCTAAAGTTTGTATATATGGCAAAAAGCCTCTCCCACAACTGCTTGAAATTTTCTTTCAGTTGCGTTCCCTCATCAGGTTTAAAATTCTTGAAGAAGCGCTCTATAGCCTTTATCTGCTCCTTATCCAGCACGCTTTTTGCAGTTCCCAACTCACGCAAATCCTTAATATTGGCAAAGAGTTGCTTTGCATCGGCCAAATGTTTATCAATATCATCAAAATCCTTTATGAGCATCTCTCCCCAATAGTAGAAACCATCAATAGTTTCCACACTGTTTTCATACTCCTCTATACTCTCATCTTCGCGTCTTGGGCGCACATATTGCTTATAGAGTCTGTCCACCAGCAATATCGGGTCGCCAATTGCAAGCTCGCTATTTTGCAGGAACAGCTCATTTATAGTCATATATCTTGGGCTCCAAATGGGAGCATTGCCACTACACTCAAGCAAATAACGGTTGAAGAACAACCCGGCACGTTTGTTGGGAAATACAACAGCCACATCATCAAATCGCCCATTGAATTTCTCATATACATCGCGTGCAACAAGTTTTAGAAACGGAATCATATTAACACATCCAATATTTCATTCTTATATACATACCACAGGTAACCCTTTACATTCCTGTAACCAATCTCTCTCAATAACTTCATATAGAGTTGCACCTGCTCCTTGTGTTTCTCCACAGGACGGGCAAACTTATAGTCCACAACAATAGCCGTGTCACCATTTATCATCACACGGTCCGGGCGTCGGCTCTCTCCCTCGCTATATAGTATTGCACGCTCATTATAAAGTCTGTATGAGCCATTGAACCACTCCGTAGCCTTGGGATTGGCAAGAGCCCTTTCCAAGAGCTTTTTTATTCTGTCGTGCTCCTTTGTCGAAGAAATCAATCCCCTGAGCGTCAATGTCTTGTTAAGAGCTTTGTCAAGGTCTTCAGCCCTTTCAATATCCGACAGCACAAGGTGCATAAGCTCTCCCTCGGCAATGTAACCAAGCTGTGTCTTCTCCTCCTTTGTGGTTGCAAGGAAACGCTCCACCTCGCGCGACTGCCTGAACTCTATTTTCGTATCGTGATAGGCAAACGTTTGAGCAATTGTAGCAGCCTTCTCCTCGAAAGGATTGTCGCACACCTTCTCACTTCTTCTTGTCTCATCTTGTAGCGAGGCTTTTCCTTTGACAATTGTGCCATAGGTAAATATGCCGGCATCACTATCGTAACAGCTGCCCTCAAGGAAGTTGAGGTTGGGTGTAACCGTGTTAAGCAACCAGGAGATGGTATTTGTCATCTTGCCACTGTTGTCGCTAAACATTATGAGGTTACACTTAGCGCGTGTGGTAGCCACATAAAGAATGTTCAAGTTATCTACAATCTGGTATAGGAACTCCTTGTAATAATTATCCTTGTATATAGATTTTATAATCTCCTTCTTGCTATCAACAGGCAGCAGACATATTCCATTGTAGGGTTCCTCTTTGGGCTCACACCACAGCAAACTTCTCCAGTCTCCGGTCAATCTCCAGTCGCAGAAGGGTATTATCACCGTGTGAAACTCAAGCCCCTTGGATTTATGCACAGTCATTACACGCACACTGTCTATGCTCTCGGCCGGTATGCACTTGCCTTTCAATTCATCCTCCCAAGCCTCAAGGAACTTTCCAAGGTCGGCATAACGGGTATTTATAAATTGCGAAGCATAGTCGAGGAATGCATATATATACGCTTCCTCTCCGTCGGCCCTTCCCGGCCTCACAAGCTCAAGAGCCTGTTCAATCAGCTCATAGGCCGGCAGTCCCTTTATCCTCTCCAAGGCATCGCAAAACTCCTGTGGCAAAAGTTTCATCACATCACTACATCCCACACAGTTTCCAAACTCCTCGTTCTTGCCCAGGACAACCCTGTTATAAAGCTTCACAAGATTAGCACTGTTTATTCTGTCCTCGGGCACCACAATATGCCGCAACATTGCAATCACAAGCCTTAAGGTTGGTGAAGAGGCAAGTTCATAAGCCTCGTCCGACACAATCTTCATACCGGGAAACTCCCTGTTGAATGCCTCCACAATAGGAGCCACATATTTTTTATAGCGCACCAGAATAGTAATCTCGCCGGGAGATATATTTTCCTCCTCAAACAAACGGCGCAGTGTAGGCATCAGTTCCCCTATAGCCCTCTCTATAAAATTGCAACCATCATCCCTCTTGGGAAGCAGACGCACCTCGGCATATCCCTGCTCGGGTCTCTTTGCCGGAACAGCCTGTTCCACATCCTCATAGGCAGCCTTTATATCCTCAATTCCCTTCTTTCCTACGCTCTCTTCATAAGTTATCTCAATGCTTTTCACAGCCTCGCGATAGAGTGCATTGTTAAAGGCTACAATGCGACGGTCGCTACGATAGTTTGTAGACCTATATGTAACACCGCCCACCTTCACATCCTGGCTGGCAAAGGTAGTCTGCTCCTTTCTAAAATGACTACCGATGTTGTTCATAATATTCCAGTCGCTGTTTCTCCATCTATAAATCGACTGCTTCACATCGCCCACAATAAGGTTGAAGTTACCGCGCGCCAACACCTCCTCAAGCAACACTTTGAAGCAAGTCCATTGCAGTCTCGATGTGTCCTGAAACTCATCAATGAATATATGCTCAATCTCTGTACCAATCTTCTCAAACACAAATGTTGCATTCTTGTCAATCATACTGCTCAACAGATGCGTTGTTTCCGATATCATAAAACGGTTCTCGCGCCTATTCTCCTCCTTAAGAGTAGCAGCAATATTGTTAAGCATCGCAAGCTCGTGATAGTGCGACAAGGAAATTTCGCAGTTTCTCATCTGCTGGTCTAACGGCAGACTCTCCTTAATTAATGCAGCAATCTCATCCACATAAGGACACACCGATGATATTGACGCAGGTTTATCGGCACGCTCGGCACGTGTTTTTTTAAATTCCACAATCTCGCCGTTGCTCATCTTGTGGAAAAGCCCCCATATTCCACCTTCATTGTGTTTGAAATCTGTGGCACGATATCCGGCAGCAAGCTCAATGAATCTCTTGCCAATTCTTATTGCAGTATCCTTGGTCTCTTTCTTTAAGGCAGTAATCTTCTTGTGATACTCCTCGAGCACCGCGCCATTGCTCTCCTCGATGTCATTTCTCAGTTTCTCGCCACGCTGCTGATACTCCTCGCTCAAAATATTCTTCGCGAATTTCTTAACCTCCCTATCGATTCTCCATTTCTCGCCACGGCTCATCTTCTCCTCGATATATTTGATAACCTGTGCAATGTTGGGGGTATCCGGCTCAAGATTTTTTATATATTGCTCAACTGCATTGTCCAGCAGTTCAGAGCTATCCACGGTAATCTCCACATCACCGCTCAAGTCAAGTTCCTTGGCAAGACCGCGCAGCACCGATTGAAAAAAAGCATCAATCGTCAGTATGCGGAAATGACCATAATCGTGCAATATCAGCCGCAAAGCCTTTTCGGCATTTGCAAAAATCTCCCTGTCGCTCAAGTGGGGTAGTTGCTGCTTCACCTTTTCAGTGTAGTCGGCAGCACTATCAAGATTATGTGCCACACCATAGAGCTTGCTCAATATGCGCTCCTTCATCTCTGCCGTAGCCTTGTTGGTGAATGTTACAGCAAGGATATTTCTGTAGCAGTAGGGGTTTTCCACCAGCAACTTAATATACTCCAGTGCCAATGTAAATGTTTTGCCCGAACCTGCCGAAGCGCGGTATATCTTAAGATTTCTATCCATATTTTTTAATACTGTTTTCTAACTATTGAAATTGTCAATAATCTCAACAACACTCTTTCCCGGAGATACACTCCTTACTTGCACCTTCACGGGTATCTGCTCAAGCATCTCGCCAAGATGAGATATTACACCAATCTTGCGCCCCTGACTCTGCAATCTCTCAAGTGCCATCATTGCTGTGCGCAACGTATCACTGTCAAGCGCCCCAACGCCCTCATCAATGAAAAGCGACCCAATACTCATTCTGTTTGAAGAGATAGAGGAGAGTGCCAAAGCCAGTGCCAAAGAAACAATAAAGGTCTCGCCACCCGAAAGAGTGTGTGCCGAACGGCTTTCCGACATCATATGCAGGTCAATGACCTTTATTGAGAGGCTGTCATCAAAGAAGCGCTCAAGCCTGTAGCGTTTCGTTATATCGGCCAGATGTTTGTTTGCAAGCTCCAGCAGAATGTCAAGCGTATACTCCTGGGCCAACTTTTTCAGTTTGTGCCCGGTAGCCGAGCCAAACACTGCATTTAGTTCATCCCAGTGCTCCTTTTTCTCTCTCATTGCATCACACTTCTCGCTTAAACATTTGTGTTGTTCCCTATTCTCGGCATCAGCAATAAGTTGGGCCTTTATGGCGCTTGCCTGCTCTATGAGCAATTTCTGTTCTCTTTCAACTTTAGAAATTCCATTGGCTATAAAGGTAGCATCTTCGCCATCTGCCGGTCTCACAGCAGCCCTACCGTGCTCTTCTACATTCTTCCTGCGTTCCGCAATTGTGGTATTAGCCGCTGTGAGTGCATCCTCAACCCGTTTAATTCTCTCTCGCATTGCAGCCACCACGTTGGGCGATGTGCTTGCCAAAGCGTCAAGCCCCATTGTATCAAGCCCATCGTTGCGTGTGGCAAGAAAATCATCCACTTTTTTTGTCAAGAGAGCAACAGCTTTCTCGGCATCGGCAGCCTGCTTCTCCTTTTCGGCTATCTGCCCTTTAAATCTGTTACGTTCAATATCAATTCTGTTCCTCGACTCCACGGCAGCAACGAAAGCTTTATTGGCATCTGCCACAAGAGTGTTATAGTGTTGCTGCATCTTTTCAGCACTCGACCAGTTTCCAAGAATCTCTTTAGCCCTCTCTCCAACACCCTTGACCTTTGTTGCCAACAGTGCTGCTTGTTCATCAATGAGAGCTATCTCTCCGGCAAGCTCTTTTTTGCGCTTTCCAAAGATAGATACCTTGTCATTGTTGAGCGCCAACTCCTTTACAATTACAGCAAGGCGCTCCTTGTATCTGTTCCAGTTTTCAGACAGGGTGGTGAGCCATTTAATTGCATCGCCACTGTCCAGTAATTCTGCAGCACCCGGCACACCTGCCATAAATTCAAGATTTGCCGAATTGTATTTTTCTATTGCATTGTTGTGGAATTCTATGGCACTCTCCAGCTTTTCAATCTCGCTGCGGCATCTTGCCATACTGCTTTCGGTGTGTTCAATGAGTTTCCTGTTCAAATCCCTCGCCTTATCAAGCTCCTTCTCCTGAAGCAGGTTTTGCGCAATCTCCACAACAAGATGCTCTCTGCTGCCGCATACGGGGCAAGGCTCACCATCCACAAGACGTTCACGCAAGGCTGCAATCTCGCTCGACATTGTCTGCTTCAGTTTCTCTTCACCAACGCGGGCATCAGCCATCTGCTTCTCAAACTCCTCAAGCATTTTGTTTGCCTGGGCAAGACTCTTTCTCTTCATTTCAACCTGCACCCGCTCATTGGCAGCAGATTTCATATTGACAGCTATGCTTGGCACCATAGGCACAACGGTAGAGTAGGATGCGTGCTCTTCAAACCACTGCTCCTTCTGCTGTTTCTCAGTCTCAAGAAGCAGAATATTCTTTCTGCATCTCTCAACCTCAACCTCCACATTCTTAAGTTCAGTGGTTTTCTTCTTGCTCTCACATTCACTCTCCTGTGCAGCCTTCATCAAACCCTCACACTCCTTCTCAAGTGTTGCAGCTTCCATTATACGCGGCTGTGCAGCAAGCAACTCGTCATTCACCTCGCCCTGTCGCACATCGGCCTTCTTTGCAAGCTCAACAGCAATCTCATATTCAGCCGTTTTTGTCTCAAGTTCTCTTTTTATCACAGAAAGCTGCTGCTTAACAGCTATCTGCTCCTGTTTCAAATTGCGCAAAGCCATATAATCATCACGAATAGGCTGCACGCTATCAATGCGCAACAACTCATTCACTACAGGGGCAATAGAGTGGTGCTCTTCCTGTGCCTTCTGCAGCTGCACAGCAGCCTGCTCAAGCTGACGTTCCAATTGAGCAGCACGTTCAACCCAACTGCGTTTCATCTTCAACACATCCAGTGCGGCACTACAAACCTTGAGTTCCTCATCCAAGCGCATCCGTTTCTCATTCAGCTCCTCAAGCTGCTCTTTTTTAAGAATGTGCAGGGCCTCTATCTGTTTGGCAATCACATCAAGTTCATCCTTGGCTTTCTGCGCCCTGGTGTAAATCTCTACCGAAATGCGGCTGTATATCTGTGTGCCTGTCAGCGTTTCAAGAATAGTAGCCTTTTCGTTGTTGTCCGATTTAAGAAACACCGAGAATTTTCCCTGCGCCAGCAACACCGCACGTGTAAATTGTTCATACTTGAGCCCCACAAGTTCCGGCATAAGCTTGTCATATTCGGTTTTCTTTAAACTGCGGTGCTCATTTGTAGTCAAATCCGTCAGGTCATACGAAACATCGCGATAAAAGCCGTTGCACTTATCATTTGCCCTTGACATCGTGCAGCGTATGCGATATTCGTGTCCATCAACCGCAAGGAAATCCACCTCGGCATATCCACTGTGAGTGCCACGACGCAGAAGAGTCCTTATATCGTGCTCGCTGACAGTTTTTCGCCCCTGCCTCTCAACCACCACACTATCCTTTATCTCATCAAGACGCGGCGACCTGCTGTAGAGCGCAGCGCACATAGCATCGAGAATAGTACTCTTTCCCGCACCGGTATTTCCCGTTATAGCAAACAGACCGGCCGAGTGCAAAGGCTCCTTGCGGAAATCAACCTCAAATTCAGCCTCAAGCGACGCTAAATTCTTACCTCTTATTGCTAATATCTTCATTTTCCAATCCTTTCATTACATCATCCAACAAACCGGCAAGATGCTGTGGCATCTCATCTCCACAATTCCTTGCATATAGCTCGCACAATATCTCTTTTGGCGATTTCTTCTTGAAATCGTCAAATGTTATTGCCCCACGTGTCCCATTGTCGCGGCGCTCTCCACCCGTAGCGTTTATACGCGCCAGACGCACGGCCCTGCCGGCAATGGCATCCTCAATGCGCTGTCTCAAAGTGGGGTCAATAGATGTAACAAGAACATTCACCTCAAGGAAAGGCGAAAAGTCATCAACATCGCCCAAGGGCAAGTCGCTCAACATTTCAAGCACCTCCTCAATCGGCTGTGGAGACGCAGGAACACTCAAAAGCTTTGCAGGAGCATTAAACTCAATCTTCTCAACCCTACATTCACCATCCTCGATGCACACAAAGGCAACACTCTGCCTGTTGCCCCTCTCGGCAAACGACATTGGAAGCGGAGAGCCTGAGTAGCGCACATTCTCTCTATGCCCCACGCTCTGCGCCTTGTGCAAATGCCCCAACGCCGTGTAAGCAATACCATCGTTGGCAAAAGAGTAGCCGACACCCTCCATTCCTCCAATAGTGGCATATTCCGAAACATCACCAACCGACACCTCGGCACCCGAAGCCTGCAAATGCCCCATTGCCACAATGGGTGAATACCCCTTTTCCGCAGCACGCCTGCAAAGCTCGGCATATAGTTTTGCAACACCTTCGCTATAGCTGTCGGCCGCAGGGTGGTCGTTATGCCTTAGGAAAGGCACCGCAAGACAGCATCCGCCCCCGGCCACCGGAACAATCATCTTGTCATAGTCTATTTCACCATCAACATAGTGCACCACACCAGAAACAAATACATTAAAAGCATTTAGCATCGACGAGGGAGCCTCAATGCGCGCGGCAGAGTCGTGATTACCCGCAGTTATTATAATCTGCAAATCAGGATTCTCATTTGTTACCCTTGTGAGGAAACTATAAAACATCTTCTGTGCCTTGGCCGATGGATTGGGCGTATCGAAAACATCACCGGCAATAAGCAGCAGGGTAGCACCCCTCTCCTTAATAGTGCTACACATCCAATCGAGAAACACAGCGTGCTCGTTACCTCTCTCAAATCCATAAAATGTCTGCCCCAAATGCCAATCGGCAGTGTGTATGATTCTCATAGTACGATTAACAACTAACATTCTGCTAATGTACGAAAATAAACCCACTTTTCAAAGCATATCCCCCTGGTAAAAAAACAACTTTTTACACGCACCAACAAACATCCACTTTAATGAGACAGCATTTTCATTTGGTGCAATAATCCACTTTTTATTCGTTGTTTCAAATGTTTTTGAGTAACTTTGCACCCGATTTTAAAATGCCGTTGCACCATCGCACGGCAATGTGGAATATATATATAAAAAATTCAAAGGAATATGTCAAAGTATTTGGTTGAAGACACACGCAAGGTTACTACGCACCGTTTTACAGAAATGAAGCGCAAGGGTGAGAAGATTGCAATGCTCACCGCTTATGATTATACAACAGCATCCATTCTCGATGCAGCCGGCATCGATGCACTGTTGGTAGGCGATTCTGCCTCAAATGTAATGGCCGGCAACGCAACAACACTGCCCATAAGCGTAGACCAGATGATTTACCACGCCCAGGGTGTGGTGCGCGGCGTAAAACGCGCCCTCGTTGTTGTTGATATGCCTTTTGGTTCATATCAGGTAAACGCCGATGAAGCAGTGAAGAATGCCATACGCATTATGAAGGAGACCAACGCCGACGCCCTGAAGCTCGAGGGTGGCGAGGAGATTCTTCCTGCCGTTCGCCGCATTCTCGATGCAGGCATCCCCATTATGGCCCACCTTGGCCTCACTCCCCAGAGTATCAACAAATTCGGCACCTATGGCGTGCGCGCAAAAGGAGAGGCCGAGGCAGAGAAGCTGCGCCGCGATGCAAAATTGCTTGAAGAGGCCGGTTGCTTTGCGCTTGTACTTGAGAAAATTCCCGCAACACTTGCCCAGCAGGTTGCCAATGATATTTCAATTCCCGTCATTGGTATTGGTGCCGGCGTGAATGTAGACGGACAAATTCTTGTCTATGCCGATATGCTTGGTATGACAGCTGATTTTGCGCCTCGCTTCTTGCGCCGTTATGCCGACCTTAACACAATAATTACAGACGCTGTTGGCAGTTATGTAACCGACGTTAAGGCTTGCGACTTCCCCAATGAGAAAGAACAATATTGATACAAAACTCAAATCAATAGACAGTGGAGCTTCCAACATTTCTACCATACCTCAATGAAATTAGTGAAGCCGACTGACAACAGGTTTTTATATCATAAGAGGGCTGCTGTCAGCAGCCCTCTTATGATATATCTCAATCACCGCAACCCATTCACAGCCTCGGCGCTGCGCACACTCAAAATATCAAGCGCAATATCATAGAAAGGGTTATTCTCCCTGTCGATGCACGACTGCGGTACCCGCTCCACAAGAAAAGAGTATTCCTGCGCGTTAAACAAATCGGAGTAGGCAACAAGCATATAAAGCCCAAACAAGTTGCCTATATTGTCATTTACAGTACGCCGCAAAAAGGCAATCACCCCATTTTGGACATTATACCCCCGGCAACCCAGCCCAACCATCTCTGCCACATCAAGAGCCTGCGAACAGAATTGTTCCTCAATCTCCTCCAAAGCAGCAACATAATGGTCTATCGAATCCTTGACACTATTATTCAAATCGTTGAAATATGTTCCCCACGCACGACAAGAGAGGGAATCCACCTGCATCTCAATACAACCGGGCTCAATAAAGAAGAGTGAGCACATTCCACCATTAGAATTGTATATATATCCAATTTTGCAACCTTCCACATCTCCATTAAAAGAGAATTTCCCGTTGCGCACAACGCAACTCGCCACACGCTCAAGTTCAGTGCCATTGCTCGAAAAAGCGAGAACTATGGTATCTCCGTCATTGGGAGCATAGCCACAAATGCTGTAATTGCGAACTTTTCCACAGGAGGAAAGCAGCAAAACAACACACATAAAAAGGAAAATTACAGTTCTCATAAAGCAGAGTAAGCATATAACATAAAAAACATATCACCGAACACAATGTTCGGTGATATGTTTTTTATATCAATTGCTACAAAGCTTTATCAGCAAATGTAGTGCATACTTATTGACTGATTGTTGAGCACGCACTTGATAGCCTCGGCAAAACCGTGAGCAACAGAAAGCTGCTTAACCTTAGGACAACCACGGTCATAGGGGATACTGTTTGTAAACACAATCTCAGTCATTGAAGACTCACGCACACGCTCCGAAGCATTGCCCGACATAATGCAGTGTGAAGCAATTGCACGCACCGAAGCCGCACCATTCTGCATCATCAAATCGGCAGCCTTTGAAATTGTACCCGCTGTATCAACAATATCATCAACAAGAACAACATTCTTGCCCTGAACATCACCGATAATCTGCATTGTATCAACCACATTTGCCTTTGCACGAGTCTTGTGGCAGAGTACCAGGGGCACACCCAGACATTTTGCATAAGCGCTTGCACGCTTAGAACCACCCACGTCAGGAGTAGCAATCACCAAGTTCTCGAGCTTGAGAGAGTTGATATAGGGGATGAACACCATTGAAGCATAGAGGTGATCAACGGGAATATCAAAGAAGCCCTGAATCTGGTCGGCGTGAAGGTCCATAGTGATGATGCGATTAACACCGGCAACACTCAACAGGTCGGCAACAAGCTTTGCGCCAATAGAAACGCGTGGCTTATCCTTGCGATCCTGACGTGCCCAACCGAAATATGGCATCACAGCAACAATGCTCTTTGCCGAAGCGCGCTTGGCTGCATCAACCATAAGCAACAACTCCATCAAGTTGTCCGAATTGGGGAATGTAGACTGCACAAGGAAAACATTCTTTCCGCGGATTGACTCCTCATAAGACACTGCAAACTCGCCGTCAGCAAAGTGAGTAGTGTTCATCTGACCGAGCTGACAACCCAGTTCCTTGCAAATCTCCTCAGCCAGGTAACGAGACTTCGTACCTGCAAATACCATATAAGGTGTTTCGTTCATAATGTGTAGTTATTAATAGTTTTTTATTTATTATTCTTTTTAAAGTTTGTCTACCACCTTCTTTATTCGCTTGAAGCGTGCCACAAGATCGGTATAGTCGGTAGAGCGGCACGAGTCGAAGTTATCCCAAATAAGTTCATCGAGAATAACGCCACCAAAACCATATTTGGTAAGTTTCTTCAAGTTCTCCTCGTCTATGTCGCCAAACGCCCAAGTGTTTTTGTTTATCATCTTCTTGCCAATCTCATTGAGTTCGGCACTCTGATGAAATGTGCGGCCCAATGGACCAAAGCAGACAATATCATAGATTTTGCGAAGCTCCTTCAAATGCACAAGATTACTTGCATAGCCCACAAGCTTTCCCTTCTCGTTACCCATAGGAGGATTTGAGCCCTGCGGAAAGAGTGTGCCGGCCAACTTATACTCCTGCATAAGCCTGTTATTGCAAGAATATATCTTTTTGTGATACTTCTTTGGAATCAGGTTGAGCAGCCTCTCCATAAATTGCGGATGCGCATACTCCTTGTACAGGAAAAGGTAATCAAGTCCCTCATCAAAGAGACGTGTAATTATCTTATCCTCCTCTACAAAGAAAGTAGGTATAGTTGCTACAGCCAGTTTCATATATACTGTGAATATTTAATTACAGTGCAAAATTAATAAAATTTAAAATAATGTCAGCAATATAAATGGTAATAATTATATCACACCTTCATAATTTACCCAACACCTCTCCGCAAACATAATGAAAATAGTTCTTAACTCCCAATTTTCATCAAAAAATAAAACAAACTCATCTTTTCTACTGTTCTCCAAGCGGGTTGGAGATATTGACCACGCAAACCATTAAATCATTGGAGCAAGTTCATTACTCTGCATACGTTCAAGAGACGGGTGCCGCATAAAACAGCATTGGGTTGCAAATTTGCAACCCAATGCTGTTTTATACCATTAAAAAGAGTCTATTCCTCATCGAGATAACGCTTTGCAAGAGCACCAAACTCCTCAATGCGGCGGTCGCGCAAGAACGGCCACCATTGACGCACTGTTTCGCTGCGTTTCAGGCTCACCTCAACAACCTCGCACTGCTCTTGCTCACCAAAATGAGCCACAAACTCGCCCTGCGGGCCGGCAACAAAGCTGTGCCCCCAGAACTGTATGCCATTGGTCATTCCCGAAGGGTCGGACTCGTGGCCGCAACGGTTCACCGCAATCACCGGCAATCCGTTTGCCACAGCGTGGCCGCGCTGCACTGTTTGCCAGGCACCAAGCTGACGCTCCTTCTCCTGGGGAGTGTCGCTGCTTTCCCAACCAATTGCAGTGGGATATATGAGCAGGTCAGCACCGCGCAATGCCATCAAACGCGCACCCTCGGGATACCATTGGTCCCAGCACACCTGCACGCCAAGAGTGCAAAGCGAAGTCCTTATGGGGCGAAAACCAATGTCGCCCGGTGTGAAATAGAACTTCTCATAATAGGCAGGGTCATCGGGAATATGCATTTTGCGATACTTGCCGGCAATGCTGCCGTCGTTATCAAAAACCACTGCAGTGTTGTGATAGAGTCCCTTGGCACGCGCCTCGAAAAGCGATGTTACAAGCACCACCTTGCACTCGGCAGCCAACTTGCCATAAAAGTCGGTCGATGGGCCCGGAACAGGCTCTGCATAAGAAAAATTATCGGTCGATTCCACCTGACAGAAATAGAGCGAATTGTGCAACTCCTGCAGCACCACAAGCTGTGCGCCACGAGCAGCCACATCACGTATGCAAGCCGCAAGTTTCTGCTTGTTTGCTTCAACATCGGCCCCTATGCTCTGCTGTATTATACCTACTTTTATTGTATCCATATCTCTTTCTGTTTCTCCTTTATAGTTTTTGTTTATCTACGTCCTTTGGGATACTGCATTGTAACGCAGTGAAGCGAGCCGTGCTGCTTTATCAACGCGCGACAATCAATGCCCACAATCTCATATCGCGGGAAAGCCTCTTTGAGCACATCTGCTGCACGACGGTCATTCTCGGGCTGAGCATATGTGGGGTAGAGTACCGTGCGCCCCATTATGAGGAAGTTGGCGTATGTAGCCGGCAAACGCTCACCATCTTCATCAAATATAGCATCGGGCGAGGGGAGCGCCAACATACGATAGGGCGCACCATCAACCGTGCGCAATGCGGCAATCTGCTGTTCCATAGCCTGAAGGTCGGCATACTGCTCATCATCCCTGTCGGTGCATTGCATATACACAATAGTGTCATTGGGTGCAAGACGCGCAACGGTGTCTACGTGCCCGTCGGTATCATCACCAATGAGGTTACCATAGTCGAGCCACAGCACACGCTTCGCGTGAAGCATCTCAAGCAGGCACTTCTCAATCTCATCCTTCTCCAAAGGCTGGTTGCGATGCGGTGCAAGAAGACACTGGCTTGTGGTGAGTATTGTACCCTTGCCATCACTCTCAATTGAGCCACCCTCAAGCACAAAACCCGTACAATCCTCATACTCACCCTTCACAATGCCGGCATCATAGAGCTTGCCATTTATGACATTATCGAGCGAGGCCTCGAACTTGCGTCCCCATCCATTGAAGCAAAAATCCACATAATGGGGCACATTATCACCAAGCAGTGTTATAAAAGCGTGGTCTCGAGCCCAGGTGTCATTTGTATCACACTCAAAAAATGTGATATTGTGTGTGGCAACATTGTTGCCCTCAAGCAGAGAGCGCACCCTCTCCACTTGCGGAGTAACCACAAGCAAACGCACGCGCTCACTGATGGCTCGCGCAAGCTCCACATAACACGCTTCCACCTCTTCAAGCATATAGTGCCAATCGGTCTTCTCGTGGGGCCACGTGAGCTGCACCATCTCTAATTCGTGCCACTCGGCGGGGAAATATAACTGTTGCTTAGGCTGTTCCATTACTGAGCCGGAGTCTTACGTTTGCGGTCGAAGAATGGATTCTTTGAGCTTGCGCTCACCGGAATACCAATAATATATTTGCAACCTGGCATCCACCCAAGCTTGCCTGCAGCATAGCCAACAGAATACATCACGCGTGTGTCAAGACGCAAATCGGCAGCTGTTGCACAAGCAGAACCCACGGCAATACCTACATCAATAGTGTTCATTGCGCAGGGAACACCCTCGGGGCGCTCGCCACAGGTTGCCGAGCCACAATAGGCACAGTTAAGCATCATAGCCTCTTCGCGCGTACCTATTAAAATTACCGCCTCGGCCGACATAAGGTTATCGGCATCACGCATAAGGCCGCCGCGACCCATATCCTCACCAATCTTGTGCAGGGTGTTGCTCAATGTAACAACATCCTCATCGGTAATCATTGAAATCTCAACTATATCCACACCCTTTGCCTTGGGGGCAGTGCGCGCAGCCTGCATCATCTGCTTTGCACACTCAATAACGTGCTCGTGGCGAGCCTCTCTCTCATTCAGAATCATAAACGGTTGTTGTTTTAATATCTTTTCTGCGAAGATACAACATATTTTATAATGCAACGCCGTTGGAAAGCATTTTTTACAGCAATAATGCACCCATTGACCACATTGAAACCCTTTAAAAACCCTTGTTCTGCTTTTTTAACTAAAAACAGATGTAAATTTTTATTATTTGAATATTACTTTTTACAGTTTTTTCTACATTTGCAAGACTAATAGCAAGTAAAACGCACACAAACATCAGCAAAGAGTCAAAACCTTAAACTTAATAAATTTATGAAAAGATTTTTTCTGACATTAGCGGCAGCATTTGTTGCCCTAATTACATTCGGACAGCAATTGCTGCCCGTAGACCCGAGCATAAGAATTGGCAAGCTCGACAACGGTCTCACCTATTACATCCGCCACAACGACAAACCCGCACAGCGTGCTGAGTTCTATCTGGCAACCAATGTGGGAGCTTTCCAAGAGGAAGACGACCAGGATGGTCTTGCCCACTTCCTTGAGCATATGTGTTTCAACGGCACCAAAAACTTCCCCGACAAAAAGCTCCTGGAATACCTCCAGAGCATAGGCGCAGAGTTTGGACGCAACATCAATGCCTCTACAGGCTTTGAGCAGACACAATATATGCTCAACAACATTCCCATCATCCGCGAGGGCATCATCGACAGCTGTCTGCTTGTGCTGCACGACTATGCACACTACGTAACCTGCGACCCCAAGGAGATTGATGCCGAGCGCGGCGTTATTCTTGAGGAGCGCCGTTCACGCCGCGATGCCAACTGGCGTATGTTTGAGCGTGCATTGCCATACTATTTCGGCGACACACAAATGGCACGCCGCACACTCATTGGTGGCGAGGAGCAGCTAAAGACCTTCAAGCCCGAGAGCCTTGTAAACTTCTACCGCAGATGGTACAACCCCGATATGCAGGCAGTGGTTGTTGTGGGCGACTTCGACGTTGATATGATGGAGCAGAAAATTAAGAACACCTTCAGTTCTATTCCCGCTCCCGCAACACCCACTGTTAAACCCATTATCCCCGTCCCCGGCAATGCCGAACCGATTGTGGGCATCATCACCGATCCCGAAGCAAGCACTTCAGCAATAGAACTTGTGTGGCGCAGCGATGCATTGCCTAAGGAGTTGGCATCTACCAACGTAGCCTTCAGCCTCAATGTCATCAAGTTCATCATTGGCAGTGTGTTCAGTGAGCGCATCAATGCCATAACAGCATCGGCCAACGCTCCATTCCTCAACGGATACTTCTCTATATCACCTCTATGCGAAAGCACCGATGCAGCACAGGCATCGGTAACCTTCAAGGATGGAGACTATGAAGCAGCCTTAAAAGCCTTCTACACAGAACTTGAGAGAATGCGTCGCTATGGTTTTACCGAAGCCGAGCTTGAGCGTGCCAAGCTGAAACTCATCAGCCGCGCCGAAAAAGAGGTTGAAGCAGCTCCCAGCCGCGAGAACGCCGATTTTGTATATCCCATCCTTGACCATTTCTTCCGCAACAGCTACCTGCTCACCCCTGAGGTTGAGTTGCAAATCCTTCAGGCTGTGTGCTCACAACTTCCTGCACTTACAGTCCAGCAGTTGCTCCAACAGTTCATCACCAACGAGAATATGGTGGTGCTCTATCAAGCCCCACAGCGCGAAGGTCTCACACCTCCCACAGAGAGCCAGCTACTCTCAATCATTGAAACTGTGAAAGCAAGCGATATTGAAGCACCGGTAGAAGAGAGTGCCAACGAGCCCCTGCTCAACAGCGACGCCATTAAACCTGTAAAAGTAAAAAAGGAGAGAAAAGGAATATATGGTTCAACAGAGTGGACACTGCAGAACGGTGTCAAGGTAATCTATCTACCCACCACACACAAGAACGACCAGGTGCTCATTAACCTGACAATGGAAGGTGGACGCTCACTCATTGAAACAGCCGAGCTCCCATCATTTGAGGACAACATCTGGAGCCTCTATCTCAGCAACCGTGGTATCGCAAACTTCAGCGGTGTTCAGCTAAGAAAGATGCTCACCGGCAAGAACGTCAGATGCACAACAACCATCAGCGACCTGCAGCACGGTATCAACGCTGTAACAACCCCCAAGGATATTGAAACAGCAATGCAACTCATCTATCTCAACATCACAGCACCACGCTTTGACGAAGAGGAGTACAATACCGGCATTGCACAACTCAAGGCACTGCTTCCCAATCTCGAGAAACAGCCAATGCTCAAGT
>JAEIGA010005609.1_pt1 | contig 19155 bp, 19 predicted proteins | sample 9270691 | NCBI WGS metagenome assembly JAEIGA01 (sample SAMN17057246, study PRJNA624740) | gut metagenome | biome: biome; isolation source: fecal sample | host: Bos grunniens | place: China: Xizang | collected 2019 | reverse complement strand
TCATTGTCTTTTATTTTTTTTTTTTTGTTGCAGGGGTGTTAAAAAATAACTTTTATATATTTCCTTTTTGTGTTAGAGTTAGTGTAATAGAGAGAGTATGAAATTGCTGACGTCTTTTTTATTGTTGGTTTTATGCGCGATGCCGGGTGTCGCGGGGGCGAATGTTGCAACAACCGCGGGCAGTAATTTGACCGCATGGAATGGGGATGCGGGGGTAACAAATAATAATAATTGGAATCAAATAATGAACAGTCGTACCCAGGCAACGGGTGCGGTTGGGCAAAAGCCAAAGGCGGATTTTGGTAATTGTAATTCACTGATTTTGCGTTGTGCACAGCCAAAGTGTGCGGGGTGTACAACGATGGATATCGCGCGAACAATTGTTGCGGGGTGCGTTAACAGCAATGACACATGTAAAAAGCATGGCAATGATTTAGTGGACTTTATATCCGCGCAGATTGTGGCCGATGCAAATGCCAAGGCACAGCAACAGCAGTTGGCGGCGCAAAATGCAGCAGCCCAGGCGGCAGCGGCACAAAACAGTGCGCAGTTGCAGCAGATGCAGCAACAAATGCAGCAAATGCAATATGAAATGCAACAGCAAAATGCGCAACAGATGCAACAAATGCAGGCGGCACTGGATGAGCAAAAAGCTCTGGCGGCGCAGGCACAGGCCCAGGCAAATGCGGCGACACAAAGTGTGTCGACCGTCGCCGATGATCAGACCCGGGCGATTGATAATGGTGTGTCGGCCGATGTTTTGGCGCGTCAAAAGATTTCAGGGCAGATTTTATCCAAAATTGAAAATGCCGAGGTTGCACTTAAAACACTGAATGCCACAATGCAGAGTGTTTTTACATACGCAGGCTGTGATACGCGCGGAAATAACTGTTCGGGGCCAAAACGCGTAAAAATGTTCAAGCAAAAGGCGATGGGGTTCTTTGAGCCGTATGATGCCATTGTGGACGAAGCGTATGAAGCACTGGAAATGGCGTTGGCGGTTGGTGTTGATGTGTCAGATGTCATTATGATGTTAAGTGGCGCGTGTAATCAATGGGGAAAATTTGTTTGTACCAGTGACAGTACCGGCGCACATAAAGAAGGCTTTTATGATGAAAAAAACTGTGAAAATCGGCGATCGGTTAAGGGGCAACCGATATACCGTTATGTTAACAATGAAAAAAGGGCCGTTGGTTCAACCAAAGGTGGAATGGAATGTTCGCCGGGTATGGTTGTGCCACCCCAGGATGATTCGCGCTGTACCGTGACGGAATTGATTGGTGGTTCGGGCGATAACGATACTGTTTTGCGTGCATGGATTGAAGAAGGTGAAAATGGGGACCAGTTTGTGCGTGTTGGATGCGCGACATCGGCGTTGGAATCTATTGCGATATTTGGTCGTCGCAACAGTCGCAATGGTGCAACATTGGATTTGGATACCCTGGAACGTATTATTGCCCAGGACGCGCCAGAATTTTCGATTAATAATCGATATATGCGGCAGGGAACAGATATCAGTGAACGGTTAAAGTATTGCGCAATTAATGAAAAAAGTTATCAGCGATTGTTGACGGCGGTCAAGACAAAAAAACTGCCCCAGAAGATTTGTACAACGGACAAGGCATTGGAACGCGAATATGCAACTAATGGTTCGATTAGTTATTCTGTGGGTTGGGCCGAAGTTGGTCTGTCGGAATATGTGCCAGGGATTAATACCAAAGAGCATTGTAAGACATATGTGACAGATATTGAAACGGGGTGCAGTGTTGACTGGGCCGAGACTGAAAAACGTTGTCGTGTTTATGGTGACCGCTGTGGGTTTGATGTGATAGATGGAAAGGTTAAAAAGAAGGCAAATGATGTGGCGGTGGTTGCGGCAGATGCGCTGAATGCCCAGGAACGGGAAAAACAACAGAATAACTGTGTGGTTAGTGGTGGACATTGGGTAAAGAATCGTTTTACTGAGTATTGCCAATGTGGAACAGGGCGTTATGTTGTTTCAGGAGGGGTGTGTAAGGATGTCGCGACTGTGGGTGATTTACCTGAGCTTAATTATCGTTCAAATTTTGGTGAGCGATTATTTAGTAATCCCTTTGGTGCCCAAAAAAATTAACTTATTAGGAAGTATGTAAGAAATAGGATGAAAAAAATAAAAAATATCTTGGTTGGTTTTTCGGTTCTGGCATTGCTGACTGTGCCGGTTTTTGCGGCGGATAATGGATGTGATAATCCAGATAATGATATGATTGCGGCGGAATTGGCGCTGTGTTCAACGCATGTGTATAATATCGGTGAAGATAAAAATCCCACTGGCGCAAACAAAGGATTGATGCGTGATGTTATCGCAATGAAAACGACCGTTATTACGCAACAGATGTATAAACAGTACGAACAAATGGAATCAATGTTGCGTCGGCTGAAAACACAGTTGGAAAAGGCGGTCTTGACCAGCAGTTTAGAGGCCAAAGGTGCATCCAGTGGTTCTTCGTCGTCTGGGGGGGACGGTTTTAAATCACCAGATAAAAATATTTATATGGCAGGAATAAAAAATTGCCTGAATTTCTATCAGGATTCAGAAATATTGAAGTGTTATGAAGATAATTTGACGGTGTTGGTTAATATGTCACAGCATGGCAGTGAACCAACAAGCGAAATGAAAAAACAGTTGGCACATGATTATGAACAGTTGGCAAAACAAAAATTTGGTGGAACTGGAAATTGTGATACGCCGAAAAATGTATGTTTAAATAAAGATAGCGACAATATAAACAAACAAAAAATGATGTCAAAGGCTGTTTTTAATGAGTGTTTGAATGACGCGCGTACATGTTTACAAAATCAGTATCGTGCGTATAACAATTCGCAAAAAATGCAAAAGAAATAATTAACAGGTTTAAGGTGATGATTATGAAAAAGTTTTTAATGGCTTTTGTTTTGTGTTGTATGGTTAGTGCCGTGATGGGGGCCGAAAATTGTAATCTGGTGACAGGTAATAAATTGACGGATATTCGCTCGCAAGAAGAAGTTTTTTATACTGCGGGTGGTGGATATGTGTGTGATAAAGATATGAGAAAAGATGAATGTCCATATTTGTCTGTTATTATAAAAAATGGGCAGGCTGTGTATTGTAAAGACCAATCAGGATACACCGATACATGGTATTCTTTTGAAGATTCAATCCGGGCATGTACAGATGCAGATATGCAGGCGTTCCAGAATGGTAAAATGAAACGCAGTGGTGATTTGTTGATGGGAACAAGTTATGTGTCAGAAAATGATGTTTTTGTTTGCAAAAGCAAGACATGTTATCACAACAGCATGGCTACGGGGACTTTTTATATAGATTACTGGCTATGTAGGATAACGGGTGGGGAAAAACCTGTGGTGCAAAATTGCACAAATGGTGGTAAAAAGAACATAACATCAAAAAATAATTGCAAGAGTACAGAACGTTTTGAATGTACAGATAGGTCAAAAGATGGCAAGTGTGTTTGTGGAAAATGTTTGCCTGATAATGCGCAGGTTGACCCATTGGAAAAATGTTTGAATTCACGCAACACCACAGAAGGCAAAGCGTGTTGTTATCTGCCGAATTCAGTGGCAACATGGGATGGAAAAAATTGTAATTGCGTTGGCAAAAATATGGAATTTAAGGTTCTGGAAAATGGACGTGGGCAATGTTTTGTAAAAGAAGTTGCCGCAGGTGAAAAATTTGAATGTGATGCCACTATATTGGCGCAATTAGATATATGGGCGGTTGAATGTGCAACTAAATTTAATATTATTGAATTTATCAATAAAATTAAAGAATTGTGTGCATCAGAAACAAGAACTGTTGAACAATTTAATTTGTTATATGCAACGTTATTAGCATTAAATCCGGGCGATTGCGTGGAAAAATCAGATGCTTCAGTAACGGTTGTGGTGGACAATACATCAGAATTGTTGTTGCGTTCACGTCGCAAGATTAGTGATGCGTATTCTGTATTACAGGGAATGCAATCCGGGTTTGATGTAAGTGTTTGGAAAGATAAAGAAGGTAATTTTAATAAGGCACGTCTGGCTTCGGATTCAGTTGCAGCGGTTGTATTGGGTACTACGGGTGCATTGGTGACCAGTCATGTTGTAAAGAAAAATCAGGTTGAAAATGGATTTGAAGATATTAAATGTACAATTGGTGGCCAGACGGTTGCTGATTGGGGTGACGAGTTCCGCGTCGGTATCCAATAAACAGATGATGGAAAGACAAAAAAATACCCGCGCTGCGGGTATTTTTTTATTTCAGGAATCACTGTTAATTTTTTTTCGTAGTGTGTCCCAGTATTCGAGGCGCTTTTTTATTTCGCGTTCAAAACCACGTTCAACAGGTTCGTAAAATTTTTGGCGGGGCATGGATTCTGGAAAACAATTTTGACCCGAAAAACCGGATGCAGTGTCGGGGTCGTATATATATCCTGCGTTATAGCCTAAATCTTTCATCATTTTTGTTGGTGCGTTCAGAATGTTTTTTGGGGGCATTAAACTGCCAGTTGCACGGGCGGCGGCATATGCCGCCTTTTGTGCGCGATAATTACCAACACTTTTAGGCGCAGTGCCCAGGTATATTACCAGTTGGGTCAGTGCCAGGTCGCCTTCGGGACTGCCCAATCGTTCATAAGCCTGCCAGGCGGCAATTGCAATTTGCAGGGCGTTTGGGTCTGCCAGACCAATATCTTCAACCGCAAAGAGTGTTAGACGACGGAATATGTACATTGGGTCTTGTCCCGATGTCATCATGCGGGCCGTCCAATATAGCGCCGCATCTGTATCACTGGCACGCAGGGATTTATGTACCGCGGATATTAAATTATAATGTTCGTCGCCATGTTTGTCAGACATGGGGGCGCGTTTTTGAACCGCGTTGTCCAATGCGTCTGGTGTTAGTGGTGTCTTGAAATTCGCATTCAGTAAATATTCAATTGTGTTTAATAAAAAGCGTGCATCACCATCTGCCATCTGTGCCAGATGTGTGCGGGCTTCTTTTTCCAATGGCAAGTTTTTTTCTGTGAAATCTTCGGCCCGTGCCATTAGTGTTAATAAATCTTCGGTTGATAATGGTTGCAGTACGCCAATGTGGCAACGTGATAATAACGCGTTGTTTAAATTAAAACTGGGGTTTTCTGTTGTTGCACCAATAAATACAACAGTGCCATCTTCTAAATATGGTAGCAGGGTGTCTTGTTGCGTTTTGTTAAAGCGGTGTATTTCATCAATAAACAGTAATGTGTTTCGACCAATGTCGCGATTCATGCGCGCGGCATCCATTGCCTTTTTTATGTCTGATGTGCCGGAAAATACCGCAGACATTGGAACAAAGTCCATGTCAACAGAATTTGCTAATGCGCGGGCAATTGTCGTTTTCCCGCAACCGGGCGGACCCCACAGAATTAAATTTGATAATTTTTTGTTGTCAACCATACGACGGACCAAGCCGTTTTCGCCCAACAGGTTTGTTTGCCCAATTACATCATCAATCGTATTGGGACGCATTAAATCGGCAAGTGGTCGTGTCATTTTACTTGGCTTTTATTTAGGGTTTATTTGTGATATAATTATTCTATTAAATTATAAAGGAATTGGCAAGTTGGTAAATAAAAATTCTGAATTTACGTTGGCTGTGGCTAATTTGGCTGCAGCAGCAATTGCGGCAAATCCTTCGTTGACGATGGAGGCGGCAGTTAAAAATGCACGTGAAATTCTGCGTGGAACGTCTGTGACCCAGCAGCAGATAGAAGATTCTGTTATGCCTGATAAGATTCAATGTCTGGAAGATGGAACGTGGCATGTAATGTTGCGTCGATATATTAAGCGCAGGTTTAATCTGACTCCACAACAATATCGTGAAAAATGGGGATTGCCAGACGATTATCCTTTTGTGGCGCCGGCATATGCACGTAAACGCTCAAAAATAGCCAAGAAAACAGGTTTGGGAAGGAGATAAGAAATGGTGTATAGAAAGGTTACAACTGCGGAAAAAGTAGGGCGTGTGCCACAGGCGATGGCAGATGTAATAGAGAATGTGCGTAATAATTTAAAAAATGTAAAAGTCCCAGACAATGTTCATTTAAAAAATATAAAAAATTGGAATTTTTCTGATTATTTACAATGGACAGCAGAATCTTCGGGGCAGGTATTAAAATTGTCTGGGGTGGCATTGTTGTGGATGTCAGAATATCTGACGCGCGCAACAAATAAAATTTTTATAGACAATTCTTTGGTGCGCGAATTAGAAGTGATCGCAGAAGATAGCGCAAAGAGTGCAGAGAATAATGTCGATAAAAAAACAGGAAAAAAAATTGGCGAAACCAAGATGTCACGCTTTGTAAAAAAGCATCCATGGGTTGTGGGGTATTTGACATATTGGACAATGTTGGTTGCCAGTTTTGGTGGCGCGGTTGCAATTGGTGATGCTGTGTTATCTGATGATAATGAAGCGCCAAAGAAAGAGATTGTTAAAGAAAAAAGATCAGGATTGGTGATTGAGGATGCAGATGGTGCGGAGATTGATGCCAGCAAGTCAATTGAATTAAATCCGCAGGCATCTAATTTTATTAATCAGTGTATTGCGCTGGAAAATATAACTTGTATCCCAATTATATATACAGAAACATATCGTGCAGAACCTGTGGTGCAACAGTCTGAAAATGTTTGGACGCATGGTTTTGGTATGACGTGGTCGCCAGATAAAAAAGGAAATATGACAATTCGCGATTATGCGGATACAAATGCGAATAGGCGTAATGGACTGACACCACATAAACCGAAAAAATCAGCCAATATGGATGTTGATATCGAACAAACACAAAGTTTTCTGCGTGGTCATGTTTATCCAAAAATACAGAAATATATGAAACGACCAATAACAGAAAGCGAATTTTATGCAATTTGTGTTGCAGGCTATCAATTGGAAGGGCATATAGATGATATTTGCAAAAATTTAAATAATGCAAAAAAACCACAGGAAATTGCAGATGCATTTATTACACCAAATTATGCAAAATATGGCGGAACACCAAAGCGCCGTTGGGTATGTGGATTGTTGGCAGCGGGATATGTTACAATGCAGGATATATTGAATGCAGATGTAGATAATTTTTATAGGGCGGATTTGAATACTGTGGTCAGAAATGGGCATTTTGTAACAAATCAGCAAACAATTGATTATGTGTTGGGATTGGCGGGACCAGGAGAAAAGAAAACCAGTTCTGTTGTTCGTCAAACAGCAGATGGACGTTTGGCATTGCAACAGATGGATGGATTTACAATGCAAAAGACTGTTGCTACGGTCGAGTCAGAAACGGATAAACAGATTTCTGAATCAATGTCATTGTTGTTGCAGGCTGATGAAAAGTATCGCGCAGGAGAATTAGAAAAAGCAGTCCAGATATATGAACAGGCGATTGAAAAAGATTTGGATAATATGGAAGCGTATAGCAGCCTGGCGTTAGCATATAAGAGGCTGGGTGATAAAAAGAATTCAATTAATTACTATGAGAAATGTATCGCGGTCGTTAAGAAAGGTAATGCACGAATGAATGCTAATAAGTCTTTGTTGTTGGACAGGGGGGTTAAGGCATCTTCATACTATAATGCTGGGCAGGCCCGTGAAGAAATTGCAAAAATTTATCGTGATAAAGGTGATAAAGCCCAGGCGATTATGAATTATAATATGGCGATTAAAAATTACCAAACTGCACAGGAAAATGCAGAAATGGCAGATTTGTCCAGTGCGCGTCGTAAATCGTATCAGGATGCGGTTAATCGTGTGATGCAACAGTTAGAAATCTTAAATAAAAAAAATGATAAACGACAGGCTTTGAATAAAGGCGTAAGGGAAATATATCAGAAAAATGCAAAAAGCGACATATTTTTGTATGGTAAAGAATTTAATGGAAATATGGCATAGGTGATGATATGAAAGTTTTTATTGACGTACATGATGAACGCTGGGGTAAATATAATATTGATTTTAATAAAATCGTATGTGCGACAGATTCCGGCGTATACAAGAATTCTGAGGTGTCAATTATTTTAACAGATGATGCAGAAATTCATGAAATAAATAAAACGTATAGAAATGTAGACAAACCGACAAATGTGTTATCTTTTGAATTGGGGGATGAGGTTTTGTTGGGTGATATTTATATATCATATGATACCGTAATGCGGGAAGCGGAAGAATTAAAAATACCGTTTGAAAATCATGTTGCGCATATGGTTGTACATGGTTGTTATCATTTAATGGGATATGATCATATCACAGATGATGAAGCCGCAGTTATGGAAATGAAAGAAATAAAAGCCTTGAAGAAATTGGGAATAAAGAATCCGTATGCAGATAATGAAGATTTTGTTTGCAGTGATGCGTTATGTTGTCCAGGTGGACGATTCCTTTCTTTTTTTAAACGTATTAGAATGCGTGAAAATGGATGGGGACAATATGCGCTGTACGCACTGTTTGCTGGGGTTGCGGTGTTTGGGTTTGCGCCTTTTTATTGTTGGTGGGCAACCTTGATTGGTGTCGCAGGTGCATATTGGTTAACAGTTAGAAATAAAAACATTGGTGGTTTTTGGCGTACGTTGTTGCGGGTGTCTTCGTTTGGTGCAGTGTATGCAATCGGAATGTTTTGGTGGATGTTGCATTCTATTTATGTCGTTCCAGAATTAATACAACAATTTGCAATATGGACGGTGCCAGCATTGATTGGATTGGGGATTGCAGGTGTATTAATATTTTCGTGGCCTTTTGTTGCAGTTGCGCGTGTGCGTACCAGTGCAGCTGCACGTGTTTTTTTGTTTGCCGGTGTATGGACCTTTGTTTTGTGGGCGCGTGAATGGTTGTTCACGGGATTCCCATGGAACCCTTTGGCGAATATTGCTATGCCTTGGCCTATGTTGGCAAACTCTATGTCACTGTGGGGGGCGTTGGGTTTAACATTTGTTCTTGCGGGGGGAATAGCGTCATTTGTTGAGGGGTTGCGTCATCGTAAATTGTGGTCATGTTGGCTGGTGTTGGGGATTTTTATCTCGTTGGTTGGTGTGGGAATATGGTACGGGAATAAAAATATATCGCGTGCAGATGTTGGGGCAGATTCTGCAAGTGTTGTAATTAGAGTGGTGCAACCGGCGCAATCGCAGGTAAAAAAAGCTACGCACAGTAGGGAGCAAGCTTTGCAGAATGCGCAAAATAATTTTAAAAAATTAATTGATTTATCTGGTGATGTTTCAGAAGTTGATATTGTGGTTTTTCCAGAAACAACGTACCCATTCGCAATTGTTGATGGTGATAATTTTGATTTTTCGCGTGTAATTGGGCGTGATGTCGTAATCGGAGCAAATGTAATTGATAATGTGGGGCAGGTGTATAATTCGATGATTATTGCTAATAAGTTAGGCGATATTACAAATTTTTATAGTAAAACCCACTTGGTGCCATTTGGAGAATATAGACCATTGGGATTTATGCCTGCACCTGTTAATTTGGCGCGTGGCGGTGGGGCAAAAGTTATAAATGTTAATGGTTTTTCGTTTGTGCCGGCAATTTGTTATGAAATAATTTTTTCTGATTCTTTGATTCCAAACAGTACAGAAAATATAGATGCAATTATTAATATAACAAATGATAATTGGTTTGGAAACACGCCAGGAACATATCAGCATTTGGATATGGTGCGTCGGTATGCGATTGAATCTGGGTTGCCGATTGTACGTGCAAATTATTCGGGAATTAGTGCTTTTGTTGCGTCTGATGGTGAAGTTGTATCTCAATTACCAATTGGTGTATCGGGGACGCTGGATGGTGTTGTATGGGGGGTACATGAAACGCCGTACAGAATGATTGGACGTGATGGTTGGATGATAATAATTTTATTGTTTGCCACTGCTTGTGCAGTTATATTTGCGCGACGTGATTAATTTTGGGCGATGCGTAAAATCATCTGGTTTAAAATCCAGACACGTACAGCCGAAGATAAATTTGTATTTGCTGGGCGGTTGTTGTCAATTTCACTGATTATTTGTGCCAGTGGACGCCCATCACGTGCAACCAATGCATGCAATGCATCTATAAATTCGGGTTCCAGGGTAATGCTGGTTTGATGGCCTGATAAAGATATAGATATTTTTTTCATAGTTTTATAATTTTCCTGCGATTAAACAGTCTGAGATTGCGCGATAGATGTCGTCGTATTTGCGCAGTGGGTTTAATGTAATGTTATCCAATAAATAAAACACACCAAATGCATCAAAAGCAAAATAAAATAAATCATTGCGACCAAATATTGTTTTGCCAATCGTTTTACCCAATGGTGCAATATCTGCGTTTATTTGCAGTATGCTGGGGATAGGGTATAATTCGTTGCGAGCAATTTCGTTTGGTCCAAATATATATGCGCCGTTCAGGTTTATCCCGCCTGTGTGTGTGTACAATTCAATCAATGTTTGTGGAATCATTGCGTGCCGGCGTTGTTGTAAAGATGTATTTGCAAATGTAATTTGATTTGTTGTTGCAGGTGGTGTAAATTCTGCACCACGGGATTTCATTGTGGATAAAAATTCATCATATGTCATTTTCTTTTATCCCTGTTTATTAAAAATCACGGTCACTGGCAATTTGTGATGCGATTGTTTCTGTTAACCTGTCTTCGGTTCCATTTCCGCCGTCACCACCACCCAATGTTTGGGCAGGGTGATATACCTTGTGTGTTGGATTGGGTAACCATATTGTTGTGGCGTCAGATTGCGCCATTAGAAATCTGTCCATATTGTATGAATGTGGAAAAGTGCGACACATAAACATATTATCTATTTCCAACTTTCCCCCAAATATTAATGGTATGCGTAGTCTGAAAGATATATTTTTAGGTATGCTGTGTCCTGTAATTAAGTTCATAAATTCTTCTTGAGGCAGATTCATGAATGCAAGTGTTTCAACGCTATCGGTCAAGGATAGCATAAATTCATGACACAGTTCTTTGTATTTTTTAAACCAATCTGGTGTAATTACACATGATGTTGGTGTATGCTCAATAATTGGCACGTCTTTCATGCCCAGGTCTGCGATAAGTCTTTCTGCGTTTGATTTATTTAATTGCATTACATCTTTCCTAGGTATTCAATCACGGTCGAGATATAGGATGAAAACGCTTCAAAATTTTCCAACTCGTCATCTGATGGAGGTGTGTTTTGATGCTGATTCATATAGTTGCGCAATGAATCGATGCTGTCAAATGTTAATATTTCAGGGGCAGATTGTTCATGTGCGTTACGTGGTGATATTATGAATCCTTTTACGTTAATTATGATATCTTCCAGTGTGTCGGAAAATATTTGTTGCAGTGTATCAATTGCGTTTTGCATTGCTGAGATTTCAACACCAACAGCGCCAATCCACAATGTTTCATCTGTGCCAATTGCAAACAATGATGTTTGCAGACCAGCAATTCTTGGCGTTTTTTTCAGTGTATAGCCAGCCTGTTCATATATTTCGTTGATTTCAGGCCAATTGTTTGTCTGAGGTGCGTGTGTCGCAGTCTGAGATACCGGTGCCGTGGCCGCAGGGGCGGTAAACGATTCGGTTTGATTAAGTAATGGAGCGCCTAGGTTCAGGCGTGCAGGACGAATCAGATGTGTTTCAGGAGTCTTTGCCTGTGGCGCAGGTGCAACGGTTGCAGGTGTTGTGTTAGATGTGTTTTTTTGTGCGGTTGGTGTTGTTGCTTTTTTTGCAAGTGTTGATTTATGTGTGTCACGAACAGGTAATGTTATCTTGCGAATATGTGGGCGAATCAGCATATACAGACCTGCAATAATGATTGCGACGGATGCAATTATAGATATGTAAAATGTTGTGTTTACTGGTGCTTGGTTTGCCTGCATGTATGCCAGGTGGCGCCAATGTGCCCCAGAAAATATATTGAAACCAAATTTTATGTTAAACCAAAAGCATGCCACCAGGGTTGAAGCCGACAACCACAGGATAGAAAGTAAAATATTATCTAGTTTGTTCTTCATAACGTTTTTAATTGTATCATATTTGTGATAAAGTAAAAAGCGTAATGATTGATAAAAATGTGATTTTAAACCAAATTGGCGGGCGCGCAGCGTTGTGGTGTGCGGCGGATATGGATGCGGGTGATTTGGCACGTGCGGTTGGTGTGTTGGATGCACAGGGGTTAAATATGCTGTCTGTGGTGCCGGGGGCCGTTGCGACTGTGTGGCCGTGGGTAGAAGAAAAAAATACAAAAATATATGCCCGATTTTATTTCCCTGATAAAAGAGTTTCTGAAAAACAGGTGTCGGATGTAACTGTTCAAATCAATAATGCGTTTAAACATGGTGCACATGGTGCACAAATATTTTTGCAGGCATCTGCATTACCAGGATTGGTTGAGCAGACACATGTTATACGTGATGATTTGTTTTTTGATAAGGATTTGATAATTGGTTTGGATGTTATAGATATTGATGTTGATATGTGGGATGATTTGTTCGCAAATTTGCGTAAAATAAATGCTGGGGCGGTTATGTTTGTTTTGACAAAAGATATGGGAAACAAGTCTGATTTTGTTGGACGAATTTATGCTATGTTAAATGCATGGACTGCAGAAAATAAATTTAGTCTGCACTTTGCATTTGGTCCGAATTTTATGCGTATAGAGCAGGCTTTGCGTCTGATAAATTGTATAAAACCAGAGTTGGATAATCGGTTGCGCTTTTGGTTAAACTATTAATTCGTTAAGACTAAATATTTTGGCGAATCGGTGCCCGCTTTGTTTTTATGCTGATACCGTGTTTGTATTATTTCCATGTCTGGGATGGTCGCAGACAGTGATGTTGATTTAATCTGTTCCAGAATCCAATCGAAGTATTCCCAGTGGTCTGTGCCAATAATTATTTCGCCGTTGTCGGTTAAATATTTTGACAGTGTGTTTAAAAATTCCGCAGACAGCAGGCGACGTTTTTCATGTCGTGCCTTGGGCCAGGGGTCGGGGTGCAATACCCAAATCTGTTCAAATTTCGAATCGGTTTCGCGCAAGAAGTCACGAACATCATCTGCCCAAATGCGAATGCCGGTATATTCATCCATGACCCGATTCGTTTTTTCGTCCGTTATTGCGGACAGCAGGGATGCCACGCCATTCATAAATGGTTCGGCACCAATGATAATTTTTCCCGGATTTGTGCGTGCCAGGTCACGTACATGTTCGCCCGCACCAAAGCCAATTTCCAGTATGTTTCCAGTCGTTGGTTTTAATGTCGGTAACAATTCGTCAATCAGTGTTTGTTGACGCGCAGATAATTTTTTGCCATGACGGCGTCCAAATGTTCTTATTTCTTGTTTTTCCATGTTTTTAGTATAGAATTGAGTTTTATAAAACACAAGGAATATATACTATGATTCAATTTCCAAGACAGATTGATTGTGGTGATTTTGAAATGCTTAAACCAGATGCGACTTTTCAGTTGGCAACGGAATTGTTCCAAATGGTTGATAAAAATCGCGTTTTTTTGAGTCCGTGGTTGGGCTGGGTGGATTTTGTAAAAGGGCCAGAAGATGAATTTTGTGTTGTGCAATCTGTGGCAAAAAATGATACGGGGAAATATTTTATTTTTGTAAATGGTGTTGTTCATGGTATGGTTGGCTTTGTTCAGGAATACAAATCAAAACAGACCGTTGAAATTGGGTATTGGTTGGATAATGCAATGAATGGTCGTGGTATTATGACCCGTGCAGTAGATAAATTAACAGGATTGGCATTTGATGTATGGGGCGCAAATCGTGTTGAAATTCAGGCGGCGCTTGAAAACAAAAAGTCACGTGCGATTCCGGAAAGACTTGGGTTTAATCAAGATGGAATTTTGCGTCAGCGTGAGATTGTACGCCCAGGGGTAATTCAAGATCTTGCAATATATTCAAAATTAAAATCAGAATGGGTAAAAGGAAAAGTAAAATGAGAAATGGTTTATCAAAAGATTTAATTGTACGTGTGTTGGGCGGTGCACCAAAATATACAATTGAACAGTTAGAAGAAAAATTCCCAACGCGCAATCTGCCAGATGGTGCGATGGTGACACGTTTTGCCCCCAGCCCAACAGGATATATGCATGTTGGTGGTTTATATGGTGCGCTGATAGACTGTAAGTTAGCACAACAGTCTGGTGGTGTATTTATGTTGCGTATTGAAGATACGGATACAAAACGTGAGGTTATAGATGCGGTTAAGATTATTGAGGCATCTATGGAAAGATTCGGTTTAAAGTATAATAATGTTGAAAGTTATGGGCCGTATTATCAATCACAGCGCAAGGATGTTTATCATTCTGTGGTGGCGTATTTGTTAGAAAATGGTATGGCGTATCCATGTTTCTTGACTGCGGTTGATATGGAACAGATACGCGAAAATCAAAAAGCAGCAGGTTTCCCAACAGGGATTTATGGCGAATTTGCACGCGACAGAAATTTAAGCGAAGAAGAAATTGTTGTGCATTTAGATAATGGTGAAATTCCGTCTATACGACTGTATTCTAATGGAAATCCAGAACAAAGAATTTTTTGCAAGGATGCGGTTCGTGGTTCAATTGGGTTCCCAGAAAATAACGAAGATATTGTTTTGATTAAATCAAATGATGGTTTGCCAACATATCATTTTGCGCATTTATGTGATGACCACTTTATGCGCACAACGCATGTTATTCGTGGTGAAGAATGGTTGCCATCGTTGCCGCTGCATGTACAGTTATTTCGCATGATGGGGTGGAATGCGCCACTGTATATTCATACATCAACTATTGATAAGATTGATGAAGAAACAGGAAAACAAAGAAAATTGTCAAAACGTAAAGACCCAGAAGCAAATGTTGCCTTTTTCTTGGAGGCAGGTTGGCCAGTTGAGGCAGTAATTGAATACCTGGGGAATATTGCAGCATCGGGATATGAAGAAGCAAAAATGAAGGGCCAGGTAAAGTCTTTCTGGGACTATGAAATGCGTGCTAAAAAGATTCCGATGTCTGGCGCGTTGTTTGATATGAAAAAATTGGAATGGTGGGCCAAGGAATTTATTGGGTCTTTGCCAGTGCCAGAATTAGTTAATCGTGTTGTAAATTGGGCAAATGAATATGGTACGGACACCAATAAAATGCAGGTCGCAGATGTTGATTATCTGACCGCGGTGTTGGGGATTGAACGTGATAATCCAAAGCGTGTACGTAAAGACTTTATCACATGGTCCCAGACATTGGAAAATGTTGTATTTTTCTGGGATGAATTGTTTGTTCCAAATTCTGAATATGAATTTAATTTTGATGTATTAAAGGCGTTCTTGGAAACGTATAACGAATCTGATGATAAAGACACGTGGTGGTCAAAAATCGTTGCGATTGCCGAAAATTGCGGTGTTAAAAATGGCGATGTGGCAATGAATTTGCGTGTGGCATTGTCTGGACGCACAAATACCCCAGATTTGTATTCGATTATGACTGTGATGGGTGGGGATAGGGTTAAAAAACGAATCGAAGGTTTGTTAAAATGACAGAAAATAAAAGGGCGCGTATTCGTGCAGTAAAAAAAGATGAACATGCATCAAAATTGTTAAAGGTTTTGCGTGCGACAGGATTGTTTCGTTGGGAAAAGCCAAGTACACATGCAGAAGAGGTTGTTAATATCTTGACCCATGGGATTGGTATTGGACTGGCGATTGCGGCGTTAACCTTGCTGGTTGTGTTTGCGGGGATAAAGGGTGATGCATGGGCGATTGTATCATGTGCGATTTTTGGGGTTACAATGATAACCCTGTATTTCGGATCAACAATGTGTCATGCGACAATCGGAAAAAAACACGAATGCTTTTTTGAAGTGTGGGACAGCGTTGCAATTTATGCATTGATTGCAGGAACCTATACGCCGTTTTTGTTGGTGAATTTGCGCGGGTTTATTGGTTGGACGGTCTTTGCAATTCTGTGGGGGATTGTGTTATTTGGGTCATACATGAAAATTAAAAATCCACGTCAACAACCAAAATGGATGGTCGCGTTATATGTTGCAATGGGGTGGACGCTGCTGTTTATATTGCCGGCAATGATTCGTAATATCCCAGCGCGCGGCCTGTGGTTTATTTTGGCCGGTGGTCTGTCTTATACAATTGGTGTGATATTCTATCTGTGGCGCAGAATGAAGTTTTCGCACGCGGTGTGGCATCTGTTTGTAATTGGGGGCAGTGTATGTTTCTTTTTTGCGGTATTGTTTGGATGCGTATTTGATTTATAAGGTGGTGTGTTATGCCGTATGAATATCAAAAAAATGAAAATGTAATTAAAAAGCATATTATAGAGAATGATTTCAAGGGGATAGAATTAGAGTTTCCGTATGTCTGTGATGGGTGTGCGGAAAGATGCCCATTGTCTATGAATTTACGTGCTGTGCCAGTAGAGACAAGATTTTGTTGTGGTGTGGGGGCTGCTTTTTTTAAGGTGGTACCTGAGATGTACGCGGGAGATAAGAAGTTGTTTGAATTTCCAGTAAATAGACCGAATGTATATTATCCGCATGGGTGTAATTTATCTGTTTTTCAGGTTATGGGCGGCGCGTCGCTGTGTTTGAATGAAGCGTATGATAGATATAAAAGTGCACTGATGTGGTGTCGCAAAATGTGCAGGCATAGTAAGGTCAGATAAAAGATAATGTGTTATGATGTATGAATATAAATATAATAAAAACTATAAGCCTGGTGCTTTGTCTGAAACAGATTTGCCAGAAGATTTGTGTTGCAGGGGCTGTGGCCAGCGTTGCGAGGTTTCAGTGAAATTGACTGTGCGTGCAGAATTTAACGCAGGCGTGCAATCATTTCTGGTTGTGCCAGAAATGTGCGTGGGTAATGTTCGTTTGAAAAGGGCTTCTTTTCAATTGCATAGTGCGCGGATATACAATGAAGGCGAGGTATCCTTAATGTATCCCGGGGCAACCAAACAGTACATGCAGGCATTAGAATGTTGCCACAAAACATGTAAACACAGTAAATTGCGATAGGGCGGAATAATAGATTAGGGATGTTGTTGCGCAGGGGGAATAAATTATATCGCTTGATTTTTGTTTAGAATGGTAATACTATGTTGGGCATGAATTTGTTTAAAAGTTTCTTTACAACAACTACTACAACCCCGTTGGGGGTGTAATTTCTATTGCGGTAAAACGCGTTTCTGATTTAAAATCTTAATCAAATAAAATAACAAAAGTAAAAACATAAAAAGCATAAGGATATTATTATGTCGTATGATATTGAATTGATTCGTCACTCACTGGCGCATGTTATGGCGGCAGCGGTAAAAAAATTGCACCCGGATGTTAAATTCGCGGGTGGGCCAGCAATTGAAAATGGGTTCTATTACGATTTTGATACTGAATATCGCTTTTCCGAAGAAGATTTTGCACAGATTGAAAAGGAAATGCGTGATTTAATCAAATCGAATGGGCGCTTTGAACAACGTAATGTTTCATTGGATGAGGCCAAAGAAATCTTTGCTAATCAGCCATATAAAATGGAATGGTTGAATGAATATGATGCAGCTGGTGAAGATTTATCGATTTATACTTTCCGTGATTTTGTTGATTTGTGCCGTGGACCACATGTTGAATCATCAAAAGATTTACCAAGGGATGGTTTTAAAATCCGTAGTGTTGCCGGTGCGTACTGGAAAGGGGATGCAAAAAATAAAATGCTGCAACGCATATATGTTGATGCGTTTGCATCCAAAGAAGAATTGGATAATTTCTTGAAAATGCAGGAAGAGGCCGCTGCACGTGATAATCGCAAATTGGGTAAAGATATGGATTTGTTCCATTTTGAACCTGAATATGCGCCGGGTGCTGTGTTCTGGCATGACAAGGGATACAAGATGTATCGTAAATTAATTGAATATGTTCGTCATCGTCAGGAATTGGCCGGATATCAGGAAATTTCAACGCCAGCAGTTATGGATAGATGTCTGTGGGAACGCAGTGGGCATTGGGCAAAATATGGTGAACATAACTATTCAGGTAAAACCCAAGATGGTAAAGTGTTCTGTATTAAGCCAATGTCATGCCCAGGTGGTATGTTGGTATTTGGACATGGGTTGCGTTCATACAAAGATTTGCCACTGTATATGGCAGAATTTGGCAAGGTTCATCGCTATGAAGCCGCTGGTGGTTTGTCGGGATTGATGCGTGTGCGTGAATTTACCCAGGACGATGCGCACATCTTCTGTACGGAAGAACAGTTGGAAGAAGAAGTTGTAAAAATCTTGCGTTTTATCAAGGATATTTATGGTAAATTTGGATTTGATAAAATTACCATGAAGTTGGCAACGCGCAAAGAATCAGAATTCCGTATCGGTTCAGATGAAATCTGGGACAAGGCCGAAGGGGCATTGAAACATGCGCTGGATGCGAATGGTATTGAATACGAAATCGCAGAAGGGGATGCTGCGTTCTATGGGCCAAAGATTGATAATTATCTGCGTGATTCAATGGGGCGCGTATGGCAGTGCGGTACGGTGCAACTTGATATGAATCTGCCGGAACGTTTTGATTTGTCGTATGTTGGCGAAGATGGTGAAAAACATCGCCCAATTATGTTGCATCGTGCTATGTTGGGGTCAATTGAACGCTTTATGGGGGTATTGCTGGAATCAACAGGTGGTAATTTGCCACTGTGGTTGTCACCAGAGCCAGTGGTAGTCGCACCAATTTCACAAAAGCATGCAGAATACGCAAATGAAATCGTTAGTGCGTTGCGTGCGGTGGGTGTAAATGCACGTGCAGATTTGAGGGACGAAAAAGTAAACTATAAAATCCGTGAATTATCATTAGCAAAAACGCCAATTATCGCCGTTGTTGGTGAAAAAGAAATGGCAGAAAAAATGGTAACGCTGCGTCGTCTGGGTGTGGAACAACAGGAAAACATGCCACTGTCTGAATTTGTTGAAATGATGAAAGATAGTGTTAAGTTGCCACTGTAATAAAAAGGGAGAGAGATTATGAAAAAAATTATGTTGGTGTGTGCAATACTTGCAATTCCAATGATTTGTGCAGGATGCGCAAAAAAGTGCGAGGTTGAACCAATCGTGGAACAAAACCATAAACTG
>JAEIGA010005608.1_pt1 | contig 19156 bp, 14 predicted proteins | sample 9270691 | NCBI WGS metagenome assembly JAEIGA01 (sample SAMN17057246, study PRJNA624740) | gut metagenome | biome: biome; isolation source: fecal sample | host: Bos grunniens | place: China: Xizang | collected 2019 | reverse complement strand
GAGAGAAGGTCAGATTCCTGAGCTATCTGTTCTATGTCGGAGACAGAAAAAAGACAGACCTAGAATATGAGAGTGAAGAAGACAGCAGCTGTAACTGGTACAGACTGCGTCATGAAGAAGCACTGACACCGGAAGCGATCGTTGCCATGGCGAAAGCAACACATGAGAAGTACGGTTTTGAAGACTTCAAGCTGAAGGGCGGCGTTCTGGATCCGTGGGAAGAAGTCAAAGCAGTTCAGGCAATCAAGGAAGCGTTCCCGAATGCCAGAGTTGATCTGGATCCCAATGGATGCTGGTCACTGAAACAGTCACTGGAAGTTGCACCGGAACTGAAGAAGGTACTGGCATATATCGAAGATCCGTGCGGAGCTGAAGCAGGCTTCTCCGGCAGAGAAGTTATGGCAGAATTCCGTAAGGCTACAATGATGCCGACAGCTACAAATATGATCAATACAGACTGGAGACAGATGTGCCATACGATCGCACTGCAGGCAGTGGATATTCCTCTGGCTGACCCTCATTTCTGGACAATGGAAGGTTCTGTTCGCGTCGGACAGCTCTGCAATGATTTCGGTCTGATGTGGGGATGCCATTCCAATAACCATTTCGACATTTCACTGGCACAGGTCGTTCAGTGCGCAGCAGCGATCCCGGGCAAGATGAACGGTCTTGATACACACTGGATCTGGCAGGAAGGCAGGGAACGTCTGACAAAAGAACCTCTGCAGATTGTAGGCGGATGCATTGACCTGCCGAAGAAACCGGGTCTTGGCATCGAAGCAGACAGAGAACAGATCCTGAAAGCACATCAGCTGTATATGGATAAGTGCTTCGGCAAGGGCGCAAGAAACGATGCTGTAGGCATGCAGTACCTGATTCCCGGCTGGAAGTTCGACAACAAAAAGCCGGCGCTGGTCCGCTGATACAAACAGGAAGGCTGTGCTGTGCACAGCCTTTGAGAAGGAGATAAAAATGAAGAGCACAGGATTAAAATACAGATGGTTTGTGGAAAACTGTCATGAGATCGTACTTCCTTCAGGAGAGCATATTCTCATCGACCCGATGCTGCCAAGGCAAGGAAGCAGACTGTATGAAGGATTCAAATCCGGTTATACAGTGGATGACATTGAGCGGTGCGACTATGTTTTCATCAGCCACATCCATGGAGACCATATCGATCAGCTGAAGGAAGTGCAGGAAAAGTTCAATCCGTATATTCTGATCAATCCCAACAACATCATTCCTCTGTCCAAAGCACTGGATCTTCAGGTCAGAAAGATGATCCCGGTCGTAGATAAGCAGACATATGACTTCGGTTCATTTAAATTCACTCCGTATCCCGGAACACATGTTCAGACGATCGGTGATAAACCGTTAAGCGAAGTGTACGAAACGTTCGGTCCTTTGACCGGTGAAACGGGACCGACATTGATGAATGAAGCACAGGCATTCGGTTCCTGCTTCAACACAAACTTTCTGATGGAAGTGCCCGGCGGACTCAGGATTGCATTTATTCAGGGCGTTTATACAGCAGTGACAAAGTACGGATTCATGCACAGCAATCCCAACCTTGTCATCCGCCAGCTCTCCAGGATCGACATGTTCCCCGAGATCTATGATGAACTGATCGACTGCGTAAAGGATACGCAGACAGGACTGATGGCATTCATGTGCCACCATCACAAGACAAAGGATCCTGTAAAGACAGCCGGAGATATGAACAGGGATCTTCAGGCAGCAGGCATCAATGCATCCGTATTTGTACCGGAAGCAGGCAAATGGATCCGGGTCGGAAACTACATTGAATTTGAAGAATGATAAAGCATACCGGGGCATGCCCCGGTATGTTTTATCTCACGTGATCCATGAATTCGTTAATGATGATCAGGTCGGTCTCATTCAGACTTCTTCTGTTTGAATAAAGATAATAAAAATTATAAACAGACTGCGGACTCAGCGGAAGCCACCGGCATCCATATCGCTGGGCATGCCATAGAGGAATAAAAGAGATGCCTTTATTATTTCTGATTTCTGCCGCGGTATTTCTCAGGGATCCTGACAGGACCGTATTGATTTCAGAAAGGTTATAGCGGCGAATCAGGGAATTCTGACTCTCGCGATAAAAAGACAGTTCCTGTGATACAAACATCTGATAGTTCCCGGCTGCTTCTGAAAATGAGTGGTCATTGATGTCATTGCACGGGAAACAGTCCGGTACGGCAAGGATGAATTCACCGCTGTTCAGCACGACATGATTCAGAAAGGCAGGCGGATCTGTATGGAACGGGAAAACACCGATATCATACTGTCCCTTTTTCAGGTAATCCATTGCAGAAGAAGAATCAGCGGAAAAAACAGATATAAATGAGTAGGGTCTTGCGGCTTTCAGTCGCGGATAAACAGACTGCATAAAGAAATTGTAGATGGTATGGTCGATAAAGACCGAATATCTGTCCTGACGGGAGGAAACAGCTGCTTCAACGTTTTTCAATGTTTCTTTTTCAATGACAAGCAGCTTTCTTCCTGCGTCGAGATAGATCTTTCCTTTTTCAGTCGGCACCATTCCGTTCTCGGTTTTCTGAAACAGAGGGAACCCCATTCTTTTCTCGATGATGCGTATATGCTTACTGAGGGCGGGCTGAGAAATAAAACAGCGTTCAGCAGCTTTCGTTATGTTTTTTTCTTCTTCCACTGCAAGCAGGTATTCAAAGATTCTGATTTCCATAACTCTTTTCCTTATCTTGCGCAAGCATCGTTCTTGCGAGGTCATTCATTGATATTGTTTCCGGGTGAGAACGCGATCTTTGATAACTGTAAAGGCTGAAGAATGTTTCTTCTTCTGCAGTCGGCTCATAGTTTTCACGGAAGATCATTCCCCCTTTGATATAGATACGTACCGGGAGGCGGAACAGCTGCAGATCGTTGTCTTCCGGGATTACATCTTCAACAAAAAAACTTGCAACATTGCTTGAACGTACCAGATGGTAAAGGGCTGCAGAGTTCTGCAGTCGGAAGAAGATTTTCGGTTTCAGTCCGTACTGATGCATCACACTGTCTATGATCTGACCGACTGTGGTGTCGCTGCTGAGATAGGCAAAATCCATATCTGACAGTGAAAGCAGTTCTTCGTGGGAAATATGATGTATGCGCTGCGGATCATCCCGGTATTTCAGACTGAGCGGATGGGTAAAGGGCAGCACAAGCAGCAGCTCCGATTCGGTGCACTGTGCGATTTTTGTGCCGGGGAACAGCTGTGCATCATACAACGAAAGAACACAGCTGATCCGGTCCTCTTTCAGCGCATCAAACAGGCAGCTCGTCGTTCCTTCCAGCGGCGAAATGACAAGTGTCGGATATGCTGAAAACAACGCAGGAGTCAGTTCAGCAAGCATATTGGCTCCGAATCCGGGAGGAATACCGAGCCTCAGTTCACGGATCCGTTCACCATCGATCATCTGCAGATCTCTCTGCATCCTGGCGATCACGTCTTTCATGCGCATGATGCCAAGCTGATACTGTTTTCCGGCACTGTTCAGTTTCAGTCCTCCGCCAACGCGCTCAAACAGTTCTGTACCAAGTTCTTCTTCGAGACCTGTCAGATAACGGTATAAAACCGAACGTGAGATACCGGAAACCCTTTCGGCTCCTGCAAAGCTTCCTGCTTCTGCAATAGCCGTATAATAATCAAACTGTTTTGTATTCATACAGGGAACCTCTGTGACAATCATATTTCAAAGGAGAGCATAAAACAATGGCTGTTGCGTTTTGGTTATAGTGATTGTCTGTTTTTATATTTCAGATATGCTCGTCATTCAATTATGTTTAAGACAGAAAAAGAGCATTTCTGCTCATAGTCAAGGGAGGACTTATGACAGCAACAAATCAGGCACAGCCTAAAATGAAACTCAGTGAGATCTTCACGAAAAATCTGATCATATTTATGATCGTTCACTTCCTTTCCGACTGCAGCAACAACATGATCACAGCGTTCATCAATATGGGCGCAAAAGCAGCCGGAATTTCTGCAGCCGCGATCGGTCTTGCGGCATCCACATATTCTATTGCAGCATTGGTGACGAGAATGCCTGCCGGAAACATGACGACCACACAGAAGAAGCGTCTTCTGGTCATCGGTGTGATCGCATTCCGTTATCTGACAAGCTTCCTGCTGGGAACAGTCGGTATGTCCAGCTCTACAATGTTTATCATCTTCAGAACGATCAACGGTCTTGGCTGGAGTGCAGCCGGCGTTGTCATTCCCGCAATTGAAGCGACACTGCTGGACAAGCGCGCTATGGGTACGACTTATGCCGTATATACAGCACTCTCCGCATTTGCCAAAGGTATGGTCAGATCACTCGGTGTCAGCGTTTATCAGTCCAGCGGTATCGTAACAGCAACTCTGGCAGCCGGCGGATTCGCTCTTGCGGCGATCCTGCTTGTCAACTTCATGGATTGGAATGATGAAAAGCTTCAGCGCATCAAGCCCAGAGGCGGCAAGAAAGGTCTGTTCAGCGGCGTCAACAAGAACTACATGGGTGTCTGCTTCCTGATGGGATGCGCAGTCGTTACATGGACACTGAACCAGCAGTTCAACAATGTTCTTGCCCAGGAAAGAGGCATTGACATCGCGACGATCCTAGCCATTACAGCAGTGATCTCTTCTGTATGGGGATTTGCCGCAAGTGCGCTCTGCGACTTCATCAAGCCGAAGTACGTCCTTGTATTCACATATCTTGTTCTCGGTATCGGCACGATCATTCTCGGCAGAGCAGAAACATACAGCATGTTCCTGATCGGTGAAATTCTCTGCACGATCGGTACCGGCTACAGTAAGATCCAGACACTGTATCTCTATAAAGCGTGCGCACCGGAAGAAAGACCTTCCGTTCATGCAACAAGCTTCTTCGTGACTGATATCTTCTCACTCGTTGCCGGCGCAATGGTCGGATTATTCATTGAAAAACTCGGATACACCAATGCATACATGGTTTCTTCAGTCTTTGTCCTTGTGGCTGCTGTGATGATCTTCATCGGCGGCGATAAAATGATGGCAAAGGGCCAGGCAGAAGCCGAAGCAGAATCAGAAGCATAATCAGGAGGAGGCGTTATGACACACAGAAACACAATGCCCGGATATTATGAAGGATTTTCGGAAAAGAAATATCCGAAAGCGGAAAAGCGTTCACTCTATGTGCCGGGATATGACGGAACAAAACTGGCATGCGATATCATGCTGCCGCTTCTTGAAGACGGATCATATCCGGATGAAAAATTACCTGTGATCATGCTGCTGTCAAGAGGACAGCGCATGAACACGGAGCGCAAGCACAACGGCGTTGATATCATTGAGTACTGTGTTCCTTATGGTTATGCAGGTGTCGTACTTGAAAGCCGCGGATGCGGAGCTTCCTACGGTACATGCGATAGTTTTGCAGATATTGAGGACCGCCATGATGTCAATGCGGTGCTTGACTGGCTGGGAGAACAGCCCTGGTGCAGCGGAAAAGCCGCTCTGTTCGGCGGATCCAACCGCGGTCTGATCCAGTTTGCTTCTGCAGTAAACAGACCAGAGCCTTCCAAAGTACTGAAGGCGATCACACCTGTTGTCGCAAATGCGGATTTCTATTACCAGGACTATGTCAACGGTGTATCGGCACTTCCCGGAAACAAGCGTCATGGTCATATGTTTGACAAAAAACCGCAGGGTCCGATGTCAAAAGAAGACCTGCTGAAAAAGGTGACTCCGGTCGATGATGATCCGGACGGCGACCAGGCTTATGAAGCATATTTGAGCGGGCAGTACGGCAAGAATCACGGATTCATGAATTATCTGGTTCTGCCGAATATGTGCAGAGACTCCGAAAACCCGAACTTCGGAGGTGAAAAGACAAACCTGACACTTCCGCCATACGAAGATCTGGAAGTATTCCGGAACAGTGATATCAAAATTCACCAGTTTGCCGGCGAGATCGAATCCGGTTTCTTCGGACAGCTGAATGCGGTCAAGGAATGGGGCGGCAGTATTCTCGCCGGACCATGGGATCACCATCAGAGCAGAACCGGAACAGATGCATATCCGGAAGGACGCTTTGACTTTAAAGCTGAGCATCTGAAATGGTTCGACTATGTCCTGAAAGATACAGCAAACGGTTTTGATGAAAAACCGCCCTATATGTACTACACATTGAACGCAAAAGAAGGTGAGAACTGGAGATGCTCCGATACCTGGCCGCTGGAAACAGAGCGGAGGGTAAAGCTGTATCTGTCTCCGGAAACTTCCGGAACAGTTGATTCTGTTCACGATGGCAGTCTGGTACAGAACCTGCCTGAAGCGGCGGAAACAGAATACAGCGTGGACACATCAATCGAAGTGTTTGATGAAGGTGAAGGCGCGACGATCGACCGCATGCATCTGCAGTGGGACGGTGATATGGCACCCGGTGTTGACCGCAAGGGTCTGACATTTACGTCACAGCCGCTGTTTGATGTCCATGGTGCTGAGCTGACCGGTGTGACTGCTGTTGATCTCTGGGTATCCTGCTCACAGAAGGACGCTGACTTCATCGCGTACCTGGAAGAAGTTGATACGGAAGGAAGATCCACATATATCTCCCAGGGAGTCATACGTGCGTCTCACCGTACATCTGCGCCAAGACAGGCGTGGGATGAAAGCGGAGCTGTTTATCATCCCTGCATGAAAGAAGATATGGACAGATGCCTGGAAGAGGGCATGGATGAGCCTGTACACCTGCAGTTCCACATTGAACCGGTTTCCTGGACATTCAAGCGCAGAAGCAGAGTGCGTATTACCATCACATGTGCAGACTGCGCAAGCTATCAGCACTATATGTATGATGAGAACGATCTTCCTGTTATCAGACTGTATCAGGGCGGAGATCATGCATCCTTTGTATCAATGCCGTTTGTGGAACATACCGAAAATACATATAACGGCAGTGTTGAATGGAACGGTGTATCCGGCCCGGGAACACTGTACTTCTTCAAAAACAATACATATCTGTACTTCGACGGTATATGGAAGAAATTCCCGTCAGATCAGCTGACATGGAAGATTGAAAACGGGACAGCCGTATTCAGTGCTGGTTTCCGCTTCATTCATGAAGGAACTCCGGTCTGTGACGGCACTCTTCAGAACTATGAGGGAAAACAGAAGGCGATCGCTCCGTTCCCGGCATTCCGCAGACAGATCGTGGCTGAAGTTCCTGTCGGAAATATTCCCGGTGCTCTGTATGTACCGGATGTGAAAACACTGTATTGTGATGTGTTCAAAAACGGCAGAAACAATGAAGCTGAACCGGTAATCGTATTTATCCACGGCTACAGCGGCACACCCGGAAAGCTGCGTCCCCAGCAGACTGAGCTGATCAAACGGGGATATACGCTGATCGGTGTTGATCTCCGTTCCTATCCGGGAAACTATTTCCCTGATTATCTGTATGACCTGAAGGGAAATGTACGTTATATTCGTGCCAACGCCGAACGGTTCGGGATCCTCCCTGACCGCATTGCATCCTACGGACAGTCACTCGGCGGCAACTCTGCGCTGCTGCTGGGAATTACCGGAGGCGAAAGAGAACTGGAAGGTGATGTCGGCGGGAATCTTGAATACTCCAGCAGAGTACAGGCTATGGTAGTCGGTTACGGTTGGACTGACTGTCTGTATATGGGAAAAGACCTGGCTGATGAATATAAAGACGCACCAGAAGAAGTGCGCCTGCAGAAGGAACGGAACTCAGATGGTCCGAACGCACCTCTTGGCCATGTCATCGGCTTTACCGGCAAAGGAAAAGGCATGAAAGTACTGCGTGAATATATGGAATCCGGCAGTGAAGGTACTGACCCTTATATGGATGAAATGCTCAAAAAGGCCAAATTTGCCAGCCCTGTCAATCACATCGGTCCTGATGCAGCTCCGGCAATGCTGTACGGCGGCCTGGGCATGACAAGAGTCGATATTCCTTACAATCAGAATTTCCGTACATTTGAGAAATGCGCGAAATACGGTGTGGAGTGCTTCATGATCTCCAATACCAACGGCAGTTACGGCAGCAAACCCGTATCTGCTCATGCAATCGCTGATTTCCTGGATGAGGTACTGGTGAAGCACGCCCTCCCGAAGAAGACTGTTGCGATACCGGGTGAAAGAACCGTTGTTGAGGATTCCGTTGATGTAAAACTGGATTATGCACCGGTGATTGCGGAAGATGATGGTTTAAAGATCTCATGCAGATATCTGAAGGAAAGATATGGCATCGAAACGGAAACAGACCGTAAATATATCCGTGCTGAAGAGACCGCAGGTATGCCGTTCAGCTTCACATATTACGCAGATAAAAACATGGCTGTGTTTGACGATCCTGCATTAAAAATGCAGAGAGTCGCAGTCGACCGGACACATTAAGAGAGAAAAGCCTATGAAATACACGATCGATCCCGGAAGAAATGAAAAAGTCATTACTGTATTTGACAATATCATCTATTCACACGCTGAAGATCTTGATGGAAACCCTCTGGATCTGAAAATGTCAGTAACAGCATCATTCGGAAACAGTGAGCTGATGGCACTGCACGGAAGAAAAGTACCGGAAGGAACAGAAGGCTCCAAACTGCCCTGTGTGCTCTGGTTCAACGGCGGCGGATGGAGAGGCGCTGACAAGAACATGCAGCTGGCAGATCTGATGTATATTGCCCGCAATGGATATGTTCTGGCATGTGCTTATTACCGCAGCTCCGCACAGGGGCATTTCCCTGATCAGCTGATCGATGCGCTGACTGCTGTCAGGTTTCTGAAAGCAAATGCTGTAAAGTTTGGAATCGATCCTGAAAGAATTGCTGTTATGGGCAGATCGGCCGGCGGACAGCTTGCCTCCCTGGTCGGAACAAATATGGGCAGATATGTCTCAGATGAATACAGTGAATATGCTTCCGACGTTAAAGCTGTCATCGATATGTTCGGTCCGGTCGATCTGGTCTCAATGGCTGAAGAACATCTGGAACAGGAACGCCTCGGTACATTGCAGAGATGGACGAGGTTCGAGGAAACTCATGAAGGAGCAGTACTTGGAGGTGAACGTTCTGATGTACTGGAGCGCGCTGCTGAATTCTCTCCGTACAGAAACATCACGGAGAAATGCGCAGATCATCTGATCCTGCACGGACTTGAAGATAACCTCGTTCCTTATCAGATCAGTGAAAAATACTATGAAGCACTGACAGAGAAAGGGATTCCTGCAGATCTGGTGCTGATCGAACATGCAGGTCATGGAACGCCTGAATTCTTCCAAAAAGAAACAGGAGATGTCATCCTGGACTGGCTGAAGCAGCATCTTTGATTTAAAGAACACACAATGGGAAGGGACTGTTGGAATGAGAACAGTTCCTTTTTGATGCGGACTTTCTCTGATCAGATCAAAAAACAAACACTATATAAAGCAATCGAATGACAAAAGAACTGCAAGAGAAGCCGAATTTGTTGCACTTTGAAACAAGCCTGAAACCAAACGTTTCATATAATGAAAACTGATAAAAAATATAAATTTATCTGAACTTAATTCTCGATTAGTCAAATTGAACGGCTGTGCACGTGTTTCTAAAATGGAAGCGTATCCAGAAACAGAAAGGGGTTACAGAAATGAAAAAATTCTTAAGTGTATTACTTACAGCAGCTATGTGCGGCACACTCACAGCATGCAGCAGTTCCGGTGCAGCAACTACCGGCGAATCATCCCAGGGCAGCTCTGAACAGAATACTGAAACAGCTGCATGGCCTACACAGGACATCACAATTTATGTACCGAACAATGCAGGCAGTGCAAATGACCTGACAGCCAGGATCTTCTCAACATTCCTGCAGAAGAACTACGGCATCAACCCTACAGTTATCAACAACGCAGACGGCGGCGGAATCACAGCATATGAAGAAGTAAGAAATGCAAAACCTGACGGAACAACATTCCTTTGGCAGCATTCCGGTATCAACGTCAGCTACTGGATGGGCAACTATGATTACCGTCCGGATGAAGTGTTCACACAGATCGGATCTCTGGCAGCCAACGGTGCACAGGCATACTGTGTCAGAACAGATGCTCCGTACAATAACCTCGATGAAATGGTTGCTTACGCAAAAGAAAATCCGGAAGGAATCCGTATGGGCGTCAAGCTCGGAAACGCTTCCCACATTTCCGGCGTTCAGATGGAAAACATTCTCGGCATCAAGTTCAAGATGGTAGACGCTGCTGACCAGGCAACAAGACTTTCCGCTCTGCTCGGCGACAACATCGACCTTGGTTCCATGGACTGCGTCACAGCTCAGCAGTATGTTGACTCCGGCGATCTGAAGATCCTCTTCACAACAGCTCCTTACAAAGATGACATCGACAACGCTTCAGACTGGAACAGCGGAGCTCTGAGCTTCCTCGGCGGTACGATCGGTACGATCCTCTGGGGACCTGCTGAAATGGATCCGGAACTGGTTAAACAGATCGATGCAGCTATGGAAGCAGCTACACAGGATGCAGAAGTTCAGGAACAGCTGTCAGCGCTCGGTCAGATCGTTGGATTCTCTGATTCAGCTGTTGTTACAGAGTTCATCAAAAATGACTTCAAGGCAAAAGGCGAAGCTACAGCCGGTGCTGATCTGAACGTTCATCTGGATGTTCTCGAAACTCTGAAATAATTCAGCATAATCATTAAACAGGTTGATGGCACGGCACAAACCGGAAGGCGGAAGCCGTGCCATCAGTTCTAAACAGGGAGGTATTGCATGGCTAATTTTAAGATGACAAGGGATCGCATGCTCGGCTTGCTTTCTGTGCTTGCCGGGATCGCTGTTCTGGTTTCGTCACTGAGTATAAAAAGCAGAATGCAGCTGAATGAACCGGGACCTGCACTGTTCCCGAGGATCTGCGGATGCGGATTCATTCTCTTCGGCGCGATCATTCTGCTCAGAAAACCGAAGGTAGATGAAAAACCGTTCATGACAAAGGATGGCTGGATCCGTGTAGTTCAGCTGTATCTGATCCTCATGGCATATGTATTCATCGGCCTGACATATGTCGGATATCTGATTTCCACTCCGATCCTGCTGTTCGTACTTTATATGGTGCTTGCAGAAGCTGACAAGAAACCGAAGGTCTGGTTCGCTGCAGTGCTCGCGCTCGGCATCGGACTGTTCCTGTATTTCTTCTTCAGAAAACTGATCGGTGTACCGCTTCCGCAGGGTGTGATCCTGCCGGCGCTTGGTATCCGTTTGTAAGAAAGGAGCGTTTGAATTATGGGTTATGTACTTGAAAGTCTGGCGTTCCTGTGCGGTTCGCCGCTGAATCTTCTGATCATCCTCGTGTGTTCCGTAGTAGGTCTTGTCCTCGGTGCGATCCCGGGACTGTCCGGCGGAACAGCGATCATATTGATGCTGCCGGTCACATTTGCCATGGAGGCAAGAACTGCGATCGCTATGCTGATCTCGTTCTATATCGGCGGTATTTCAGGAAGCTTCATCAGTGCGGTGCTCGTCGGTATCCCGGGTTCGGGTTCCAGTGTTGCTACGGTATTTGACGGCTATCCGATGACCAAAAACGGAAGAGCTGTTGAGGCGCTCGGTATCGGTATCGTTGCGAGCTTCCTGGGAACATTCCTCAGCACGGTCGTAGCGATGGTACTGACAGCTCCGGTTGCACGCTTAGCGCTCCGCATGGGCCCATGGGAATATTTCTCCCTCTGCTTCTGTGCGATCGTCATGGTCGTATCGATTTCCAAAGATGACATTCCGAAGGGAATGATCGCCGCATGCATGGGTCTGTTCTGCAGCTGTGTTGGCACTTCCCCGCTGGACGGCGCTCAGAGATATACATTCGGTCTGTATCAGCTGACAGGCGGCCTGACACTGGTCGGCGTCATGATGGGTATGTTTGCGATGTCCCAGGTCATGATTGCCCATGGTCAGGGAGCTAAATCCATGCCGAAAGTCAGTTTCAAGAACCTGAGCGGCAAGGATGCGATCTTCAGCGCATTCAAAGACGCAGTCAATCACAAAGTCAATGTGATCCGTTCCTTCATTATGGGACTTTGGATCGGATTCCTGCCCGGCATGGGTTCCGGACTCAGCTGTATGGTAGCTTACGGTCAGGCAAAAAGTGCCGCGAAGCCCGGTGATATTCCTTTCGGTGAAGGAAACCCTGATGGTGTATGGGCTCCGGAAACAGCGAATAACGCTTCTATCGGCGGCGCAATGATCCCGCTGATCGCACTCGGTATCCCGGGTGACTCCGTAGGTGCGTATCTGCTGGCTGCCATGACGATCAAAGGTCTGGCGCCCGGGCCGCTGCTGCTCAGAACAAACCCGACATATGTCTACACGATCTTCTGCACGATCCTTGTCAGTGCAGTCCTGATTCTGCTTGTTCAGTTTGTTGGTGTAAAACTCTTCCCGACGATCCTGAACGCACCGTATCACTATCTGTTCGGAACGATCCTCGCATTATGCTTCACAGGTGCGTATTCCAACGGAAACAGTATGTTTGCGCTCCGTATGCTGTTTATCTTTGCAATCCTCGGCGTACTGTTCGCAATGTTCAAGCTTCCGCAGGGACCGTTCGTACTGAGTTTCGTCCTTGCCAATACACTAGAGACCAAGTTCCGTACAGCGATCACTTACTCCAACACAGGAGGATATCTGGAATTCTTTACAAGACCGGTCAGCCTGATCCTTCTGCTTGTCGCGCTCTTCTCACTGCTGTCGCCGTTTATCAAACTGCCGAAACTGGGAAAGAAAAGCGAAGACTGAACATACATCAATGCTTCGGGCCTGCTGTTTGAAGCAGGCCTTTTACGCAATAAGGAAAAGACACCATGAAAGATATGAAAGAGACATTAACCGATATAACCAATAAGGCAAGAGCCGCAAAGATCAGCTGGATGACGTATACACTGGTTTTTATCGGTGCCGGATATATGTTGTTTATCGGAGGATGGCTCCTTGGCCTTTCCATGATCGTTTTCAATATTGCCCTGTACTTCCTGCTCGGAAGAAAACTGATCACCGCACATGAAAATGCGCTGAACGAAGGCAGTATCCGGTTTGGCCTGTGTGCCGGAATGAAAAAAACAGAATTTACGGGATCGGAAGGTCTGAGCGCAGAGTCTTTCTCATCCAGAAAGATGCTTCCGTTTGATCCGGCTTCCGGGAAACTGCTGGTCCGCCAGGGATTTCAGTTCAGAAAAGACAAAATGTCTTTCAAAGGCTGGGAGATCACATTCCACTATCCGGATCTGTCTGCCGGCAAAAACAAATATGAGTTCATGAGCGGTTCCCTGTTCAGCTGCACTGGGGATGACAGCGGAAAACTGCCGGACCTTCTGCTGCTCAAAAAGAATATGCTTACCGGACAGGCTGAACAGGATCTGATCAGCAGATATCATCAGCTCCCGTTCTCTGATGAAGAATGCGGGTTCCGCCTGTATGCAGGGGGTGAAGAAGAACCGGACGCATCTCTGACCGCCGGATATCTTGAACTGATCCGTGCAGTTCCTGCACTTGGAGCTGTCAGAACAGACGATCAAGGTGTATGGATCTATCTGAACAACCGCTTTTACACGGAAAAGGTCCGCCCCGGATTTATTCCGTCCGAAACACAACTGAAACGCAATCCGCTTCCGGAACGTGATGCAATGCTTGTATTCTTCCGGACAGCTTTCAAGAATAAAATAGAAGGAGAATGAAACGTATGAAACCAGCATTACAGACAATGGTCATTGAAGAAGACATCGAAAAGATCGGCGCATATGAGGCGCTCAGAAAGGTAAAGGAGATCGGATATGAAGCAATTGAGATCTCCGGTCATCTGAATCTTGATGATGAGACGATCGACCAGATCGAACGGGCATGCAAAGACTTCGGCCTTGAAGTATGCGCACTGAGCTGCGAATATACAGGTAAGGTACAGCGTAAGTCGTTCTTCCCCGGACACCGTCAGCTCAGTCTGCTGAATGACTTTGAAGGAACTGTTGAAGTTGCGAAACGTCTGAACTGCACAACGCTCCGTTTTGCCGGTCAGCCGGTCGAAATGTTCCATGATGATGTCGAAGAAATGCGTGAATACTTCAGACTCACATCAGAATTCGCAAAGCGCCTTGCAGAAGAAGGGATCACACTGTGTGCGCATAATCATGAGAGTGAATTCCATCAGATCGAAGGCAAGACCGAGTGGCAGTGGTCTGTAGAAGAATGTCCGGAACTTCACTATGAAATGGATATCTTCGGAGTCCAGATGTCCGGTCTTTCACCGATCGATTTCCTGAAGACAGCTGCCGGAAGAGTTGACCTGATCCACTATTCCGATATTGCAATCGCTGTGAAGGAAGACCCGAGATTCACACTGGATATGATCCAGCGAGTACCGCTCGGTCTCGGCAATATCAATGCCCAGGCAGTCAAGACAGCAGCTGAAGAAACAGGCACAAGATACTTCATTATGGAAGCAGCCAAGATGGAAGGCCTGGATGGCTATCAGGTCATGAAGCTGGCCCTGGACAACTACAATAAACTTGTCTGAGTAACTTTGATACGGAAAGGAAAAAGCAGTTATGTCAATGCAGACGACCGTTCCTGTTATGTCACGCATGAAGGATGAAGACCTTGCATTCATCCGTGAAATGGGCGTTGAACATGTGGAACTGAACATTAAAGAAGACGAAATTGATGTCGGACATCTGAATGAAGTGCGTGAGCGTTTCGCACAGTACGGACTCACACCGGTCCTGCTTTCCTGCAATGCGCTTCAGAAGAATAAGATCATTGATCTTGGCCTTGAAGGAAAGGACGAAGAGATCCGCAAATTCAATGAATTTGTCAAAGTGGCTGCTGAAGCAGGCTATCATACCGTATCGGTTGCCTGGCAGCCCAATGGGATCCATCGCTCCGGCAGAGCGGTCAGACCGCAGACAAGAGGCGGCGTATCCGCCTATTTCGACGCAGCTGACGGAAGTATCGAAGAGATCAAAAATGACCGTGTTTATACGGTTGATGAAATCTGGAAGAATTTTGAATACTTCCTGGAAGGTGTCGGTCCGACAATGCAGGAATGCGGTGTCCGCATGGCACTGCATCCGAATGATCCGCCTGTGGAATATGTATGCGGCGTTGGAAGCCTGATCTACCGTTCCGATGATTACCGCAGAGCATTCGCACTCGATAAATGGGACTGTGTCGGCGTAAAACTCTGCATCGGATGCTGGCTGGAAGGCGGTGAACAGTTCGGTAATGTGATCAAGGACATCGAGGAATTCGTAGCTGCAGATAAAGTCGTCAGTGTTCATTTCCGCAATGTCAGCGGAACGGTTCCTTATTTTGAGGAAACACTGGATGAAGACGGATATGCCAACATGTATGAGATCATGAAGACACTTGTCAGAAGCGGTTATAAAGGACCGATCTCCGTTGACCATGCGTTTAAGGGATATGAATCATTCGGCGGAATGCTCGGCGCATTTGCTTATCCTACCGGACATATGAAAGGTATGGAAAGAGCAGCTGAGATCGAGCTGGGGCTGCGCGATCGTTAATACTTAGAAAGATCCTTCCGGATCGAAAAACTGAACCGGGAGGATTTTCTTTTTCCCGATACAGAAAGGAACGTATTTCAGCTTAATGAAATGATTTGTTTCGTTATCTGCATGAATTGATGGCCGCATAATGAAACCTGCGGATTTTGGATGAACACTGCATGTTTTATGTACTTTCAGCAATTTATAGTACTTGTGGGCTATACAGGGAGAATACGACAATGAAAACAAAGAATGACGGTATCGTTTCTAAACTGCTTGCATCAACCAATATTCCAGCAATGTTCCATGCGGCTCAGCAGTTTCCAAAAGAGCATATCAATGTTTCGGATATACCAGAAATGATCAGAAAGGAATTGAACAGACCTGAGATCTCAGAAAAGATCAGACCCGGCAGCAGAATTGCAATCACTGCAGGAAGCCGCGGGATCCGCAATGTTGCGCTGATCACGAAGACCATCGCAGATCATGTGCGTGAACATGGCGCGGTTCCGTTTATCGTACCGGCTATGGGAAGTCATGGCGGTGCCAGCGCAGAAGGACAGCTGGAGATCCTTGCCGGATACGGCATTACCGAGAGCTCAATGGGATGCAGGATCCTGTCCTCGATGGAAACAGTGTTGCTGGGTGAAACACCTGATGGAAAACCTGTTTATATGGACAGAAACGCTTATGAAAGTGATGGTGTCATTGTGTCCTGTCGTATAAAACCGCACAATGCGTTCCGCGGTCCTGTAGAAAGCGGTATATGCAAGATGATGACGGTTGGTCTTGGCAAACAGAAGGGTGCTTCCTTTGTTCATTCAGATGGCATGGACCATATGGCAGAGAATATTCCGGCAATGGCAGAAGTTGTACTGAACAGCGGGAAGATCCTGTTCGGGCTTCCATGTATTGAAAACGCCTATGATGAGACGATGATGTTTGAAGCGGTCCTGCCTGAGCATGTGCTGAGCAGGGAACCGGAACTGCTGAAAACTGCATTCGCCAATATGCCTTCCATCCTTGTAAAAAGCGCAGACGTACTGATCGTAGATGAGATCGGCAAGAACTACAGCGGTACAGGCGTTGATCCGAACATTACCGGGACTTTTTCTACACCGTACGCTTCCGGAGGCCTTGATGTACAGAGGACCTGTTTTCTGAACCTGAGTAAGGAATCACATGGCAATGCGCTAGGGGTCGGACTGGCAAGCTGTATTACAAAAAAGATATTTGATGAGATCGATGTGGAAAAGATGTATCCAAACTGCATTACAAGCACGGTACTGCGATCTGCTATGATCCCGTGCGTCGTCGGGAATGACCGTGAGGCAGTTCAGCTCTGTATAAGGACATGCAGCAGGATCGATCCGGAACATGTGAGAATCGTCAGGATCGCAAACAGTCTGCACATCGGAACGATCATGCTGTCGGAAGCGTATTATGATGATGCGGTCAATGGGAAATACCCCGGACTGACAGCATTTGATAAACCTGAGCCGCTGATCTTTGATGAGACAGGGAATCTGCTGACACCGATGATGTAAATGGAAATCCTTCATGCGGGAATTTCATTATGGTGAAACCTATTTCAGCCGAATGAAATGGTTCGTTTCGATATTTGATCCGATCAGCCATTGTGTGATGAAACTGTTTATTTTTGGATGATTGGAATGTGGAACAGGTGGTCCGCTTTGTATATATTATGGTTGTGGAACGAAAGATCCATTATCAACCGGGAAGAGTCGAGCAGCTTACCGGTAAAAATACCCCTTTGTTGTGAAAAACCGGGTCGGATCTGATATCAGAGACGATCCTGTTTTTCATATATGGAATCTTAAGTGGAGGACGATCATATGACTGACAGAAAACGATTTGCCTACAAAAATCCAAAACCCAGATGCGGAGGAAACCTGAAAACAAGATGGAATTATACTGAACCGGCCTACAGGATGGCACCGCATGTATGGAATGTCGGAGGACAGGATGATGTTTCCGCATATCTGCTGGACAGTGGTGAGGGACTGATCCTGATCGATACCGGATATGAGGATACGCTTTATCTGCTGATCGATCATATCTGGCGGATCGGATATGACCCTGCGGATATTAAAAAGATCCTGCTGTCTCATTATCACGGTGACCATTCCCAAGGCGCCAGACTGATCCAGGAAATGGCAGGAGGCAAGGAAAACTGTGAGATCTGGCTTTCTGAAGCAGATGAGATCAATCATCAGAGAACAAAGGATGAAACGGTTCCGATGGAAGTACTTCCATATGAAGTGACAAATTTCTATGATCCGCAGGAACCGATCATGCTGGGCAGATTTGTGATCCGTACCAGACTGACGCCGGGACATACATGGGGTGCTACATCGTTCTTCTTCGATGATACGGATGAAGAGACAGGAAAGACATATCATTGCGCAATGCATGGCGGACTTGGGACTGCGATGATGAAACCCGGAACACAGCGTATGGAACATGAACTGATGACGCCGGAAGGGGCATTCCGCTTCATACGGGATTGTCTGGAACTGGCGGAGATGGATGTGGACATTAATCTTCCGAGTCACCTCAATCAGGCAAATCTGGATGAAAATCTTCCGGAAGACCTGAATGACTATACATGGTTCGTGAATGATTACAGCTGGCATGACATGCTTGTCAACAGGGCTGAAGAGGTCATGTCCTACTACCCGGAAATCTATCCGGATCTGGTACGTACCATTCCGACTTTGAAATAATTTGTTTCAATTGAAAGCGAAACGTGCAATTTGAAACACGTTAATTGTTTCTGTGAAAAAAGAATGTATTATTTAGATTACCTTAAATTGAAGTGGTTTTCACAAATTGATAGAGTGTAAATGTAAAAAGATGCGGTAACGCGCAATTGATCTGTAAGGAGGAAAATATGACAGATTTCAAGACAAAAAAGATTGGTTTTATCGGTCTCGGCATCATGGGAAGACCCATGGCAATCAACCTTGTCAAAGCAGGATACGAAGTACATGTTTATGACAGAAAAGAAGAAAACATGGCAGCAGTTGTTGAAGCAGGCGGTCATTCCGCTTCCTCCAACAAGGAACTGGCACAGACATGCGATGTCATCATTACAATGGTTCCGAACAGCCCCCAGGTCAAAGATGTTCTCTTCGGCCCTGAAGGAATCGCCGATGACATGAAGGAAGGCTCCTGCTTCATCGACTGCTCTTCCATCAATCCGATCGCTTCCAAAGAGATCAGCGCTGAACTGGCAAAGAGAAATATCCCGATGCTGGACGCTCCGGTATCCGGCGGCGAACCCAAAGCGATCGACGGAACACTGAGCTTCATGGTCGGCGGTCCCCAGGAACTGTTTGACGAAGCGAAACCGATGCTGGAAGTCATGGGTGCTTCCGTTGTCAGATGCGGTGAAGTCGGTGCCGGCAATACAACAAAGCTCGCAAACCAGATCGTCGTTGCATGCAACATCCAGGCATGCGCAGAAGCATTCACACTTGCCCAGATGGCAGGCGTTGATCCTGAACTCGTATTCCAGGCGATCAAGGGCGGACTTGCAGGTTCCACAGTTATGAACGCAAAAGTACCG
>JAEIGA010005607.1_pt1 | contig 19159 bp, 17 predicted proteins | sample 9270691 | NCBI WGS metagenome assembly JAEIGA01 (sample SAMN17057246, study PRJNA624740) | gut metagenome | biome: biome; isolation source: fecal sample | host: Bos grunniens | place: China: Xizang | collected 2019 | reverse complement strand
TAACCAGCCACCATCAAAAGCTGCTTGAAAGTCTGAGGAGACTGAGGAAGAGCATAGAACTGGCCTGGGTTCATACGTGAAGGAACCACGAAGTCACGCGCACCCTCCGGAGTAGACTTGATAAGGTATGGAGTCTCAATCTCAAGGAAGTTCTGAGCATCGAGATAGTTGCGAACCTCATGCGCGATCTGGTGACGGATCTTGAGAGCCTTCTGAAGAGGATTTCTACGAAGGTCAAGATAACGATACTTTGCTCTGAGCTCCTCACCACCGTCGCTATCGTCCTCGATTGTGAACGGAGGAGTGTTTGCCTTGTTGAGGACCTTGATTTCAGTGAGGCTGATCTCAATGTCACCTGTAGGCATCTTAGGGTTCTTGCTCTGGCGCTCTATCACCTGTCCTGTCACCTGAAGCACCCACTCACGGCCAAGGCTGGCTGCGGTTTCAAGAAGTGCTGCATCTGCATGTGCATCAACAACAAGCTGAGTGATACCATAGCGGTCACGGAGGTCAACGAAAGTCATTCCTCCCAACTTTCTGCTTTTCTGTACCCAACCGGCCAATGTAACTGTCTGGCCGACATTTTCAATGCGGAGCTCTCCGCAGGTATGAGTTCTATACATATTTTGTGTGTTTATATTTTCGAGTGTGTTCTAAAATCCTACAAAAGTACAAAATAAATATATCCCGCACAAGTTATAGAATTGAGGAAATTATGCTGTCCGAAACGAAGAATCTTTCCTCCGGAATCCGTATGCGTCCGTCTTCCGTACGGATAAGATTTCCCGAGGCAAAGGCATCCTCCAGCTCAGAAGCGGGACAGTTGGCGGAAAGGTAATGTTCCGAAACACCGTCCGACGTACGCAAAGCCAGCATAATCTTCTCTATGGCAATCTGTTCCTTATCCAGAACCTCGCCACCTTGCACTATAGAAAGATCACGGGAAGCTACAGCCTCCTCATAACGGGAAAGATCCGGCTCATTCCATTTCCTGACAGATTCCGCATCGGAAATGAAGCTATGAGCACCGGGACCAAGTCCGACATAAGGTACATGCCTCCAGTATGCCGAATTATGAACAGCCTCATATCCCGGCAGGGCGAAATTGGAGATTTCGTAATGATGATATCCGGCAGCCTTCAGAGCTTCGCACAAACGCGCGTACTGCGCTGCGCAGGCCTCGTCGGAAGCCTCATTCCAAGCACCCTTCTGCAGCAGTGATGCAAGAGCACTCCCAGGCTCGACCGAAAGCTGATAAGAAGATATATGTTTCGGAAGTTTGCACTTGGAAGATATAGAGAGAGCTTTTTCAAGAGTTTCATCCCAAAGAGCGGAGGTCAGCTGAGGAAGGCCGAAGATCAGGTCTATGCTTATGTTTTCCACCCCGGCTGACTCCAATATGCGATATGCCTTCACTGCTGTGGCGGCATTGTGACGGCGGTTCATCCATTTGAGGATATCGTCATCAAAAGACTGAACTCCCATGCTCACACGATTGACTCCAAGATCAAGAAGTCCCTCAATGTATTCTTTCCCCTTTTCGACTATATCTTCTGGATTGACTTCCACAGTAAACTCGTCGAACGGGACACGCACACCGGCATCCGACAAGGATTTCAGGAGCTGCCTAAATACAGACAGGGGCAGCACCGATGGGGTGCCGCCTCCTATGTATAATGTCTTTGCAGCGTTCTGTGCCGATAAGACCGATTCTATTTCATCCTTACGGAGAGCTATCTCCTCTGCCAGGTTCTCCGAGTATCGGAGCATCTTTTCATCATCCTGACAGCCGTGGCATTCAGACGCGATCTCTGAATAGAAGTCACAATAGGTACAGAAACTTCTGCAGAACGGAATGTGTACGTATATCACTGTCTTATTATCTAAGCATCAGCTCTGCTGTACCGACTCTGCCCTGAGTCGTATAGGCCTCAACAGTGTAGATACCCTTGACAAATTCAGGAATCTCGTTGAGATAGATGCCGAGCTCGACATCCTTGCCCTGATAATCGACCTCGCGTGATGCCGAGCAGATCATCGGCTCGCCGTTCACCTCGAAAGTCTTCTGAGTGCTGTTCACAAGAAGGATTCCATCAGGACTCTTGACACGGATATAGACTCTTACCGGACCCTTTGGAGCAAGGTCATTCTCGCTGAGAACAAGGCTTGCAAGCATATAAGTCACACGACTGCTTCTGTCTGTAACCTTGTCAGAAGAGTTATAAGCCTCCAACTTGAGACCGCGCGCCTTAATGACAGCTCCCGCAGCAACCTGGCCGGAAAGTTCCTCAACCTCCTTGCTGAGCTTCTCTGAATGCTTTCTGCTCTCAGCAGCCTCTCTTCTTGCCGCTGCAGCGTCTGCAGTAAGCTTCTTGTTGAGGGTGTTGAGCGAGTCGATCTGGACGATATATGTCTTCATGATGCTTCTGAGAGTTCCGAGTTCCTTCTCATACTTTCTCATCATGCTTCTGTTTGTCGCTTCTGTCTTCTTGATTCTCTCGATAAGCTGTGAAACCTCCTCGCGTGAAGAATCGAGCTGCGAGTTGATGGTGTCGTAATCTGACGAAAGAGTAGCGTAATCGTTCTGAAGCGCAATCATCTCTTGTGTAAGATTCTCCTTATCGATTGTGAGTTCATTGACCAGGGAAGTCTTCTGATACCAGATGTATGCAAGGGTTCCCGCAAGTACTACAGCAACTGCGATGAGCGCATACATCACGTTTTTCAAGTTCTTCTCTTCCATAAAATCTTATTTTTGGGTTAATTGTCCTTGTTGTGGTCGCAAAGATACGAAAATATCAGATTTTCACTATATTTGTCTGGAAACAGACAGTACAAACTACAAATTTCATGCTATGAAATATATCGTAAGAGCAATCAAATACTTCTTCTACTTTGCATTTTTCGCAACAGCCATCATACTCGCCCTTGTATTCATCGGCATCGTCGAGGCAGACATAAACGCTATCTTCGAAAACGGCACAGAAGACCTTTGGAAGATCCTCGCATTCTTCGCTGTTGTGGCCGCAGTATATCCCAACCTTGCCTTCATCACCAGACAGATGCCTGTGGACGAAGACAGAGAAGCGGCAAAGGAACGCATCAAGACCCATATGAAAGAGCGCCGCTACGTTCTTGAAAGCGAAACAGAAGAGGGTATGACCTTCAGGTTCCATGGACTTGCCGGCAAGCTGTCAAAAATGTTTGAAGACAGAATCACCATCAAGTGGAACGAGGAAGGTTATACGATGGAAGGCTTGAGAAAGGATGTTCTACGCCTCGCTGCCGGACTCTGATTGTGAGTTCAGCATCTTGGCAGCCTCATCCAGGGCTTCATAGAAATCTTCACCGAAATAACGTTCGATAGGTTCACGCAGGAATTGATAGACGCGGACCTTTTCTTTTTTACCCTTCGCAAAGGCATCCTGGCAGATGTGCCAGCGATGAAGGTTGAGCGCACGGGTACCATTGCTCAGCGGAGTTATGCGGATAGGATAGAGCCAGCAGGAAATCGGCTTGCGGAAATCGCCCTTACCCTGGAACCAGCATCTTTCCATCGAACAGAAACAGTTTCCGTTCTCATCGAAAAGGGTGTACACGCACTCTTCGCTACCCGGAACAAGAGGGGTAACCATATCTCCATCCATATCAATCTCATAATAGCCCTTCTCCTCCACCACTTTTCTTCCTTCCTCTGACATGATAGGAGAAAATATATGATAGTTCTTCTCTATCGCCTCTGCCTCGCATTCCTCCATAGGAGCGCCGCTGTCACCAATAACACAGCAGCAGCCCTTGCACTTCTCGTAATCACATGCGAAATACTCGGTGAGAACTTCCTCTGACACCAGACAGTCATCAATCTGAATAATAGTTCCGTGTCTCATTATTTACTGATTATAAATTCAACTTTGCTTGCATTGTTAAGAGAGGTAAGAATCTGCTTTACCTTGTCCGTAGTCACTGCGTCGATTCTTGCCTTGTAATCGGTGGAGAAATCCTTGCCCTCAAGCTGGCGCATGGTGATGGCATTCACCCAATATTGAGGGGATTTCATCCTGTATGTCACATCATTCTTCACCCATTCCTTATACGCCTTGACCACGGCATCTGTAACCTCCGTCGTACCCAAGTCATTCAGAGTGGAGCGCACTATTCTGAGAGCCTCCAAGGCGCCGCTATGCTGCACTCCTTCCGCAAAACCTTTCTCCGATGCTTCCTTTATGGATATCATCACATTGAATCTCTCCTGAGGATTGATCTTTGTGTTGGACGACACATCGACATACATTCCGGTAGCATCCACCTTTTTCGACAGGCTCTTCTTCAGCACCATGGCTGCAATCTCAGACGCCATCTTGTTTTCTACGGTCAAAGGAAGCTGAACAGACAGTGCCATATACACACTGTTCTCTTTGCCGGAGGCAGTATGAGTAGACCATCCCGACACCGGCTGATAGCTCACCGCCGGACGGTAGAAGGCTGATTTTCTGGTTCTGAATGCACCCACACGCATGATCAGCTCCTTTTTCAGCACGGCTTCATCGATATCACCTACCAGAACAAGGACTCCGTTGTTCATTGAAGAAAAACGATCTTCATAAAAACGGTCTGCCTTTGCGGCAAGTCCTTCACTCAGCTTGCCTCGCGATTTAATCTGAGAATACTTGTAATCCGGACACATAAGGCTGTCAATGACTGCCTTGCGATCCTCCTTGGTACCCACGGATGCCGAAAGGCGAAATCTCTCATTCTTCAGATATTCGTCGAACGCCTGACTATCCGGTTCGCGCTCGTTGGCAAGAGCTGCCAACGCCCTGAGCATAAGCCTTACATTGTCTTTGTATACGGTTCCGCTTATTACTGTAGAAGCGAGGCCGACACGGACATTCATATCGACATTTCCAAGCTCAAGATACTTTCTGAAATCCTCTCCCTTCATTCCCGCAACGCGGTAAAGTCCCAGCAGATCTCCGACAAAGGCTCCCTCTCCGACTTCAAGATCCGAGATACTGCCATAACCCCCGTTAAGCCCCATTGACCAATAAAGCTTTCCGGCGGTATCCATCTTCTTGTACACCACCTTGAAACCATTGGTAAAAGTCCAGATGGAACCTCCGGACATAGGATCCTTCTTCACAAGCTTAAGACTGACTTTCGGTGATTCCGTCAATGCCAGCAATGTATCTGCGGCAGCAAGATTCTCAGGCACAGGGCGGTTCACGCCGGATTTCCATGCCGAGTGGAACAGCTTCTCCACATCAGAAGAATCAAGTCTGTCTGAAGAACGGCAGATCAATGTAAAGTCCTTATACGGATCGAGAAGCGCATCCGCAACACCTCGGAAAAGTCTCTGTTCTCTTTCAAGATCGATGGAATGAGACGTGTACGCCTTCAGGACCTCGGCTTCATTGACCAGAGATGTTCCATACAGAAACGAATGCGCACACATGTCCACATAGTACGAATTGCTCTTCAAAGGTTTCTGAATACCGGCACTCAGGCTGTTGATCATCTTTTTGCGAGCGATCTCAAGTTCCTCCCCGGATGCACCGGCAGACTCAAGGGCGGACATCGTTTCAGCAAGAACCTCTACAGCAGCCTCACAATTACCGCCACCCACGACAATTCTCACAACGAAGTTCTCATCTCCCGAAACATCGGCGCTTGAAATATGACGATAGGAAACCGTTGCATACGGAACACCCCTTTCTGTCAGAGATTTCTTTATCCTCGAAACTGCTGTTTCACCCAGCTGGGCTACATACATCTTCTGAATATATGGCTGAAGCGTTCCGGAATATTTGGCTGGCACTCTCGGAGCCCTCCAGATGGCTTTCACCTCTGATATAGCAGTTGAATCATCGTGCTTTACAATAAACTGCGGAACTTCTTTACTGACCCAGGCATATCCATTTCTCTGCTGAGAAGACATAGAAGGTATAAGATATGAGAGCATCTTGAGATTTGCTGCAAGCACCTTCGGATCGACGTCGCCCGATATGACAATAGCATGGTCAGCCGGCGCGTACCACTTTCCTGCATCCTGGTCCTTGGCAAGCTTGTCCACCATTCCGACAAGAACGACAAGGGCAGAATCCAACGTGTTAGGAGCAAGGAGCATATCCGAAAAATGATAGATAGTACTCTCTTCTTCGACTCTGACAAAACCATCCGCTGTGGGATTCACACCGTTTGATGAGAAGAACTTCTGAGGAGAAATCCCATTGCCGATCTGCGGCAGTCCCGCGAGCACGTCCTTCGAAAGATCTATGGCAGCGATGTCAGAAGACGTCATCGTTCCCGTTCTCTGAACCAAGGCAAAATCCGCCATGCCTTTTGAGGATGGATTGGACACGATATAATATGCCATGCCGTTAGGCAGCTTACCCTTTGTCACAGCCGGATTTGCCGGGAGTTTCGGCAGGTCCGCCGCTCTCGAAAAGGCTGCAAAAAACAGGTATATCAACAAGATAAATATGCGTCCGCTCCTCATTTTCTTTACAATTATCCTTCAACAATGCAAAATTAAAACAAAATTTGCTATTTTTGCAGAAATGTGGCTTTAAGAAAATAACGTTTAACAAAAATACAACGATGATGAAAAAGATTTTTCTTGTGTTGACAGCAGTCGTGATGACCGCTATTTCAGTTTCAGCTCAGGACCTTGCAACTGCAACTGAGACATTCAACAATGGTGCTATGGAGCTTCAGATGGGTAACATGGAAGCAGCTCTTACAAACTTCCAGTCAGCTCTCGAGATGGCAGAGGGACTTGGCGAGCAGGGCGCTGAAATCGCATCTAACTGCAAGGGTGCTATCCCACAGGTGATGTTCTCAATCGCTAAGGGTTACATCAAAGAGAAGAATTTTGACGGAGCTATTGCACAGCTTGATGCAACAATCGCTGCCGCTAAAAAGTACGAGAATGCTGAAATCGCAGCAGAGGCTGCAGAGTTCATCCCTCAGGTTTATATGCAGCAGGGTAACACAGCTCTTCAGGCTAAGGATATGGCCACAGCACTCGCAGCTTATACAAAGGTTGTAGAGCTCGAGCCAGCAAACGGCAACGCACTCCTCAGACTCGGTCAGGTTTACGCTGCTACAGGAAAGGTTGACGAGGCTGTGACTGCTTTCGAGCAGGCTGCGGCAAACGGTCAGGAGAAGAGCGCTCAGAAGCAGCTTTCAAACATCTTCCTCAAGAAAGCACAGGCTGCTGTAAAGGCTAAGAAGTTCGCTGAGGCTGTAGATTTCGCTACTAAGTCAAACTCTTACCTTGAGACTGGCAACGCATACAGAATGGCTGCAACTGCTTACCAGCAGCTCAACAAGACTGCTGACTGCATCGCTGCTTATGAGAAGTATCTTGCACTTACTCCTAACGCAAAGGATGCTAACGGCGTGAAGTACACTATCGCAGCTCTCGCACAGACTGCAGGTGACAAGGCTAAGGCTAAGACTTACTACGAGCAGATCGTGACTGACCCTCAGTACGGTGCAACTGCAAAGCAGATGCTTCAGTCACTCTAAGAGTAATATGAATCAGCTTGAACTGCTTGCTCCGGCAAGAGACATACAGATCGGCATCGCGGCAATCGACTGCGGTGCCGATGCTGTGTATATAGCCGGGCCGCGGTTCGGAGCACGACAGGCAGCAGGAAACGAGATTGAAGATATCCGCAGACTTTGCGAATATGCACATAAGTTCGGTGCCAGAATATTTGTAACGCTCAACACCATCCTCTATGATGACGAAATCGAGGGTGCATGGGAGCAGATGCTGGCCTGTCAGGAAGCAGGAGTCGATGCGTTGATTGTCCAGGACATGGCCATAGTTTCAATGGCAAGGGACAGGGGATATGCACTTCCGCTGCATGCTTCCACACAGTGCGCAATACGCACACCAGACCAGGCGGCCTTTCTTGAAAAGGTCGGATTCTCCAGACTCGTGCTTGAGAGGGAGTTGTCTCTTGAACAGATCAGGGAGATACGTGCAGCCGTAAGCTGCGAACTGGAATTTTTCGTACACGGAGCATTGTGCGTCTGCTACAGCGGACAATGTTACCTTTCAGAGCATATTGCAGGCAGAAGTGCAAACAGGGGAGCTTGCATCCAGGCATGCAGATCGAAGTATGATCTTGTCAACGGTTCAGGAAAAGTTCTTCTGAAGGACAAGGCTGTACTTTCTCTCAAAGACTACAACCTGCGTAACCGCCTTGAAGAACTTGCTGATGCGGGAATCTGCTCCTTCAAGATTGAAGGCCGTCTGAAGAACGCCTCATATGTAAGAAACGTAGTAAGGGATCACTCCATCGCTCTTGATGAAATTGTCGGAAGGAGAGAGTATGTCAGAGCTTCGTTCGGAAGCGTGACCGGAGGCTTTACTCCGAACACAGACAAGACTTTCAACAGAGGTTATACGGAACTGTTCCTTGATGGCTCGAAGGGCAAATGGGCGGCAATGGATGCCGCAAAGTCCATGGGAGAGGAGATCGGATGCGTAACCGCGGTCAGCAAGGACAAGACTTCGCTCGTGCTTAAACTGAACGACAGACAGACAGAGCTTAACAATGGTGACGGATTCTCGTTCGTTGCGAAGGATGGAAATGTATGTGGATTCCGCGGGGATGTCTGCAGCGGGAACACCATCCGATGCAAAAGTACACCGGAGTTGTTTGTCGGAGCCTGCATCTACAGAAACATCGACACTGCCTTCGAAAAGGAGATGGACAGAAAGCCTTGCTCCAGAGAGATAAGGGTGGATGTCAACATAAGTCTGAACAGTGACAAAGGACTGGCTGAAGCCATCACCGAAGACGGCAGAAAAGTCTGCATCGATTTCGAAATCAGCGGACAGATTGCAGACAACCAGGAGAGGATGCAGGGTATGATTTCAGCTCAGATCGGAAAGTCTGCAGGGCATTACAGATTCAATGTCAGGGATATAAATTCCGCAGGCCCTCTTCCGTTCATGAGTGCTTCAGCCCTGAATGGAGTGAGAAGATCGCTTGCAGAACGCCTCGATTGTACAGAGTGCATAAAAAGAGACATCCTTCACAAGAAATTGAGCAGAGAATCGTACAAGAATAACGTATGTGCGAAAGATGCCTCTTATAAATTCAACATTTCCAATAAGCTTGCCGAACAGCTCTATCGCGAGGCCGGATTCACATCTATAGATAAGGCTTATGAACTCGCGCATCAGTCCGATGCAGAGCTGATGAGGACAAAGTACTGCGTACGACACGAACTAGGACTGTGTCCGAAACAGCAGAGAGGCAGAAAAACATCCGATTCAGATGCCTCAACTGCCTCTCCACTATATATTCTCAACAACGGTCAACGCTTTACTTTAAAGTTTGACTGTCGTAACTGTGAAATGATCGTTACTGCTTAAGCGCCTTGTCTCTTGGCACAGTCTGACCGCCCCAAGCCTTCAGATTGGTCCATTCCATAGACGGAGAACTCCAGAACGGATCAGTAGCAGGCAATCCTAACGGAATAAATACAGAACAGCACAGATACTGGCTGCCGGTGTTGATATATGGCTCCGACATCTCCACCTGGTGTCCGGCAAAACCTACAGTCAGCCAACCGTTCTCATCGAAATTACCTTCTACCGACAGCTGTCTTCTGATGACGGCTGTCAATGCGGAACGCACCTGCGCAGGATGCAGTTCCTCCGGAAGCAGTCCCATGAAAGATGCATGAGAGAGCGCATGAAACGCACCGAACCTGTATGATATTGAACGGCCGACAACCGGATATGTTCCGTCCGGAGAAATCATTCTTTCAAGAATTGCCGCATAACGCTTCTGTCTGACTGTCTGACACTCAAGCCACTCCTTGCCCCCTTCTACATTGTGCTTTTCCATAACCTTCAGAACATCTGTAAGCATCGGATGGATCACATATGAATTATAGTAGTCCACATGCACGTCCGGGCCGTCACTATAGATGGAATCACCTCCGTACCACTCAGTCATGAACACCCTGACACCGTTCACAAGACGCTCCTGATTGCATTCTCCGGTGAACTCCAGAAGAGCAGCCTCAACCATTGACGAAAACAGAATCCAGTTGTTGTTCCATGGCTCGATCTGACTCACCGTCTTCAAGGCTGCCAAAAGATCTGACTTCACTTTGTCGTCCAGCAGATTCCACAGCTGCTCAGGAGCATGGAGCAGTCCCTGACAAAGAAAGGCCGCATCCACGAGAGGCTGCCTGCTGAAACGCTCTTCAAATAGCATCATGTCAGACGAATCCGGATTGACAGCATTAGCCAGAGCCTTTCTTGCCATCACGGCATACTCTCCTCTCAATACGCCCTCGGGAGTTTCATCCGGGCCCAGCTCGATCCAATGGGCAATACCGCACATGGTTCGTCCGAATGCTTCAAGTCTGGAAACATATTCAGCACCCTCTGTCTTGGCAACAGACTCCGTAGGCATATTCTCATTCAAAGTGCCTTCGGCAAGATTCCAGATAACAGGTCGCGCAATCTGATCCATTGTCTTAACCCAATACTCTCTGTCATTGACAACAGCAGATTCCTTACCAGACTGAACACAGGACACCAGTCCCGAAAGACCAAGCAGAATAATCAAGATGTGTTTCATAGCTATCATTTTAGTCTTTCAAATATAGGTATTCCTATGCTCAATAACAAGAGGTTATGAGTACGAGCACCACGTGCAGAATCAACAATTGCATGATTGGCATAAGCCACATTATCATCAATTGCGAACACACTGCATTAGCGATCGACGGCTTAAGACCTTTCCTTCGAAGGAACAGGCCTGCCAGGATAGAAGGCAGTCGCCTTGCCTTGTGCCTGTAACTTATTCATCATTCCAATAAAGATTTCTCCCATCTCCTCAGACCTTTCCCCCAAGCCTTTAAGAATAATATCTCTGTCTACACTGATTGCCATATCTGCAACAAACAAGGCACGTATTACAGCAATAACTGCCTGTTCATTATCGCCCCACAAGCTTGTTGCCATGCTGTACATTGCCTTCACACTCAAATCTATCACTGACCCGGGATTCATTCTCACATCGACATCGGTGTTAAATTTCAATTCTCCGTCATCACACTGAATCACTTCCAGAATCTTCTTCATAACATCTGTTTTATCTACTGGTTTTACTGGCAGGTCTTTACTCCACCTGTTCTATTTGTCTATGAACGGGACATCGCAAGACAACGCCTGATCTGAGCCTCACTTATGTGCAGATTACTATAAAGATACTGAGCAATACTATTTTTCTCATCTCTGGAGAGCTGATACACAGATTGCTTTCCGTATTTCAGTAAAATATTATTATCTATCTCAGCACAGACGTCTATATCGGAAGGTTTCCTGTAATTTGCCTTTCCGCTTTCATTCAGAATCATTTCAGATGGAGTTGTCATATTGATTCCCTGCCCGACTATTGACAGATTAATTGGTGGCAAATCATTCTTATCCCGATTTTGCTCTGAATCCCACTCCTCTGACGACTTCCTTGTCATATACCAATTAAATGACCTTGGAGTAGCATACAGACTTTCTACCTGTGGGATATCCAAAACGCTCTCTCTGGTAAAGACGCCACTTTCATTCATCTTATAACTATCCGGGAAAGCAGATGACCAGTGAATAAAACGACGATAATACCTTGGTGCTAATAATTTATCACTTGGCATCTTACCCATTTCCTTCATAAAGATTGCATTTGCAGATGAATAAGGATAAGCATAAGGTATTGGCGCCACACCATGATGAAGAGCATTTCGCAACACATAACTCATAGCAGCTATCAGATGGTTATATCCAACAACATCTACAGCAAAATGAGCGTCTTCACCCAACCGCCCGGAACGATGATACTTTCTGTTAAAATACATACTATAAGAAAGACGGAAGTGATGCATGAATTCATCTGGGCATTTCGTCTGCACCAACTGGTGATAATGATTCGACATAGCCGACTCTACAAGCCCCGTAGAATCCGTCTTGTACAAAGCAAGTGCAAAACAATTGAAACCACGATTATAGTCCTCTATATCTCTGAACATCAGTTCATCTCCTGCTGAAAGACATAAGTGATAAGTCCTTTTCATAGATCCTTTAGAATATTTAGAAATGGAAGGGCATAACTGGGGGCAAAAACAAGGCATGAATATGGGACCTGAAGTGCTTGTGAGAGTTTTATGCAAAATTCTCACAAGGTGTGCCCAGAATCAGCTCAAAATGGATATTTTCTGCACCGCTTGTGAGAGTTTGGAACAATTCTCTCACAAGCACTTTATGGATCCTCAAACAAAGTGGTGGACAGGGCATTGGGGATTCCTTTGTTCAATCACAACTGCACAGAATCATCCTTCGTCATTCCACCAGCTCGAAGGTAAGGTCGACATCACCGAAGTGTGCGACATGGCTGCTATTCTTTTCAAGCCAAGATGAAGCCAGCTGTCCTCTCCAGACCACGTCGTCTCTGGAATTGAACGGAATCTTTATTTCAACGCCATAGCTTCTCGAATCAACTCGGACAAGTGCCGTGCAATCCCAAGTGGTTATGGTGCCTCCGTCATCCTCCGTTATCATAAAAGCGCAATGTGTCATCTGGTCAGACCAATCAGTCACAAGTACAGCATTGAACGGGAGGGGTTGTCCCTTCTGGCTTCGCTTGACGACTATCATGAAATCGGTTACAGATGGCGAGTACAGCCTGAGTTCCGCTTCTGTCGACGCAGTGAAATCCTCCACAGCACCGACCTTGACGAAAAATTCAGAGGCACCGGCAAACCACGAGTCATAATTTCGTTTCATTATAAAATCTTTCAGGATAAGTGTCTTTGACTGCACTGAAGTACGACTCCAACCTGAGCTTGTATCTTTAACACCAGCAGCAGTTCCCGTATCTGCCACAACTCCGGTGCAAGAAACACCTTTCGGGTTTATGATGATGTTTCCGCCTCCTTCGCCCCAATTCGGATCTTCTCTCCTCAACATCTCCAATGAAGTGTACCCTGCATCTGAGTTCCTGTTCACAACCCATACCGGACACTCCTCTGCCATCGCCTCATCAACAATCACCTCCTCCACATGGCGGAAACCTTCACCATTATCTATTAACCTGTATCCTATATTGACTTCTGAACCATCTTCCGGATCGAATGTAATTATCGGCAGGCCTTCTCCCGCATGCTTCTCCGAGAACGGCCAATAAATCTGAATGTCGGACTCTTCCAATGCCTCAATAAAGCCATCCACACCCAGACGGTCAAGAGTCTGATTGACAGAAGATCTTGTTGTGGCAATGCTGTGAAGATGTTCCTGGATAAGCTTGCATAGCGGCACGTCATAGTGTCCCGAAGACCGAGTCAAATTGTCACCGACACCTGTTCCCGGCGCCACAAAGAGGCTCTTCATCGTATATTCCTCATCATAGCCGTTTGAAGAAGATGCAGTGACTGCATCATGCACCTCCTTGACCTGCTGCTGAGTAATAGGGATTGCTGAAAGGATCTGAGTCACTTCCGAGAGAGATATGTAAGAGGCATTCTTATCCATTATATGCTTCTCCTCATCATTATCAACGATCTCACAGGATGAAAAGACGACACTCGCCGAGAACAGTATGCAAGCAAAAATCACATTCTTCATATTACCAAAACCTTTATGCTGATGCAAAGGTGATGGCAATTATCCGTATACCGAAAAAGTATGAGGATAAAAGAAAAAATCGAGCACTGAAACACTCCAGAGCCCGATTAAGGTTATGAATTTTGTTTGATTTTGCAGCATCTTAACATCACAAGACACCGTAATCTCCCAATCAGTCAATGACTTATGTCATATTATCCGTGTAAACAGCTATCTTGAAAACATCACGAAACGATCCTTCTCAGACAGATCCTTTATGATGGAAACCTTTGAAAATCCCGCATTCAAATATATCTGAGCTGTTTCAGGACCCAGAGCCTCATTGATCTCAACTATACCAAAGCCATCGGGAGACAAGAGTCGCACTGCACAATCCGCAACAGCCGTATAGAACTTGAGAGGATCATCATCCGGAACAAACAGCGCCAGATGCGGCTCGTGCTCAAGTACATTCTGTCTCATCAGAGCCTTTTCTGAGTCTTTGACATACGGCGGATTACTCAGAATAATATCGAACCCGGCATCGGCCTCATCATTTGCCAGAACATCGCAGCAGCACTGCTCCACTTTCAGAACATCCGACTTTAGAAAGTTCGGGATCTTCGCTCCGGTTACTCCCAATTCCTCTTTGAAATCCTGCCCCGCAGCAGTTCTCAGCGCACCATCGGAAATATCTATAGCCGTCACATCAGTTCCCGGACACTCCAGCGCCATAGTCCAGGCGATGCATCCGCTTCCGGTACACAGATCGAGTATTCTCAATCCCGAATGCCCATTTGCACCCGCACGCAGAATTGCCTCACGGCAGAGAATCTCGGTTTCCGGACGAGGAATCAGAACATCCGGATTCACATTGAATGTCCTGGCATAAAAATACGCCTGTCCCATGATATATTGGAGCGGTTCCCCTGACGCCATCCTCTGGAAAGCCGACTCTGCCTTCAGAACATCAGCATCAGACACCTCATATTCCGGCTCGACTATATGTGTATGTTTCTGCGTTCCTATAGCCCGCTCAAGATAGACAAAGACCATCTCACGAGCCTCCCTTTCGGGATAGATCGTCGAGATGGTCGCAGTGCCTTTCTTTATAAGGTCCTTAAGAAACATCTGTTACTGTTCGATAATGGAAGTAAGGAAGTTGGTCATATCCAATCCTGCAGCCCTTACCATCTGAGGAACAAGAGATGCGGCAGTCATGCCCGGAATGGTATTGACCTCAAGGAAATACAAGCCTTCCTCAGAGCTGATATAGTCCACTCGCACGATTCCGTTGCAGCCCAGATGAGCATATATCTTCTTTGACACCTCCTGAATCTGATCTCTGAGAGCATCAGAAATCTGAGCCGGACAGACCTCACGGCTATGGCCGTTATATTTTGCCTCATAGTCAAAGAACTCGTTTTCCGAAATGATCTCGATCACTGGAAGAGCGACATTCTCCTTTCCATTATTATATACTGCACAAGTAAGTTCACGACCTGTAATGGCGGCTTCCGCCATTATCATGTTTCCCTCGCTGAATGCATATTCGACAGCCTTCTCAAAATCAGCCTCAGTCTTGACCTTGGTTACACCGAAGCTGCTGCCTCCGTCTGTCGGCTTCACGAACATAGGAAGTCCGAGTCTTTCAACCGCCTTCTGAGCAAGACCTTCAAGCGGCTCGCCTTTTCTGATAAAGATGTCGTCAGCACACTTCACATAATCAACATCCTTGAGATAGCTCTTGCATGAATACTTGTCAAATGTGATTGCAGAAACAAAGGCATTGCAGCCGCTGTGAGGGATACCGATCATTTCAAGATAGCCCTGCATGAGACCATTCTCTCCAGGAGTACCATGCTGCATGATATAAGCATATTCGAACTTCACTTTCTGTCCGTCGATAATGGCAGAAAAGTCAGTCTTGTCGATCTGAGGTCTAGCATCAACAGGATACACGAACCTCATCGAATTGCGCTTGCGATAGGCAACCACGCTCCACTTTCCGAAGCGTGCAAATACCTCATAAACGTCATAAAGCTGACCGTCAACACGCGAAGATGTGAACTCGCCGCTTCTAACCGACACTTCCCACTCTGATGAGTCGCTGCCGTATATTACCGCTACATTATTGTATTTCATATTTATAGCTTTCTGTCTGATGTCTTGATTTACTCTCCGTAAAGATAGCTGTACTGCTCAGGTGTGAGGGTGTCAATCTCACAACCCCAGTATGCAAGCTTGCGTGCAGCCACATTCCTGTCGATTTCGAGTGGAACATCGTTTACCATAGAACCCGGCTCGCGGCTCACCTTGTCGCGGTTCTCAACGAGATACTTCGCACTGAGTGCCTGGATTGCGAACGACATATCCATGATTTCTGCAGGATGTCCGTCACCAGCCGCAAGGTTCACAAGACGACCTTCCGCGATGACATATATCCTGTTTCCATTCTCGAGAGTGTATCCTACAATATTCTTTCTTGCCTGCTTGGTCTCAACCGCCATCTTCTTGAGTCCCGCAACATCCACCTCGCAGTCGAAATGTCCTGCGTTACAGCAGATTGCACCGTCCTTCATCTTCAGGAAATGCTCCTTCACGATGACATCATCACATCCGGTAACAGTGATGAAGATATCACCTGCCGGCGCAGCCTGCTCCATCTTCATGACCTTGAAACCATCCATAACAGCCTCCATGGCCTTGATTGGGTCAATCTCGGTAACGATAACCTCGGCACCGAGACCCTTCGCTCTCATTGCCACTCCCTTACCGCACCAGCCATATCCGGCTACGACTACGTTCTTGCCGGCTACGATGAGGTTGGTAGTACGGTTGATTCCGTCCCACACCGACTGGCCAGTACCGTAACGGTTGTCGAAAAGATACTTGCAGTCTGCATTGTTCACAAGCATCATAGGGAAGCACAGTTCCTTTGCCTTGTTCAGCTGGATAAGTCTGAGAATACCTGTAGTGGTTTCCTCGCAGCCGCCGATCACATTCGGAATAAGGTCTCTGTACTCTGTGTGCATGAGATTCACAAGGTCTCCGCCATCATCAATGATGATGTTCGGTCCCACCTCAAGAACTCTGCGGATATGCTCCTCGTACTCTGCAGGAGTGGCATCATACCACGCAAAGACATTAAGTCCGGCCTCTACAAGAGCTGCCGCAACATCATCCTGAGTAGAAAGAGGATTACTTCCTGTCACATACATTTCTGCACCACCTGCTGCGAGAACCTCGCAAAGATAGGCTGTCTTAGCTTCAAGATGAACTGACAACGCCACCTTCAAACCCTTGAAAGGAAGTGTCTGTCTGAATTCCTCTTCAAGACCGTTGAGAAGAGGCATGTGATGTTTTACCCAGTCGATTTTCAGCCTGCCGTCCTGCCAGAGCTGAGGATTTCTGATTTCACTCATTGTATGTTTTGTAATGCTTGTTATTCAATTAATATTAAGAATCGCAAATATAGTTATTTTTAGTATTTTTGCTTGAATTTAAAAAACTTGATATGGGACTTCTTGAAGGAAAAGTGGCGCTTATCACAGGTGCTGCAAGAGGAATAGGTAAAGCTATAGCTTTGAAATATGCTTCCGAGGGAGCAGACATCGCATTTACAGATCTCAACATAAACGAGGCAGCAGAAGCGACGATTGCCGAGATTCAGGCATATGGAGTGAAGGTCAAGGCATACGCATCTGACGCTTCAGACTTCGAGTCGGCTCATGCTGTCGTGTCAGAAATCGTTGCCGAGTTCGGAAGGATAGACATCCTTGTGAACAATGCTGGTATCACAAAGGACGGACTTATGATGAGAATGAGCGAGGAACAGTGGGATGCCGTTCTGACTGTCAATCTGAAGTCCGCATTCAATTTCATCCATGCATGCACACCGATAATGGCCAAGCAGAGAGGAGGAAGCATCATCAACATGTCTTCTGTGGTGGGTGTTGCCGGAAATGCCGGACAGTGCAATTATTCTGCATCAAAGGCTGGTCTCATCGGTCTGGCCAAGTCAATCGCCAAGGAAATGGGTCCTCGCGGCATCCGTGCAAACTGCATTGCTCCGGGGTTCATCATTACGGATATGACTATGGCTATGCCGGAAAAGATTCGCGAGGATCTGACCAAGACCATTCCTCTTCGCAGAGGAGGTACTCCGGAAGATGTTGCCAATGTAGCTCTTTTCCTTGCCAGCGATATGTCTTCTTATGTAAGCGGACAGGTAATCAATTGCTGCGGAGCTATGAGTTGCTAGGCACAGGCCGTATTGGCTCCGGCTACGGAGGGAACCGAATGCTCGGATAGCTTCGGTCATAGAGCAAGGATTTTTCTGAATCTTATAAAGATTCAATCTTTTTTATAACGGATTTTTCTGAATCTTAATGTCCGTTCCGATCAAGCAATCTAACTTGGCGGAATGGACATTTCTTATTTTACCCATCTCGGAGGCCTGGTGCTGGATTTCTTTCTGCCACGCAGATGTGCGGTCTGCAACCGTGTGCTCGATACGGAAGAAAAGCACCTGTGCGAGCACTGCTGGAGCGATATTCCGCATACATACCACTGGATCATGCGCAACAATCCCATGGCGGACAGATTCAATGAAATGGTGCAGAAGAGACTCGAGGCTGAATGGGATGAGGACTCGGATTGTAAAGAAGAGATTGAACGATATGCGTATGCATGCGCACTATTCTTCTATCGAGCAGAATCAGACTATCGAAACATCACGAGATGCATCAAATACCAAGGCAGTCTTGATCTCGGAAAGACCTTTGGCAGGATTCTGGGAGACCGGCTCAAGAGCAGCCGGCTATTCTCAGATGTAGACGCTGTGATTCCTGTCCCGCTGCATTGGACCAGAGAGTGGGAAAGAGGATATAATCAGGCTGAGGTCATAGCTTCAGGAGTTGCAGAGAGCCTCGGAATCCCATTAAGATGCGACATCTTGAAGCGACGCCGGAGGACAAAGACTCAGACGCGTCTGGAAATCGAGGAAAAGTCAGCCAATGTCAAGGATGCCTTCGTTGTGGCGGAGAGATTCCTCCGTGAGTACCAGAAACATTGGGATAACTCCAGAAAATCCAGCGATGCATCCCAAAAACCTGGTGACACTTTTCCAGCCTTCACGCACCTGCTACTGATCGACGATGTCTTCACTACTGGATCCACTTTGTTTGCCTGCTTTACGGCCCTGCGTTCCATCTTCCCGCCGTCGATCCGCATCAGCGTGGCGACGCTTGGGTTTGTAGGAGGGGGATAGGAGATGCCCGACACTACAACCAGTCTTGCCCGACTTGATCGGGCATCTTAATATCGGGCCGCATCAACGTCACTTCCTCGGGATTTGTGTAGAGATATATCGATGAGGACAGCGTTTGGTGGACATACCCAGACTGAGATAGAGTGAAGAGGTTGGACTAAGGGCACAAAGCAGCGGAGCGAGCCCTTCGGCGCAGCTCGCGCATCTTGCTTTGAGCGGCTGGCCGGCGTATTTGCCAGCCGCGATGCCTGCCG
>JAEIGA010005606.1_pt1 | contig 19159 bp, 21 predicted proteins | sample 9270691 | NCBI WGS metagenome assembly JAEIGA01 (sample SAMN17057246, study PRJNA624740) | gut metagenome | biome: biome; isolation source: fecal sample | host: Bos grunniens | place: China: Xizang | collected 2019 | reverse complement strand
TATGGTCTTGAAAGGATTGCATGGATTTCTCAAGGAACTCCAACTGCTTATGATGCTTGTTTTGCACCGGTTGTAAACAAATTAAAGGAATTGACTGGTGTTGAAATCAATGAGGATATTCAAGGGCGCAATGCACAAATTGCCGGAATGATGGATATCGAAGACATTGGGGACTTGAAAGAACTCAGGCAACAGGTGGCCGACAGTTTGGATCTCTCTTTAGAAGAATATTTAAAAGCAGCCGAACCGATGGAAGCTATCTACATCATTGCAGACCACACCCGTTGTTTGGCTTTCATGCTTGCTGACGGAATTATCCCTTCAAATGTTAAAGAGGGATATTTGGCAAGATTGGTTTTAAGAAGAACTATCAGATTCATGAAAGATTTGAACATGAAAGAGTCACTGGCTGACGTAATGGCAATTCAACTTGACTTCTTATCTAAATTCTACCCAGAAATTCGCCATTTTGAAGAGCATATCATGAACATCATCACTTTGGAGGAAGAACGTTTTGCCGCTACTGTTAAAAAGGGAAAAAGCATTGTCAAAAGATCAATCAAAAGGCTTAAAAAAGAAGGCAAAGATGAAATGCCTCTTGACATGTTAATCGGTTTATATGATGCTCATGGAATTCCTCCGGAAGTTGTAGTTGAAATGGCTGGCGATGATTTTACCGTAAATGTTCCGGATAACTTCTTTACCCAAGTAGCGGGAGCTCATGAAAAAGACACCACTATTAAAAAAGAAACATTCAAAGTGGATTATCCTGAAACAGAATTATTATTCTATAAAGATTTCTACCAAAAAGAATTTGAAGCGGAAGTTTTGGGAATAGTTGAAAAAGATGGGGACAAGTGTTTAATCTTTGATAAAACAATATTCTACCCTGAAGGAGGAGGTCAGCCTTCAGATATAGGTATAGTTTCTATTGAAGGCTTTGACTTTGAAATGCACTATGCCGAAAAAGTCGATAACGTAGTATTGCACCATGTAGATGGATTAATTCCAAATGCAGTGATTGGAAAAAAAGTTACAGGCAAACTTGATTGGAGAAGAAGGATAACTCTTGCGCGCCATCACACAGGAACTCACTTGGTTATTGCAGCCGCAAGAAAAGTGTTGGGCCAACACATCTGGCAAGCAGGATCTCAAAACGGCCTTACAAGGGCACGTATTGACTTATCACACTACAAGCGTATTACACAGGAAGAGCTAAATGAAATTGAAAAATTAGCCAATGAATATGTAATGGAAAACATTGATTTGGACATTCAATTCCACACAAGAGATGAAGCACAGGATTTATACGGCTTTGTGCTTTACCAAGGTGGAATCGTTCCGGGCAAAATGATTCGTGTAGTTAAAATCCCTGGAATTGACGTTCAGGCCTGTGCAGGTACACATGTATTAAGGACTGGTGTTGTCGGGCCAATCAAAATCAACAAAACCGAAAGGGTTCAGGATGGTGTTGAAAGGATTGACTTTTCAGCCGGCCTTGCAGCTATTGATTCAATGCAGCATGATGATGCACTCTTACGTGAAAGTTCAGCAATCTTCAAAGTTGAAAATAATCAATTGCCAAGAACATGCGACAGGTTCTTTTCAGAGTGGAAGGCCCAGAAAAACGAAATCGACCGTCTAAAATCAGAAATTGCATCTTTAAAAATGAATTCGCTTGCAGATGAATTTGAAGAAATCAACGGTTTAAAAGTTGTATCCCAGCTAATCGAAGCAGACTTCAGGGAGCTTCAAAAAATGGCAACAGACTTTACCGACAACGGCAAGGCTGATGTTGTAGTTATGGGAAACAGTGACGGTAAAATCGTTGGAGCCGCTTCACAAAATGCAATCGATAGTGGAGTTAAAATTAATGAAATTATCAAGACTGCAGCGGGTGTTTTAGGTGGTGGCGGCGGAGGCCGTTTGACTTTAGCACAAGGTGCAGGTAAGAATGCAGACAAGATGGATGAAGCCATCCAGACTGCAGTCGACTTAATCAAAGGATAATTATTATCCTTTTTCTATTTTTTTTTACAAGCCATAACTGTGCTTGTCGTAGTTAAGCTTATACATGAACTTGTAGTATTCGTGTTCGTTCAATTTACCATCATGGTTATCGTCTGAATCAGCATACATCTGATGCTGTATGTTTTCAGGTGTGTGTACAATGTGCATATCGTTCAAAAGCACATATCCGTCTCCATCGCGGTCTGTATCTGCGAATGAATGGGTGTATTGAAATGATTCATAATCAGGTTCACTGGATGTTGGTTGTGTTTCTTCATTTTTGATGACGGTAGTTTCGGTATTGTTTAATTGGGGTTCATTTTCGATATTTTGCGCTGTTTCTTCGTTGGCTGTGAAAAAATTGCTTGAAGCTAATAGTGCCCCAAATAGGATTATAATAATTAAAATTAATGCTCCAATAATTGGCAATTTATTTTTTTCAATAAACGTTTCTTGAGTGCTATTAATTTGATTATGGAGTGGGTTTCCACAATTTTTACAATATGATGCACTATCGTCTTCTATCTTTTCCCCACAATTGTCACAGTATATTACCATGTCTATATTATTGTTTTTAATTGTATTTAAATTTGAAGAAACTGATTTAACATTTTATCTTATGAGGATAGTTTATATTTTTTGATAAAAATTATTGCAATAATCGCCGTTGCAATCACAGAGATTATATTGGCAGTCATTGAAGGCAATCTTAAACCTTCAGGGGCTTGCAGAATGTAACCAAAAGTAATCAAAGTGCATACAATTGCAGGAAGTAATGTTACTATGTAGTGTTTTTTGTTTTGAATTAGAAAGACGGTCCCTGCAAACAATACTGCTGTTGCGATTATCAATTGAGCCCATGCAAAGTATCTCCAAATTAAGCTGAAATCAACGAAAGTCAGTGCAAATGATACAATAAACAAAGGGATAGCTAATTTTAATCTTGAAATTAGTTTTTCCTGACTCATATGTAATTCATCAGCTAAAGTGATTCTTGAACTTCTAAGTGCAGTATCTCCGGTAGTAATTGGGCAGACTACAACGCCTATAATGGTCAAAATCAAACCAATAGGTCCAAGCAAGGTTGTTGCCATTTCATTAACTCCGATTGACGGGGATGCACCATAAATCGCTGCAAGTTGTGGCTGGCCGTGGAAAAATGCCATTGCAATAGCCGCCCAGATTAATGCGGTTATTCCCTCTAAAACCATTGCACCAAAAAACACCGGCCTTGCATCCTTTTCACTTTTCATGCATCTTGCAACAATTGGGGATTGTGATGCATGGAACCCAGAAATGGCTCCGCATGCTATAGTAACAAATAAGTATGGAAAAATAGTTTTTTCAGTGAAGTATAGTCCTTGTGTTGTAAATTCAGGAATGGTGTATGTGGAATTTAGGAGTAATGCTCCAATCATCATTATTGCCATGAGCAAGAATAGTGCTCCGAATATAGGATAGATTTTCCCGATAATCTTGTCTATGGGGAATAGTGTTGCTACCAAAAAGTAGACAAATATTATCACTAGCCAAATGATTGTTGGAACGCTAGTCAGATTTGCAAGCAAATCTGCAGATCCGGTCGCAAAAGTTGCTGCAACAAGAATACCTGTTAAGACAATGATAATTGTAACAAATGTTTTCACTGTTTTTCCTAAATATTTTGAAATAATATCGGGCATTGTGAATCCGTCGCCCCTAAGTGACATGAATCCTGAGAAGAAATCATGCACGGAACCAATGAAAATGGTACCAAGCACAATCCATAAAAATGCGACAGGACCAAACAGCGCTCCTTGAATTGCACCAAAAATAGGTCCCAAACCAGCTATATTTAAAAAATGAACTAAATATAACTTGAATTTAGACATAGGGATATAATCAACACCATCTTCTAATCTGTAAGCGGGTGTTACAATACTTTCATCAACTCCAGCTATCTTTTCAATGGCTTTACCATAAATAAAATATGATGCGATTAATGCACAAAGACAAATCAAAAAACTATACATGTATCTTAATTTTATCATTAAAAGTATTTAAATTATTAAATTAAAATGTATAATTGCGTTTGCATATTAAAAAGTAGTATTGAAGGGATTGCTATTTTTTTCCAACGTGTATTGAAAAATTAAGAGATGTTTAAATGAATTATGATTTGATTATTGCAAGGTATGGTGAAATAGGACTCAAAAGTCCTAAAATAAGGTCACGTTTTGAAAGAAAGTTGGTTAAAAATATTAAAGCTACTTTTGATTGTGATGTAGAGAGAAATCAAGGAAGAATCTATATTTTCCCATCAGACTTTGATGAGGGGATTGAAAAATTGAACCGGGTTTTCGGTGTAGTATCATATTCTCCGGCGACTTCAACACTCTGTGCTTACGAAGAAATTGACGAAACTTTGGGAAGCTATGTTGAAGATTTAATTTCTGAGGGCATTTTGGATGAGAATACAAAATTTGCAATCAAATGTCGCCGTGTAGGGACACATGATTTCACCTCCCAGGAAATGGCGGCTCATTGTGGTGGTGTTGTAAGGGATAAGATATTGGCTCCTGTTGATTTGACAAATCCTGATTTAACCATTTTTGTTGAAATTAGGGATGAAAAAGCTTTCATTTTCCATGAAAAGGTTAAAGGTCCTGGTGGACTTCCTTTAGGAACACAAGGGAAAGTGGTGGTGCTCTTGTCAAGCGGAATAGACTCTCCTGTAGCAGCATATTTAATGATGAAAAGGGGTTGTGAAATCGTAGCGCTTCACTGCAACAACGATCCTTTTTCAGGTCCGAAAGTTACTGAAAACTTCAATGCGTTGGTTGATCAGTTGAATATCTATGCTAAGGGCACTCCAATTAAAAAAAGAGTAATCGATTATGGCGAGTACCTGCAAGTTGCTAAAGAGAAAGCTCCAGAAAAAATGACATGTGTTTTATGCAAATCTGGAATGTATAGGATTGCAGAAAAACTGGCAAACAAGATTGGCGCTGATGCAATAGTCGACGGAAGCAGCGTCGGACAGGTCGCATCACAGACCCTGTCAAACATATTGGCCACCAGGTACGGTGTTGAAATGCCGATTTTATCTCCATTGATAGGTCTTGATAAAGAGGAGATTACAGCCATTGCAAAAGACATCGGAACTTTCGAGATATCCAAAATCGATGATGGAGGATGCAGTGCAGTTCCTAGATATCCTGAAACACGTGCAGATTTAGAACGTGTTATGAAGGCCCGTGAAGATATGAATCAGGATGCTGAAGTTCAAAAGGCGTTTGAGAATATTAGAAAACTTGAATAGGTTTTCACTTCTTATTTTTTTTATTAATACATAATAATTAAATACTATACAACTCAAAAATATAAATGTATAGTAAATAACTAATTTACTAATCGAGGTATTAAAATGAAAACTACTGTTAGTGTAATTAAAGCTGATATTGGAAGTGTGTCAGGACACTGTGTTGCACACCCAGAATTAATGGATATTTGTGATGAAGTTTTAAACGAAGCTTTAGAAGCAGGTATTATAAAAGATTACTATATCTCCCGTTGTGGAGACGACATAGACTTAATCATGACCCACGATAAAGGGGAAGAAAACGAAGAAGTACACAAAACCGCATACACTGCATTCATGAAAGCTACTGAAAGAGCACGTGAATTAAAATTATACGGTGCAGGTCAAGACTTATTATCTGATACATTCTCTGGAAACATCAAAGGTATGGGTCCTGGTGTAGCAGAAATCGAATTCGAAGAAAGACCATCTGATCCTGTTCTTATCTTCTGCTGTGACAAAACTGAACCTGGTGCATTCAACTTGCCTGTATTCAGAATATTCGCAGACCCATTCAACACTGCAGGTCTTGTAATTGACCCAAGTTTACACGATGGATTCAAATTCGAAGTATTCGATGTAATTGAACACAGAAAAGTTGTCTTAAGCTGTCCTGAAGAAATGTATGACTTGCTTGCATTAATCGGATCCACTGGAAGATACGTAATCAAAAGAGTATGGAAGAAAAACGGTGAAATCGCAGCTGCAGTAAGTACTGAAAGATTAAACTTAATGGCTGGCGAATACGTAGGTAAAGACGATCCAGTATGTATTGTAAGAGCACAATCCGGTTTCCCTGCTAACGGTGAATGTGTAGATCCATTTGCATTCCCACACATGGTAAGTGGATGGATGAGAGGATCCCACAACGGTCCTATGATGCCTGTATCCGAAGCGGAAGCAAACCCAATCAGATTTGACGGACCACCTAGAGTAGTAGGATTAGGTTTCCAAGTAGCTAACGGTGAATTGATTGGTCCTGTAGACTTATTCGATGACCCTGCATTCGACCCAACCCGTGAACAAGCTGCTAAAATCGCAACTTACATCAGAAGACACGGTCCATTCGAACCTCACAGATTACCATCTGAAGAAATGGAATACACTTCACTTCCTGGTGTAATGGAAAAATTAGAATCCAGATTTGAAGACATGGATGATTAGATTTAAAGAGATTTTCAATCTCTTCTTTTTTTTACTTTTTTTGATATTATAACAATCTATTTTTTATCAAAGATATTGATTTCAGATTTTCTATTAATGATTCTTGAAATATTATTATTTTTTATGTGCGGTTATAATCGTAAAGCTGCTTGAATTTATGGTAATTATGCAGTCATCAACATGTACATAGTAATTTTTTCCTTCTTTTGTAACGATTGCATTATCCTGTTCAAGTTTTGAAATGCAATAGCTAACTGGCTCATCGCTTATTCCCAAATTTTTCTGTATTCTTGTGATGCCCATTTCAGTAGTGTGGATTTTATCAACATTTTCCAAAAGTATTTTCTTATGCATCTTGACACCTGTTTTTTGCATCTTAGTTAACCGTATAATTACTTATTTATATATTGCAACTCTAATTAATAACTATGTCATTTTTAAAATTTATTCTTAAAAATCCATTCAGGAGGAAGAACAGTGCGATTCTGGCTATTGTAGGTATTGCAATAGGAATCATTGTCATTGTTGCTCTTGGTGGAATCACAGACGGTTTAGTCAATACATTTGAAGATACAATTCATGCGGGAGGTGCCGACTTTTCGGTTTCAGGAAAAGAGACGGGGGATTCTGCATATGGAACAAACACCATAAGCGCAAACTGGACAGATAAAATCGCTAACGTGAGTGGTGTTGAAGAGGCTTATCCGATTTATGTCGTTTTGACATCAGTTGGGGAGGATTATATGAATACACTGATTGGTATTGATCCAAACGGCACTACATTAGCAGACATTTCCATGAAAGACGGTAGAGTCATGAAGGATAATGCATCTGAAGCCATTTTGGGTGAAATATATGCCGATGATAATAATTACTCCGTAGGGGATAATATTAAAATCGATGGCGAAGACTTCGAAATCGTAGGTATTTACGAATCCGGTGACCAGAACATGGCTGGAGGGGTATTTACATCAATTTCCAAGGTTGGGGATTTGATGGATGATGAGGATTCCATTTCAAACATTTATGTGAAAGTCAAGAAAGGTGAGGATCCGCAAACCGTAGCTGATAGAATCGATGCGAAATACGGTGATAATATAACCACAATCACTTCAGTAATGGAAATGACCCAAATGGCGGACATGCTGAATATGCTTCAAGCATCAACTTGGGCGATTTCACTTCTAGCTATTGTTGTCGGAGGTCTTGGAATCATCAATACGATGCTGATGTCAGTGTTTGAGAGAACCCGTGAAATTGGAGTTTTAAAGGCTGTGGGTTGGTCCGATAGAAAGATTCTTACAATGATTGTAGGTGAGTCTTTAGTAATTACAGTTGTTTCAGCAATTATAGGTTCAATAATAGGATTTTTGGCATGTACTCTATTGGGTCCTCAAATGGGAATCTCCCCAGTGTTCACTTCTAAGATATTCATCCAGGCATTTACCATAGCCATTGTGGTCGGAATCATTGGTGGGCTCTATCCTGCAATTAAAGCAGTTAAATTGCCTCCGACAGAGGCATTGAGGTATGAGTGAGGTGTTAATATGAATGCGGTAGAAATCAAAGACTTATACAAAAGCTATGAAGATGGCAAAATCAAAGCATTAAACGGAGTCAACCTCACTATTGAAGATGGGGAATTCGTATCAATTATCGGACCTTCCGGTTCAGGCAAATCAACTCTTTTGAACATGCTCGGAGCATTGGATGTTCCGGATTCAGGTATCATTAAGGTTGCAGGACAGGATTTGAATTCATCTAAAAAGTTAAATGAATTCAGGGCAGAGAAAATTGGATTTATCTTCCAATTGCATAATCTGATTCCGAATATTTCAGTTCGAGAGAATGTTGAAATTCCGATGTATACCCAAGGCATATCTTCCAGTGAGATGAAAAATATTGCATTGAAATTGTTGGAGGATGTTGGTCTCAAGGATAAGGCAGACATTCTGCCATCAAAGCTATCTGGTGGGGAGCGTCAAAGAGTAGCTATTGCCCGAGCGCTGGCGAATAATCCATCAATAATATTGGCAGATGAACCAACAGGATCACTAGATTCCAAGACAAGTAGCAAAATCCTTAAGCAATTAATCGATTTGCATGAAGATAAAAATGCAACACTGATAATTGTAACTCATGATATGGATGTGGCAAAACTTGCAGATAGGGTTATTGAAGTTTTGGATGGTGAGATAATTTCAGCAGGTGATGATTCATTGATTAATAGTAAAATTGATGTTTAGATGATTCCATGAATCATCCTTAAAGCGTCTAATAAACCGTGACTGTATTCAATGCAACCGAATGCAGTCCTCATATCTTTTTTTTCTAAATAATATTTGGAATCATTCCAATAATCAATAGCTCTGTCATATACTTCTTTTTCCTTTCCTTCAAAGGTAATGTCGGCAACTTGATTCAGGTTTCTCTCTAGTTTTGCAATGTCCTTTGCAATTTTTTCCGGACTTTCAAGTTCACTCATTCAATCTCCTCCAAACATGTATTATTCTTTGTCCAACTGTAAAGTATGATAAGATTACTAAAATGTAAATGATGTATGTAAAGTAGACATCTCCTGCAAAGTATCCTATTATTGCTCCAATCATTAAAATAATCATACGGACTGCTCTTTCAGCAATTCCGATATTGCAATCTACTCCTTGTGATTCTGCTCTTGCCCTTACATAACTTACGCAGATTGCAGAATGAATCGCTAAGATTCCAGTAAACCAATCGCAGTATCCTCCAAATATTATACCGATATAAATTATGGCATCTGCAAATCTGTCAATTGTTGAGTCGAGAAATGCGCCGAATTTTGATGCTTTGCCGTGATATCTTGCAACGGCACCATCCATCACATCCAAAAATCCTGAAGCTAAAATAGCTATTGTTCCTAATAGCAATAGTCTGTTTGCAAATCCATAAGCTGCAATAAGTGCAATAAATGGCGAAATTACTGTTACGATATTCGGATTAATATTCAATCTTTTAGCGATGGGGTTTAATATTTTTGTTAATAAGGGTCTTAGACTTTGAAGCATAATTTATATTAAATATTTTATATAATATAATTTTTAAGGTATTATGATGAAAATTTTAAAAACCAGTATTGATAATTTCGATGAAAGAATAATTGGCGAAGCAATAAATGTGTTGGCTAATGGAGGAATTGTATTATATCCAACCGATACGATTTATGGTTTGGGGGCTAACATATTTGATAATAAGGCAGTAAAGAAAGTATTTGAAATTAAACAAAGAAGTCCGTTAAAACCATTGTCAATACTTGTTAGTGATGTTAATGCCATTGATTTAGTTGCAAAAGTCTCTGTTCAGCAAAAAAATCTCATTAACCAGTATCTTCCAGGGCCTTATACATTTATTTTAAAGAAAAGGAATATAGTTCCAAGATTTGTCACCAGCGGGTCAACTTTCGTTGGAGTTAGGGTTCCAGATAATGAGATTGCCTGCAGATTGGCAGGAATTTTCCCAATTACCACTACAAGTGCCAATTTATCTGATGAAGAAGTTTTATCAAATCCAAATGATATCTTAGATCAATTGGACTGTGAGGTTGATTTGGTTATTGATGTTGGAAATTTGGAATCAAGTCATGCATCAAAAATCATTGATTTATCCAATTCAAATCCTAAAATTATTAGAAAATAAAAAAAGATAGAAAAGAAGATTATTCTTTTCTACGCATTACTACTGCAACTATTGCAGCAATCGCAATTACCATTATTAATAAAAATATTGGGTTTCCGACAGTCTTTAATAATCTATCCTGAATAGTTTCTTTTTTCGGTGTGTCACTTGTTTTATTGATGGTTTTAACGTTGTTTTTATTTATGGTTGTTGTATTGTTCTCATTAATGACAACAGTGTTTGTTTTGTTTATAATTGTTTTGTTTGTTACATTAACAAGTGTCTCTTTGTTCTGTTGGCTGTCATCAGTTTTGTTGTCTGTTATGTTTGTTGTTGTTTCGTTTGCGGTATTTTCATCTGTTTTGTTGTCTGTTACGTTTGTTGTTGTTTCGTTTGTGGTGTTTTCATCAGTATTTTTGGCTGTTGAATTGGTAGTTTCGTTGTCAACTGATGTACTGTTATCAGTATCATTAGTTTCTCCGGTAATGTTGTCTCCAGTGGCTGCGGCAAGTTTGGCATCATTCTCTTTTAGAGATACTTTATAAGCCAAACAATCGGATTTTTTACCGTTTGCATCTTTTAAAAGTTCAAATTCGAAAGTGCCTTCAATTGAATCTTCAAGTTCAACGACAGCATTATCCCCAATAGTATCTTGTGATTTTAATACAGAGGCAATTACTTTATCATCACTGTTTTTATAAGATCCGTCTGCAAAGCTGGCTATTATTTGGCCAAGATTATCTTCACAGCCTTGTTTGTAAGCTTCAATAATTGCTAATTTAACATAATTTTGGATTCCGTCACCGCCGGTTGCATGACTGGTGAATCCGTCATCGGTAGTTATGGAATCTTTTGTCAAATCAAGACAGAATCCTGTAAATCCATCGCTAAATTCAATTACATTGCCATTAATTGAAATTGGTCTAATGTAATTGGACATGTCTAATTTTTCACTTTCATTGTTTTGTAAGGTTTCATTGATTTGTAGGGTTTCATTTGTGTCGTTGTCCGCTGATACAAGGCTTAAACAACTAACACAAAACAATAAAACAATTAAAGTTACAATTATTTTTTTGTTCATATTAAAAAACTCCTTAAAGTTATTTGATAATATTGATGTAGGGTTATTTAAAATTTGTTAAATTATATATTTTATAACATCCAATATTTTATCATGAAAGTATTGGCTAATTTTGAAGATAATCATAAAATCCCTTCAAACTCATCATTAGATGTAATGTTAGGTGGAGGATTTGAGAAAGGGACAATAACTCAAATATTCGGACCTCCAAGTTCAGGCAAAAGCAATATAGCATTAACTTTAGCGGTTAATGTTGCCAAAAGTAATAAAAAGGTTATCTACATAGATACTGAAGGTGGAATATCTATTGATAGAATAAAACAAATTGCCGGGTCTGATTTTTCAAATGTAGCTAATAATATAATCGTTTTTGAGCCAACCAGTTTTCTTGAGCAAAACGATAAGTTAAAGTCAATTGATGTTTGGCTTAGAAGAAACCATGACGATGTCGATTTAATTATTTTGGATTCCGCCGTTGCATTGTATAGGGTGGATGATATGAAATCTGCAAAGCTAAATAAGGAACTTGGTAGGCAAATGGGTCTTTTATCTAAAATTGCAAGACAATATGATGTTGCAGTAATAGTTACAAACCAGATATACAGTGCAATCGATGAAGAAGGAAACAGTGATGTTAAAGCGGTTGGCGGAACAATTCTACAATATTGGAGTAAAATTATAATCCAACTCGAGCGCGGAGATGAAATAAATCAAAGAGTTGCTACTCTAAAACGCCATAGAAGCTTACCTGAAGGCAAACAGGCTGTTTTTTCAATTACTTCAAGGGGAATTATTTAGGTACTTTTATTAATAATTAAAAATAAATATTTACTTTGGAATTTTCTAGGTGTGATATTATGAGGGATAAGGATTTTGATATAAAATACCCTAAAATGAAGTTTCATAAAACTGTAAGGGTGCCTCCAGAAGGTTATGAATGTGCAAATGACTTTTTTGAAGACATGTATATGGACAAAGACATGATTTGGATGGGTCAAAATACAAATCATTTACATGACGATACCATAGCCAATGCGATGATTGAAGCCATAAAAGAAAAGACATTTTGCAGATATCCTGCCCCAGAAGGATTCAGTGAGCTAAAACAATTGATTTTAGATGATTTAGGTTTCGAAGACTTTGAAGTCCTATTGACATCAGGCGCAACAGAATCTTTATACTTATGTATGCAAGCACTTCTAGAACCTGAGGACAATGTGATCTTATCAGATCCGGGTTACTTTATCATTGGAGACTTTGCAAATCGTTTTGCAGGCGAAGTAAGGTATGTTCCAATCTATTATGAAGAAAATGGCTATAAGTTAACTCCTGATTTACTACGTGAAAACATGGATGAGAATACTCGTATGGTTATCTTGATCGATCCTTTAAACCCACTTGGTTCCTCATATACAGAAGATGAATTAAAAGAGTTTGCAGAAATTGCAATAGAAAATGATTTATACTTATTACACGATGTGACTTACAAAGACTTCGCACGTGAACATTACCATGCGGAAAACTACGCTCCAGGTCAAACATTAACAATCTATAGCTTTTCAAAAATATTTGGAATGGCAGGTTTAAGAATTGGCGGAGTAGTGTCATCAAAACCGATTATTGATGCTATTAAAAATGCGGTTATCAATGATTTGGGAGTAAACATCATTTCCCAATATGGTGCAATCGCAGGTCTCAAATCAAAAAATCAATGGTTTGAGAAGATGAGAGAAACTTGCTTTGAAAACCAAAGACTGATTTATGAAATGGTTGAACCAATCGAAGGAGTATTCTTGCCAGTCTATCCATCTGATGCAAATATGATGGCAATCGACTTGTCCGGTGCAGGAATCAATCCTAAGGATATGTCCAACTATTTGATTGATAAAAAATTGTTCACAAGAGAAGGAGAATACACTTCAGAAGAATTTGGAGACAGATACTTGCGTGTCAGTTTCTCAATTCCAACAGAACAAGTCAAGGTATTCTGTGAAGAGTTCCCAAAAGCTGTTGAAGCTTTAAGAAAATGATTAATATGAATTTTGAGGGGTTTAGATACCATAAACCTCTTCCTAATTTTTATTCTATAGAAAACCCTATAAATCCAAAAACCATCATTTCAGAGGATATGCTTTTTGATTTAGAAAAATTAGTTTTTAAATATAACTTTGCAGGATTAAGCTATTCTAAATTGTCTGAAGAATTTAAAAACGAATTTCGCATTGATTTTGACAATGTAATCATTTTTAAATTTATGATGGGCGATGAATTGATTAAAATGGAACCATCAAAAGGGAAATGCAAGCTAATGGATGAGGAATTTCAGGATTTTGGTTTTCATGTTTATGAATTTGCCGATTTCTTGCGAAAAAACGGATTTCAAGCGGATCTGATACATCCTTTGGCCGATGATTTAAGCATGAGGGCAATAGCTATGCAATCTAATGATTGCGTCATTACGAGAAGCAATATGTGTCTTTTTAAAGAGGGGATTAGCACAGGGTTTTTCATGATTCACACATCAATTGAAAATTTGCCGTTTAAAAGTGAAAATGACATGTTGTGGGTTCCAGATTTCTGCTCCACATGTGGAGTCTGCATTGAAAGATGTCCTGAAAATGCATTTGGTGAAGATGGAAAATTTTTAAGAAAGCTTTGCACGGCTCATAGGGAAGGTTGTAATGACTGCCTTTTGAAATGTCCATTTTACAAAAGAGGTTATAATAAGGTTAAACAAAGATATAATCGAATGAAAAAGAGGCAAAAAAAATGAGTGAAAAAATAGCTTTAGTTTCATGCAGTGGATTAAGCCCATTGGGTTTGGTTGTAAGAGCAGCTAGTGTAGAATTGGCTCTGGAAAATGATAATATTGTTGCGGCATGTATAACTGAATATTCAGCCCAACCAAATAATTGCTCTCCAATTTTAGAGGATGCAAAGATAGTTACAATAACAGGTTGTGCGGATGATTGTGCTTCAGTCATATTGAAGGATAAGGATGTTGATGCAATTAAAAATATATCAGCCGATGCTGTTGTTAAAACTTATGGTTTGAACCCTCTTGATGCGGTAAGATTAGATGAAGATGGTGAAGAAGCTGTAAAAATATTAAAAAAATATATTTTAAGCGAAATTGAAAATGTTTAATTATTCTTTTTGATAATTTCACATTCTCTATATTTGTTTTGTTGTTTTCATTGTTGGGGAAATGTAAAAGATATTCTGGGCATAAAAATAATTTCTTAAAGTAATGAAAAGCGCTGTTTTAATTTTTTTTATCGCCTATATTATTATTCTTTCTTTATAATTTCAATATTTTCCAGGCTTTCAATTTCATCAATTTTATTGTTTAGAAGCAGTAGGATTAGTTCTAACGCTTTTTTAATTCCATCTTCTGATCTTTTAAATAAAGCTTTACTATTGTTTTCACATAAGTCTGCATAAACATTTGTGGTAGTTGTCAGTTCATATTCATCAGTAATTATGCTGATTCCACCACGACCCACGCCGGCAGTAGTTCCAATTGCGATATCGCTATCAGTCAAATCTTTAACAGCTTGAGCCATAATTTTACTTACAGTTTTATCTCCCTGTTCATCATAAACTTTAATGCCTTTAATTAGTTTATCTGGTTTAGGGGGATTTTTAACATCCAATATTTTTACAACAGCTTCAATTGTTGGAATAAATAAACTGCAAGTCACGCTAAGCTCGTTATAGTCAAAATCACCATATTCACTTGGATTTTTAATATATTCTCTTCCAAATTCTCCTTTGTAATTTTGGGCTATCGCATGCAGTTCCCGCCCTATTTTTCCGTGGGTAAAACATTCTGCGGTCGCTATTTTAATCATGCTGATCTCTCAATAATTTCAATGCATTCATTGTAATGATTTTTGCAACTTCATCGAGGGTATAGGGTGTTACAGGCTCATTATCTCTAATTAATTTATTTGTTGTTAAAACCAAGTGATTTTCTACAATTCCCTCTTTTCTTAACTCTTCGACAGCAGGATTGGAATCATCATATTCGGATATATCTTTTATTTCAATGTTTTCGTTTCCAAATCCAAATATTCCTGCAGTTCCAATAGTTTTAGCCCCTCTTTCATGAGCGTGTTTAATGATTTTGGCTGCTGTTGGTATTGTATTTCCGCCAGCAATAACAATAATCACCACATCACCCTCCAACAAATCTAGATTTTCTTCTGTTATGTATTCTGGATAGCTGATGACTTTCCTGAAATCTTCTTTGTGTGTGCATAGTTGCTCTAGGAATTCTGGTTTTGGTTTTCTGGTTTCTGCTCCAAGAAGTGTAAAAATAACATCGCCCCCATCAATTTCCTGACCATCAAAAGCACCTATGATTTTGGGCCCGCCTCTGTGAACTTGTATCAGGTTAATTCCAATTCTCAAACCTAATCTTCCACATCCGATTAAGTCGATTCTTCCGCGAGGGACTTGCTTGTCTTCCATTTTTTTTATTTCATCATTTGTCATTTTAGTACATCCATAGGTTTTTTATCAATAACTTCAATGTCAACGTCAAGTTCTTTTAAAATATCATTAAGAACATATAATCCGGGAATTTCACTTTCGTGATGATTTAAATCAATCAGGGTTATTCCTAAATTTTTTGCAAGAATTGCAGTTTCTTGTGTTAGGTCTCCCGAAATTAAAATGTCTAAATCTTTATTTTTTGATAATTTAATGTATTCTGAATTTTTAAGTCCAAAACCGGATATGATTCCAACTTTATCTATTAATTTTTCATCATCCAAATTATTTACAATCCTCACATTAGTGAAGTTATCCAGAATATCCTTTTTCAATTCACTAAACTTTTGATTTGATTTGCATACTCTTCCTATTTTTGTATCAGTATAAAAATAATCAATAACCTCTAATTTCAATGTATTTGCAAGTGAATCACAAGCACCACCCTCAATTATATCCCAGTTAGAGTGTATTGTATATGTTGGTGTTTTTGGGATGAATAATGGAGGATGGTGTGTGATTATCAACGTATTTTCAAATCCACCATCATCTTCAGGCAGCAAATCCATATAGACTTTAATTGAGGTAATGTTTTGGTTCAATTCATAATCTTTTTTAAATCCTACTTCATCTCTCTTTAGAGCCAATGATTTTGGTATTTTTTCATCTATAAAGTCAATTATTTCTTTAAGAATCATTTAAATCATTTTTGAATTTATCTTATTCAACTCTTCAGCAATTAAGCTATCTAAATTAAATGGGTTGATTGTCGATACTTTAAAAGCGTTTGCATCAGTCAATTCAATAAATTTTGCAATGTCTTTTTCTTTGAAGATAACTTCTTCAAAAAATCCCATTTCACAGGCACTATAAAGAACTCCCTCCTTTCCATGACATTTGTTTAGCAGATTTGTTAGAATCCCTATTGTCAGTGTCATTGTTCCGGAAGTTTTGGTATTGATGCCGGTTGTTTTTATGATTGCCTTGTTCGGAGAGTTGACTGCTTCCAATCTTTTATAGATATTATTTTTTTCTTTTAAGAGTTCATCATTATCTTCAGCAACTGGATCTTCTATTATGAATGCTTCGACATCAAATTTTGATGACTGCTCAACATTGATTCCGCCAAAGCCAGTTGTATCAATAACAATGTCGCCGGAATAAATCAAATCCAAGTTAGATGAAAATTCAATCTCGCTTTTCAAGCTTCCTCCTAATTGTGTTTGCAACAGTTCTTCTAAATGAGGGTAAATGTCAATTAATAAGATATTTTCATATTTTTCGCTTAATTTTTTAACAATTCCAACGCCAGTAAAATAAGTTCCAATAACAACTATTTTGGTGTTTATATCTGTATTCAAGCTCTCAATATAATCAAAAACAGCTTTTGATTTTTTTAAAATAATTTCATTAAATATATCAACTAATTTAGTTTCAGATTTTATTGTGAACACTTCAGAAGTTATCCCAGTATCAATTTCCATTATTTAACCTTCTATTTTTTCAAAGCCAATTTTTTCAAGAGCTTCGCATGCTTCACTGTAAACTGCATCTTCAATTGTTTTTTTATGAATTATATGTGAAGGTGAAGTTCCAGCAGTCAGTATCCTTCCTTTATTGTCGATAAAAATGAGCAGTGAACCGGATCCTGGAATTCCTAAACGGCCTCTAGCTATTATTAAGTCTGCATCACTTTGATCAAGCGCCATATACGCTTTTGCGAGAGCAGGGATTCTGCTTGTATCTGCAGTATTTGTATTGATTTGAAGTATCTTGGCTTCAGGCAACCCATAGCTTTTTAAAACTTTGTTTAATACCTCTACTTTTATCCCGTTTTTATTAGGTATGTAAATTTTTTCAGCATTTTTGATATATTCTTGAATTTCTGTTATCTCTTCAAGAGTATCCCCTAATCTAGTGTTATTTCTAGATTCTTCAAATGCATTTCTTATCATCTTTTCAAATGCCATAGTATCATATCTTAAAAAAAGAGATTAAATAGTTTGAGGTATCAAATCCAATTTTTCTATAACGTTAACGACTTCAGTATAATTTCCATAGTTTGGAGAACCCACACCTTTAACTTCATGAGGATAATTATCAGCAATCACTGTCGCTAAGTTGTTTGCACCAGCTTTAAGTGAAAATTCCACATTTTCAGGGCCAACTGTTGGTGTTGGCATTGTAATTGTAATTTCAGGATACATTATCCTTGTAACTGCAACCATTTTTAACTGTTCTTTCAGTGGGAATGCAGGCCAATCTGCCATTGGTGTACCTTCATATGGATTGAAACCCATAATTGGAATTTCTTCCAATGTTTTGAAGTTGGATAAATAGCGCAAGTGTTTTATCCTATCTTCCTTACTTTCACCAAGTCCTAAAAGCAGTCCTGAAGATAATCCGATGCCCTCATCACTCACCCTTTTGCAAGTCAATATTCTTTGGTCTAGTGAGTCTCCAGGTTTCCTTTGATAGAATACATCTTCATTAATTGTTTCTAAATTGCAACAAATTGTATCTGCACCTAATTCTGCAAGCTCTTGGACTGATTTTTCAGTTAAATCCCCACCAACATTAACAAGAATTTCTAAGTTTGAGTTTTCTTTCACGATTTTACAAGCGTTTACGGCCTGTTTTCCTTTATACCCATATCCTCCAGAACAGCTTACGCGTGGAATGTGAGCCTCTTCAATGGATTTAACTGCAGCCAATATTTCATCGTTGGATTTGTAAAATGCATTGAAATAACCTTTTTCAGAAGTTTCTTCGGCAAATCCGCAATATTCACATCTAGGTTGAATTTGGCATTTATTTGTAAGATGCACTGTAGATGTTAATTTAATCATTTTTGATTGATCATCTCTTATATCGCATGCTATCTTGAATAATTTTTCTAAATCTTCATCATTTTTGATATTTAACAATTCTAAAAATTCATCATCAGTTAATTCTTGTCCTTGTTTTGCTTTATCTAAAATTTCATCAATCAAGTTTACACCAACTTATTCATTCTCTAAACTTAACTTATTTTTTAATGGCTATTCTTCATAACAATTAAAAAATAAGTTAAATTATTGTTGGATTAAATCCAACAATTTAAACTTATTCTTCTTTACCTAAATAATCCAACATAGTAGGCACGAGTTCTGATAGGGATCCGAAGTTCATTGAGTCTGCGGTACCTAATAATGCAGCAGGGTTAAGAGCATCATCTATTTTGTCGATACCTTCATCTTGCATTAATTTTGTAACGTTGGATAATGATTCGAATGCCATGCTTTGTGCAAATCCTGCAGGTGCACCTAAGATTTGGGTTACAGTGTCTCTGTAAGCTAAGATACCTGCGTAGGTAATTGCGGTTACTGCGGAACACATGTCACATACTGGACCAACCATGTTTGCTGGTAATG